>JGI12109J20283_10154770_pt1 | contig 13318 bp, 7 predicted proteins | sample ElkSlonscriptome_12_FD_20283 | JGI IMG/M metagenome (IMG submission 20283) | reverse complement strand
CGCCAGAGGCTGGCCATCGCCCGGCGCGGGGTGGAGGCCTCCATCAAGCAGGTGGATATCGGCATGATCGAGTTCCGCAACGGCCGGACGACGGCCTTCGAGGTGGTCCGGCTGACGGCCGACCTGGCCACCGCCCAGCAACGTTATTCCGACGCCCTGGTGCGCACGGCGCGCGCCGCGGCCATCCTGCGTCAATTGACCGGCGGTTGGTACGGCGGCGAGACCGCCTCGGCCACCGAAGAGGGGAGCAACCAGTGATGCGCAGATTTTGGAACACCATCTTTCTCGGGGCGGCGGGGCTCATTCTGCTTGCCGGTTGCGGTGACGAGTCAGGCCAGGCCGGCGCCGGTGGCGGGTTTACGCCCCCGCCCACGCGCGTGGAGGCCGCCCGGGTCAGTAGCAATCCCGTCATCGACCGCTTCACCACGGTGGGCACCATCGAGGCCGGAGAGTCCATTGTCGTGACCAGCGAGATCGCCGGCATCGTGACGGAGATCCCCTTCGAGGAGGGCGGCCGCCTGGAGCGCGGCGATGTCATCGCCCGGCTGGACGATGAACAACTGCGGGCCGAGGTGAACCGGGCCCGCGCCGTCCGGGACCAGAGCCGCGCCACATGGCAGCGGGTGCAGAGCATCGTGGATCAGGGGGCCGGCGCGCCCCAGGATCTGGACGACGCGGTGGCCGCCCAGAAGGTGGCCGAGGCCAACCTGGAACTGGCCGAGACCAGACTCAAGAAGACCCGCATCACCGCGCCCTTCTCCGGTCTGGTGGGCAAGCGCACCATCTCGCCCGGGGCTTTCCTGGTGGCGGGCCAGCCCATCACCGACCTGGCCCGCATCGACGAGCTGCGCGTGGCCTTCGGGGTGCCCGAGCGCCTGCTGGCCTCCATCCGCAAGGGCAACGAGGTCACCGTCACCACCACGGCCTACCCGGACCATGCCCTGCCGGGCGTGCTGACCATCATCGAACCCCAGCTGGATCCGCAGACGCGCACAGTGGGCGTGGTGGCCAAGGTGTCCAACCCGGACGAATTGCTGCGCCCGGGCATGAGCGCGACGGTGAAGGTGATCCTGGCCGAGCGGGACGAGGCCCTGACCGTGCCCGCGGCGGCGGTCTTCGTGGAGGGCGACCAGTCCTACGTCTATGTGATCCAGCCGGACAGCCTGGTGACCCGCACCGCGGTGCGCCTGGGCACGCGCCTGACCGATGTGGTGGAGGTCCTTGAGGGCCTGGAGGACGGCCAGCAGGTGGTGCGGGCCGGCCACCAGAAGCTGTACGAGGGCGCCAAGGTGATGCCCCTGGATCTTTCGGGTGAGGGAGAGGCGCGATGAAACTCTCCGAAGTCGCCATCCAGCGGCCGGTCTTCGCCACGGTGATGAGCCTGGCCATCCTGCTGCTGGGGTACATTTCCTTCACGCGCCTGCCGGTGCGCGAGTATCCGGAGACGGATCCGCCCATCGTCTCGGTCACCACGTTCTACCGCGGGGCCAGCCCCAGCGTGGTGGAGACCGAGATCACCGACGTGCTGGAGGAGCAGTTCACGACCATCGAGTCGGTCAAGACCATCACCAGCAGCAGCCGTGAGCAGGGCTCGGTGATCACCATCGAGTTCGAGCTGCAACGGGATGTGGACGAGGCCGCCAACGACGTGCGGGACCGCGTCAGCCGTGTGCGGGGCGAGTTGCCGCGCGAGGCCGAGGACCCGGTCGTCGCCAAGGTGGATGTGAATGCCCAGCCCATCATCTGGCTGTCGGTTTCCAGCGACAACCATTCCACACTGGAGCTTTCCGATTACGCGGACCGCCTCCTCAAGGAACGGCTGCAGCGCCTGCCCGGGGTGGGCAACGTCTTCATCGGCGGGGAGCGGCGCTACGCCATGCGCGTGTGGCTGGACCCGCAGCGCATGGCGGCCTACGGACTGACGGTGCAGGATGTGGAGCAGGCCGTGCGCACGGAGAACGCCGAGATTCCCGGCGGCCGTGTCGAGGGCGACGCGCGCGAGTTCGCGGTGCGCACGCGCGGTGAACTGGATTCGCCCGAGGAGTTCGGCGCCATCATCGTCTCCCACGTGGGGGACCGCATCGTGCGGCTGGACCAGATCGCCGAGGTGGAAGTTGGTCCCGAGGACGACCGCACCATCACCCGCTACAACGGCCGGCCCAGCGTGGGTCTGGGCGTCGTGAAGCAGAAACAGGCCTCCACCCTGGAGGTGGCCCAGGAGGTGCGCACCGCCCTGCCGGAGCTGCAGGGCCTGATGCCCAAGGGCATGCGCATCAACTTCGCCTACGACTCGGCCGAGTTCATCGAAGCCTCGGTGGACGAGGTGAAGAAGACCATCCTGGTGGCGCTGGCTCTGGTGGTGCTGGTGGTGCTGGTCTTCCTCAAGAGCCTGCGCGCGACGGTGATCCCCATCGTGGCCATCCCGGTGTCCATGATCGGCGCCTTCACCGCGGCCTTCGCCCTGGGTTTCACCATCAACATCCTGACATTGCTGGCCCTGGTGTTGGCCATCGGGCTGGTGGTGGATGACGCCATCGTGGTGCTGGAGAACATCGTCCGGCACGTGGAGATGGGCAAGAACCGGCGCAAGGCCGCCTTCGACGGCACCCGCGAGATCGGTTTCGCCGTGCTGGCGACGACCATGGCCCTGGTGGCGGTCTTCATTCCCGTGGCCTTCCTGACCGGTTCGGTGGGCAGGCTGTTCCGGGAGTTCGGCATCACCCTGGCGGTGGCGGTGATGCTCTCCAGCTTCGTGGCCCTGACGCTCACGCCGGTGCTCTGCTCGCGCCTGCTGACGCGGGTGGATCGGAGCAAGAAGCGCAGCTGGGCCGAGCGCAGTTTCGACACCTTCTTCGACGGGCTGAATCGCCTCTACGAGAATACCCTGCGCTTTTCCATGCGGGTCAAACCCCTGGTGATCCTGGGCGGGATCGGGCTGTTCGGCATCGCCATGTGGATCTTCACCCAGTTACCTGAGGAACTGGTCCCGGTGGAGGACCGGGGCACAGCCTTCGGCATCGTGCTGGCGCCCGAAGGGGCCACCCTGGAATACACCGACCGCTACATGCGGCAGGTGGAGGACGTCCTGTTGCCCCTGCCCGAGCGCAACGGCCTGTTCACGGCCACCGGTCTGGGGTTCCAGGGGCCGGGGCGAGTGACCAACGGTTTCGTCTTTTTGAACCTCAAGCCCATCGACGAGCGGGAGCGCAAGCAGCAGGAGATCGTGGGGCAGATGTTCCCGCGCCTGCTGGGCATTCCCGGGGTGCTGGCCTTCCTGATCAATCCCTCGTCCCTGGCGGGTTTCGCCACCCAGGAGGTGGAATACGTCCTGCAGGCCGACACCTACGAGGAGCTGGGCCAGGCCGTGGGCATCATGATGACCAAGGCCGGTCAGCTGGGATATCTGGTCAACCTGGATACGGATCTGCGCCTGAACAAGCCGGAACTGCAGATCGACATCGACCGCGAACGGGCCTCGGGCCTGGGCGTGTCGGTGACGGATATCGGTTCGACCCTGGAGACCTACCTGGGCGGCCGTGTCGTGGGCGACTTCAAGCGCGGTGCCAAGCAGTACGACGTCATCGCCCAGATGCGGGCCGGCGGCCGCTCGACGCCGGATATCATCGACCAGCTCTATATCCGGTCCCAGAGCGGGGCGCTGGTGCAGTTGGCCAATGTGGTGAAGATCCAGGAGACGGTCTCGCCCAAGGAGCTGAACCACTTCAACCGCATCCGTTCGGCCACCATCACGGCCAACCTGGCGCCGGGCATCGGCATCGGCAAGGCCCTGGAGGACCTGGACAGTATCTGGCGGAACGATCTGCCGCCAACCATCACCCGCGATCTGGGCGGCCAGTCCCGTGAGTACCGGGAAAGCTCGGGCACGCTCTACTTCATGTTCGTGCTGGCCCTGATCTTCATCTTCCTGGTGCTGTCGGCCCAGTTCGAGAGCTTCGTGGATCCATTGACGATCCTGCTCTCGGTGCCCCTGGCCGTCTTCGGGGCCCTGCTCTCGCTGTGGCTCTTCGACCAGTCGCTGAACATCTTCTCGCGCATCGGGCTGATCATGCTGATCGGTCTGGTGACGAAGAATGCCATCCTGATCGTGGAGTTCGCCAACCAGCTCAGGGCCCGCGGCGAGGATATCGTCGAGGCGGTGGTGCACGCGGCGGTGATCCGCCTGCGGCCCATTTTGATGACCTCCTTCAGCACCGTGTTCGGCATCCTGCCCATCGCCCTGGGCACGGGCGCGGGCGCCGAATCCCGGCAGCCGCTGGGCATCGTGGTGGTGGGCGGCGTATTCTTCGCCACCTTCCTGACGCTGCTGCTGGTGCCGGTGGTCTACTCGCTGCTGGCGCGCTTCACGAAGGCCAAGCGGGTGGTGGGCGAAGAGGACGAACCCGCGGAGCTCGAGGGCGGTGCGACCGAGGCCCTCGGCCAGGGTTAGAAAAAAAGCATCCGGACGAGGGTGAACCTCGTCCGGATGCCTTCCGAATATTCAGGACCGGTTTCTATCGATACAGGGCCTTGATCTCTCCCAGGACATTGCCGTCCGCCCCCACCGAATAACAATCCGACAGATGCTCGCCGAGGCCGTCGAAGGTATCGCTCGGCAGGATCTCCCATTCCGCGCAGAGATCGAAGACGTCGTCCGGGTTGTCGTCCCCGTTGCAGATGGAGACCATGCGGCGCAGGGTGTGGTTCTGGGCGCTGCCCGCGGCGCAGGTCCAGGCCGTGCCCGGGTCCACGCCCACGGTGCCGATGCTGTCGATGACCACGCCGTCACGCTCCAGCACGATGGCATCGTTCCCGTTGAAGAAGCTGCCGGAGTAGAGCTGGTCGGCCAGGGCCAGCAGGGTCGCGTTGGCATCGTTGTCGGCCAGGACGTGGGTGCCGCCCTCGGCCAGGGTCACCGCATCCAGCGCGATGGCGGTGCCGTCGGTGGCGCCGTTGAAGTAGAAGACCAGCGAGTAGATCCCCAGATCGATGTCGTTGCCGGTCCCGTTGTGGATCTCCAGGGCCTTGTTGGTGCCGCTGCCCTCGACGTATTCGCTGATGATCAGGTCGGTGGTCTGCGCCCTGGCGGAGGCCGCCAGCAGCACGGCGAATATGGTGAGCACAAGACTGCGCATCGTTTCTCCTGTCGGATCGGTTCGGGAGCGGTCTCCCGAGGGTGCGAGATGAACCTTGAAGGATACCAGATCTCCCGCCGGAATTCAACGGGCGGGCGGTGTTTTGTGTTTTTGTGTTTCCCATGCGAATGGCGCAGTGGTTTGACAACAGGACTCTATTTGGCGTAGAATCAATTTTGGGTTGTTTTTGAATGGCTGAGGATCATAAGGGGGGGGCGGCCATGAAGCACTTTAAATTGCGGGAATTCTTTTTTTTTCTCACTGGTGCTGTGTCGGTGTTTTGTTTCGTGCCCGGCTTGGCCATGGGGCAATGCAGCGGGGAGGAATACACCGCGGTTTTTATCGTCGATGACTTTTTCTCCTCCTCTCAGCCTCAGCTTGGTTTGTTGAGTGTTTATCTGGTGGGAGAGGAGACAAATCCGACAGTCCCCGAAATGCTTGAGTCAATAGTAGGGGCCCAACCTGATTTTATAAGCTGGACTGATTATGAGTTGCGTGGGCAAGAAGGGGACTTTTCGCTTTTTGGTCATGATCCATTTGATGAAGGTGCCAGTGTTATAGTAGACAGTAGAAATGGTCGGGTTGTATTTTTTGGAACAGTTATCTGGTTGGGGCAAGGAGATATTTATCTTCCTCTCCATTCCAGCCATACCTGGTCGTTCACGCCCGAGCCACCCGCATCGGAGCCTTCAAATGTGGGCGTATTGCCCAATCAATCATGGGCTGATTATAATGGTGATCCGTCAGTGATTACCGATTCGATTGTGGATTATCTGCAAAATAGCGATGTTCTCAGGAGTTTCAGTAATTGTGGGCCATACGACCTAGTGTCCTATATTTATACGCCCAACGGGACGACTGGCCTGGATCCCGAGACTGCATCCTTGATCGTTTTTGTTTCTGGAAAATGCGGGCCACCTTGGTCTGAAATGGTAGCAAGCGTGGACACCTCCCCGGATGCGGGGATTCTATCATGCAATTTCCCCAATCCCTTCAACCCGTCGACGACTTTTTTGCTGAAGATTCCGGAAACGACCCATGTGAATCTTTCTATCTATTCCCTTGATGGCAAAAGGATATGTGAGCTTGCCGATCATTCCATTTCGCCAGGATCATACTTCATTCCCTGGGATGGGATGGATGCTGATGGGCGAGGAGTAAGTTCCGGCACCTATTTTGCGACGGTCAAGTACCTGGAAAAGGAGGAGACGATCTCAATTTCTCTCGTGAGGTGAGCTCCCGGTTGAAGTCCCTGTCTTGAGTGACGGCCCTGCAGCGCCCAGAGCCCGCAACAGCGCCCCGGCCTTGTCCAGCGTCTCCTGGTACTCGGCGGCCGGGTCGCTATCCACCACCACCGCGCCGCCCACCCCGAGGTAGGCCCGTCCCGCCGCGCAGATCAGCGTGCGGATCACGATGCTCAGATCCATGGCCCCGCTGCGGTCGAAATACCCGATGGCCCCCGAATAAATCCCGCGCGTCACCGGCTCGATGGCGTCGATGATCTCCAGAGCCGCGATCTTGGGCGCCCCGGTCATGCTGCCGCCCGGGAAGCAGGCCCGCACCAGGTCGAAGGCGTCGTGTTCCGGCCGCAATTGCCCGGCGATGGTGCTGACCAGCTGGAAGACGGTGGCGTAGTCCTCGATGGCCAGCAATTCCGGCACCCCCACCGAGCCGGTCTCGCAGACGCGTCCCAGGTCGTTGCGCACCAGATCCACGATCATCACGTTCTCCGCCCGGTCCTTCTCGCTGCTGGCCAGGTCCGCCCGCAGGCGGGCGTCTTCGGCCGCGGTGGCGCCGCGGGGGCGGGTGCCCTTGATGGGGCGGCTCTCGGCCCGGCGCCCGGCATCCAGGCGCAGGAAACGCTCGGGCGAGGCGCTGACCACCTCGAATCCGGGAAACCACAGGTACGAGGCGAAGGGGGCGGGGTTGATGGTCCGCAGCCTCCCGTACAGCTGCCAGGCGGTGCCGCGCAGGGGCGCGTCTAGCCGATGGGTCAGGCAGACCTCGAAGACATCGCCAGCCAGGATGTGCTCGCGGCAGCGCTGCACCGCATCCAGGTAGGCGGCGCGATCCAGGACGCTGCGCGCGGTGGCCGCTTCCCGGCCCGGTTCCGGTTTCGCCGCCGGCACGGGAGCCGGCCCGGTCACAAGCAACTCCAGCTGGGCGGCGCGGCTCTCGGCGCCGGCGCGGGCGTCGGCCTCGGTGGGGCCGCGTCCCGTCACGCAGAGGGTTGTTTGCCCGCTCAGGTGGTCGTGGATCAGGATCTCGTCGGCCACCAGGAAGGCGGCGTCGGGCAGGTTCAGGTCATCCTCGGCGCGGGAGGGCAGCTTTTCCACGGCATGACCCAGTTCAAATCCCAGATAACCCACCAGGCCGCCCTGCAGCGGGCCGTCCTCAGTGGGAAGCCCGGCGGGCCCGCCGTACTCGGCCTGCAACTCCCGCAGGGCCGCAAAAGGTTCGGCCAGGGAGGTCCGGCTGTCCTGGACCATCCGTCCGTCCGGGGTGCGCCAGCGCTGCAGGGTGATCGCGCAGAGAAGGGCTCCCGTCTCCGAGCGGGTTTCCGCGCGCCGGGCGGTCCACAGGGCGGTGGGCCGGCCCCCCAGAAAGGAGTGCCGCCCCAGGCGCTCCGGATCCATGCCGCTGTCCAGCAGGAAGCCGCCGGGTTGGTCCAGAAAATGGCCCGCCAGGGACCAGAATTCTCCCGGGATCTGCATGGGGCGTCTGAGGATATGGGTGGCCATGGGTTTCCCTGTCTGGGGGCGCGGGACGGATTCCATCGCCCCCAAGCTAACAGTGGGGGCCGTAAATTTCCCATGAATATTCCGGTCCGCTTCCGGGCCGGAGCACAAGAGTCTTGAATATGGCCCCCGATAACGTATTTTTGCTCAGGGCCGCCGGGCGGCCCCTTTTGTACCCTCGAACCGGAATGGGAGCCGATCCCTTGAAAAATCCGTTCCTCTGTCTTCTCGGGGCCCTGGTTCTGACTGTGGCCCTCGGTGGATCCGCACTGGCCGACGACGATTGCGTCCAGCCCCCCGCCCGTCTCGATGTGTACACCAACGTGGGCCTGCTCGGCCTGAACGTTACCAATCTGGGTTACGTGGGCACCTCCTTCGATACGCGCATCCCCTCGGGCGAATACCCCCTGCACAGCAACGTCGAGCACATCTACAGCGGCGGCCTGTGGGTGGGCGCCGTCATGGCCGATGGCCAGAAGCGCGTCAGCACCGGCAGCCAGGATGCCAACGGCATCGGCGAGGGCAACGAGATCCGCGAGTTCGACCTGATCGGCATGTGCCAGGAAGACGCCATGCGGATCATCTCCAACAGCCAGAACTTCGACAACTTCAGCCTGGACGCTCTGGCCACCCAGCACATCGAGTCCAACTTCAACGACTACTCCGACCCCGAGGGCGGCGGCCATGTGCCCCTGGGCCTGAAGGTGAACCTGCGGGCCCTGGCCTGGTCCAACCCCTACGCCGACGACTTCGTCATCCTCGACTACCGCATCATCAACATCAGCAACGAGGAACTGCGCGACATCTACCTGGGCATGTGGTTCGACAACACCGTCGGCAATACCGAGCAGACCGACCCCTACGATCCCCAGGCGCCCGTGCCCTGGAACTTCTACGACGACTACGACGGGGCCTTCGGTGCCCAGGGCTGGGTGCCCGAGGAGCACACCGTGCCCGACGATCCCGATATCTGGATGACCTACGAGTACGACGACGACGGCGAGGAGGGGCTGGCCACCAGCTGGATCGGCACCCGCCTGCTGGGCACCACCGAGGAACCCCAGCCCGAGCCCGGCGTGCGGCCCGTCTCCTACAACCTCTGGGGCTTCCGCCACGTTCCCCTGAACGACGACGAATACGCGGACGACGAGAATCCCGACGAGCTGCTGCCCGGCAAGTACCAGCTGATGGGCAACGGCCAGTTCGACGTGGGCGTCACCGAGAACGGCGACTACAGCTTCGCCAGCAACTGGATCAGCCTGCTGAGCACCGGGCCGTTCCCGCGCCTGGCGCCGGACGATACCCTGGGCATCACCTTCGCCATCGTGGCCGGGGCGGATTCGCTCAGCCTGTTGGCCAACAGCAAGATCGCCCAGGTGGCCTTCGACGACGGCTTCAGCATCCCCTCCGGGCCGCCCTCGCCGCGCCTGGAATTCGGTTTTGCCGAGGACGGTGTGGTCCTCAGCTGGGCCCCGGGCGACAGCCTGGACGCCGAGGGCAATCCCCTGGGTGGTGATGACCCCCGCCGCTCCCCGGAGCACCACATCAGCAACGCCACCGGCCAGGAGGATTTTCAGGGCTACCGCATCTTCCGCTACCAGGGCCTCAATATCAGCGAGGACCCCTACCAGCTGGCCGAGATGGTGGGGCAGTTCGACATCGTCGACGGCATCGGCTTCGACACCGGCCTGCCGCCCCTGAACGAGGACGGTAAGCGCGAGTTCGTGGACAGCGACCTGCTGGACGGCTTCCCCTACTGGTACTCCGTGGTCAGCTTCAGCGCTCCCAACGAGCTGGAAAGCCTGCCCGAGTTCCAGAGCGGGTTCAACGAGAACTCGCAGCTGGTCTACCCGGGCCCCAGCCCCAGCAGCGACGGCCACGGCCAGGGTGTGGGGGTCTTCCCCAACCCGTACCGTGCGGCCAGCCTGTTTGATACGCGCACGGGTGAGCTGGAGATCGGGCGCAAGATCTGGTTCACGCGCCTGCCCGCCCGCTGCAAGATCCAGATATTTACCCTGGGCGGCGAGGTGGTCAAGACTCTCCACCACGAGGACGAGAGCCTGGGCATGGCGTCCTGGGATACCCTGACCGAACACGGGCGGGCCACCGCCACCGGTCTGTACATCTACGCGGTCACCGATCTGGAAACGGACGAGGTGCAGCGCGGGAAGCTGGTGATCATCAAGTGAAAAACTGGCGCAGAAAAACCACCCTGGCCGCCCTGCTGAGCTTGTGGATCGTTCTCCTGGCGGGAGCCCTGTGGCTGGCCGGTTGCGCGGCCAACGAGCCCTTCGATCCCGAGACCCTGGAAAACGCCCGGCCCGTGGCCCGCTTCATGGCCCAGCCCCTCGAGGGCGAGGAACTGAACGATACCAGCTACTTCCGGCGCACCTTCAACTGGAGCGGCACCGACCGCGACGGCTGGGTCACCGAGTACCACGTGTCCATCCGCACCGACGGTGACAATCCCGCGCCCTGGGACACCACCACGGTAACGGACACCACAATGACCTTCCTGCCGGACCCAACATCCGGCGAGGCCAGCGCCACCTTCCTGATCGCCTGCCGCGACAACCGCGGCGCCATGAGCGATACGGTGGTGCAGTACGTGCCCATGCGCAACTTCCCGCCGGTGGTCAACTTCCAGAGCGACTACGAACCCCTGCGCAATCTGCAGCGGGAATTCACCTACGACGGCGGCGGTGCCGTCGTGGACACCACCTACTGGAACTGGGGCCCCAACACCTTTCGTTTCACGGCCTTCGACCTCGACGGCCTCGACACCATGAACGATTACTACCGCTACACCCTGGTGGACGGCGGCAACCCGGGCCTCATCTTCGAGATCGACGATCCCGCTGCCGACCCCGAACTGGGCTGGGTGACCATGCCCTTCGGCGAGGGCGACGGCAGCTACGAGTTCGAGATCTTCATCCACGACGCCCTGCCCGGCGAACGCACCCTGACCGTCTCGGTGCAGGACGAGGCCGGCGGCGATCCGCGTTTCCAGTACAGCTGGGATGTACGTGAGCCCCGCAGCTCCGTGCTCTACGTTCCGGACAACAGCTCCAGCCTGGGGCTGGGACTGTACCGCGGCGTGATGGACGACCTCTACGGTGAGGGCAACTGGGACGAGTACCGCTTCGTCTTCGGCTTCCCTGACCGTGCTTTCGTGCTCCTGGAGAGCATGCGCAAGTTTGAGGCCGTGCTCTGGACCGACGGCGGCAGCACCAGCGACGTGGCCCAGGCGGCCACCGTGCGCGACGGTGCTCTTTGGCAGTACGTCGAACCCGCGGACGACTCGGTACCCGGCCGTTTGATGATGATCAGCCGCATGGTCTGCGCCGGAGGCACGGCCGGACCCAGCGGCGTGTTCATCGGCAACATCCTGGGCATCAACGCCACGACCAGTGCGCCGGTGGATCAGATCAACAGCTTCTCCGGCCACGCGGCCCTTCCGCAGGGCGGAGGCGCCTACCTGCCCAGCATGACGGGCAACAACAACTTCGGCTCCGGCCGGGGCATGAACCCGCTGGCGGGCACGGAGGAACTCTACAGGATGGAAAACTGCATCCGCTGCTACGGCACGGCCCGCCCGCCCTTCGATCCGCTGGTGGGCGTGCGCCGCCCCGAGCGGAGCACCGACCCGCTGGCCAGCGTGGTGGTTTTCAGCGTTCAGCTGGAATACTTCGACCACGGCGAGGTGACGGACGCCCTGACGCAGATCCTGACCGACGAAATGGGGGTCACCGTCCGATGATCCCACGTTTTGCCCACACACTCATTCAGGGCTCCCTCGGGCTGCTTCTGTTGAGCACCCTGGCCGGCGAGGCCCTGGCCCAGACCGGCGCGCCCCGCGACGGGAAAGCCGCCAAGCCCCGTCCGGTGGACACCACCGTGACCATCAAGGGCCGCATCTTCGACGAGGAGTCGGGCGAGAGCATGCCCTACACCAACGTCTACATCAGCGGCACCAACATCGGCACCATGGCCCTGACCGATGGCTTCTACATCCTGCGCGGCATGCCCGCCGGGACCTACACCATCAAGGCCTCCTACATCAGCTACGGGCTGGGCAGCAAGACCGTTACCCTCGCTCCCGGCGAGGTCCGGGACCTGGACTTCCACCTCGTCGTGCACGCCATCATGGCCGACCCCTTCGACGTCATGGCCGAGCGCGCCCTCATCGAGGTGGAGAAGACGGGCAGCGCCCACTACCTGACGAGCAAGCAGATGGAGTCCATGCCCCTGGACCAGGTGGTGGACATGGTGGCCATGGCTCCGGGCGTGACCATCCAGGACAACAGCATCCACATCCGCGGCGGCCGCACCGACGATACCAGCTTCGTGGTCGACGGCATGAACGTCAGCGATCCGCTGGCCGGCGGCGGTTACGGCTACCAGATCGACCCGAGCATCATCAACGAGATCGAGGTCATGACCGGCGGCTTCAACGCCGAGTACGGCCAGGCCGTCAGCGGCGTGGTGAAGGTCAGCACCAAGGAGGGCAGCGACCGGGTGGAGGGGCGCGTCTCCCTCAAGCGCGACTACGTCTGGAACACGGTGCCCAAGAACGACTACCGCAGCTACGAGGACTTCACGGACTTCACCGAGCCCGAGAACATCGACATCTTCAAGCTGAGCCTCAGTGGCCCCGATCCGATCAGCAGCACCCTGCGCAGGCTGGGCGTGGATCTGCCCGGCAGGCAGTACTTCCTGCTCAGCGGCAGCATGGATATCCGTGACGGCTACCTTCCCATCTACAGCCGGCAGAACAGCCTGCAGAGCCCCATGTACGAGGATGACATCTGGTCCCCCCGCCAGAACAACAACTGGAACGGGCTGGCCAAGTGGACCTGGCACATCACACCGGACCACAAGCTGAACTTCAACACCAGCCGGCAGTTCGGCATCAGCCAGGGGTTCAACCTGCCGGGTGAGGGTTTCGCGCGGCCCTACATGGACAACCTGGACAACTACCTGGTCTTCACCACGGAGAACATCCTGTCGCAGCTGTACTATCGGCAGGTTCTGAACGAGAGCTCCTGGTACGAACTGACGCTGGGGCGGAATTTCAACCGCATGCACGCCAACGTCAACGGCAACGACAACTTCCGGACCTATGAGCCGGCCTATGGCTGGGATCCCCTGAACCCCAGCCAGCCTGCACCCTACGAGTCCACGCCCGAGGGCCAGTTGCCCGGCAGCGCCGACCGCTGGCACGACCACTACACCGAGAGCTACACCCTCAAGGGCGCCTACTCCTTCATGGGCCTCAACCACAACGAATTCAAGACGGGCTTCGAGTTGAGTCTCACCGAAATGCAGCTGGTCGACCTGCAGAACAACCTGGGCACGCCGCCTAGCGGCAAGCTGGGGGTGAAGGAAGACGTCTTCGCCGCGCACCCCGTCACCGGCGCGGCCTTCTTCCAGGACACCATCGAGTAC
>JGI12109J20283_10020233_pt1 | contig 13330 bp, 8 predicted proteins | sample ElkSlonscriptome_12_FD_20283 | JGI IMG/M metagenome (IMG submission 20283) | reverse complement strand
CGAAAACTTCCGGGTCAGCTGGATAACCTTGAAACACGCGGCCGAGGTGATGCGATTGTCGGCACCGCTGCGACTGCTGGTTTGCGCCTTTGCAGCCTGCAGAAAACGACTGGCTGGTGGAACAGGGTCGCCCCATAACGAGAACACCCGGCGTCAGGTGGCCGCCCTTCAAGCGCAATTGGATCACGATTCCGGTGCGCTCTATCGCGTCGAACCGATCTTTGCCTCCACGCCGCCCTATCTGGACGAGCAGCTCTGCCCACCTGACAACGTGGACCACCAAATTGTTCTAAGCATGATTCCAACCGACTCACGCCTGTCTTGCGGCCTGATTTGCCAGGCTCAGATGCGATTGGCAATCCGTGATTCAGCGCGAATTGCGGTGATGGCGCGTTTGTGGGAGGCACAAGACCTGATTGCCATCCATTGCGCTCACATCATCGAGCATTTCCCGTCAATAAAATCCGAGCATTCATCGTGCCTGCTGCTTGTCCTGCACGGCACGATTGTCGCCGATAAAAACGGTCAGCCGCCCGATTTTCATGCTGGCGTCGAGGAAAAAAGGATCTACAGCGACGCGCTGAAAGCCGAACTTCTGGCAATGCCAGATCGCCGATGGAACCGAGTTGAAATTGCCTATCTGAATCATGGGGTCGGCGGCCAGTGGTCGAACCCGACGCTGAATGAACGTCTGAATCAGCTTGCAGCCGAAGGCGTGGACAGCGTAGTGGCCTACGCCTGCGAGCACCTGGTGGACGGCGGCGAAACCATCAACCTTCCGAAATCACTCAAAGCCAGCTCGATCCCGGAAACCTACAGCCTGCCGTGCTTGAACGATGCCCCGCAGTTCATCGACTTTCTAGCCGACCTTATAGGTAAGGCGCTGGCGGCACCAGAAAGCAATTTTTGCTGCGATTCCTGTCCTCTCGGTGGCAAGAAAACAGGCTAGAGCAAGAAATATTATTGGCTCATCCCAGCGATCCGGCCCCGGAGGAGATCTCAAGGGCCAGCGCGCAAAAATCTAATCATCTTCAAATCGGTCAGAAAACAGGCTGTCGATGATCAGGTATTCATCGGCCCCGGTATCGAAGGTCCCAGCAAGGTTGATTACGCTGGATTCATCGATGCCTCTGGCCTGGCCCTCGTCGTCGGGCACTGTGGCGCCGGCATCTGCACAGCGGTCAATCGCCGGTGAGTCAAGGCCAAGACGAAAATCTCCGGCCGAGGGACTGCGAAACTCCGGATCAGCCACCGCCACCCCGCTACCGGTTGAGCTGGCTTCGTTGGCCACAACACAATCGAAGCTTGCTTGACCGTCGGACTCGGTTTCCACTACCGGGATACTGGCGTTGCTGATGATGCTGTTGGTTGCGCTCAACGTGCTACCCGACCCTGAAACACCGAGCGCTGCTCCAGTCGATAGATTATTGGCCACGGTCACATGCAGCAGCGTTGCATCGGCACCGCCGAATAGCCTGACGACGTACTCTTCCGGAGAAATGGGCGGGAAAGAAGCGCCGTTGCCTGATAGATAACTGCCCTCCAGATGAATTGTCGTCTCGGAACCACGAGCATAAATAGCCGTACCCAGTTCTGCCCGGCCCCCTGTCAAATGAGTGCGATCAATCTGTGCTCTTGCATCCTGGACCGAGAGATGACCGCCGTACTCTATTCCTCCCCCAGACACTCGATTATCTCGCCATTGGGAGCAGCGAAATCCATTCCAGCAGTCCGCCCCGGAGACATCGACCCGTAGTTCGGAACCGTTCCTGATCCGCGCACCGCCACCGCGATTGACCGCTTCGTTGTCGCGAATCACGGCATCGATCATTTCGACGAGCGTATCGGTTCCCGTGGCGTAGAGGCCGCCTCCAAGATCGGCAAGGTTGTTGGCCACGGTGGCCGGATCGGTGGTGTTACCCCACAATCCCAACGGACCGAGATGACCATTGATTTCGACCTGCGCGCCGCCTTCGGCGTACACACCGCCGCCTAAATCGCCCGCTGAATTGGAGACGATACCGCGTAGCTCCGAGCCGTCTTCGATTCGGCTGCCCGCAAAGCTGGAAAAGCGACAGCCGCTGCCAACAAACACGCCACCGCCGTTGCCTGCTGCGCTATTTTCGAAAATGGCACCCGATTCCAGGCGGATCGATCCATCGGGGTCATTGCACCAGATGCCGCCGCCGTCACCGCTGGTGCTGTTGCCGCGTATGCTGGATTCGCGGATCACAACTTGTAAGGTATCGCCAGGGTTGCCAATGCTCAAACCGGCACCGTCCAGTCCACCGCTATTGCCGACAATCGAACTGTTGCGGACGTTGAGGACACCTGCAAGGCTCCCGGTCGCCACGCCGACCGCGCCACCGGTGATGGTGAGATTTTCCAGCGTGACGGTGCCGCTGCTACTCGTGATCGCAATGGTCGGCAAAATGGCCGAATCGCTACCGTCGATCTCCGTATTGGTGCCGATCTGAATGTCCAGCCCGGCTGCCAGACAGGATGTAAATCCGCCTCGCAGAGTGCGCGTACCGGTAATCAGCAGGTTCTCTGCAAAGGTCTGATTATTGAGAATGCGAATCTCATCGTCACCGTCGGCCAGGGCCTCTGAGATGGTGGCGTAAGTGCAGGTCCCGAAGCCGGGCGAGCTGCCGACTGAAACCCAGGCCATGGCCGGCGTGGTCAGAAGTAGGCAGGCGGCCAGGCTGGCCAAGGTGTGGCTGATGATTCGCTTGGTTGTTTGCTGAGTCGGTCGAATTGACATGTCGGATTTACTCCCTGAATTGATATCGTCAATCCATAAGCAGATTTCATGCCGTTTCGTCCTTGATCACCCTTGACCCCTTGCCGCAGGGGCTTCAGCAGATAAGACCCTTAGTCGCAGTAGTTCTGCGCAGCCAAGTCGTGTAGCAGATCTGATACACCCCCTGTCGCAGAGCTGAAACAGCTGTGGCGAATTGTATCGGCGGCACCAATGGCGGGCAGGACGTGATTTGCCACCGTGAGCTCTTGTCCAGCGGTAGTTTCGATGAAAGGCGCCATCGCAGACCTGCCAGTGGCTTGCTTCTTGCTTGTAGCTTCTTGTTTATTGAATCCGTCTGTTTAATGCGGCCATCGTTCAAGCGAGGACAATCCAATGCGTTTAATTACCGCGACCAATTGCTGTTTATCTTTCATTATTGCGCTTATTCCGGCATCAGCCCTGTCCCAGGTCAGCGTGGGCTGGGAGACGAGCTGCGACTACGACGTGAGCGCTGACCCGCTGGCCCTGCAAACCGCGCTGGATGCGGGGCATGCCGAAATTCGTTTGACCCATCAGAACGACTACGCCGGTGTTATCGACATTACTCAGAATGTCTATTTGCGAGGGGGCTATGCCGATTGCGCCGCCGCCAACAACGACAACCAGACGACGACTCGCGCGGTCCTGGATGGCAGCGGCCAGGAGCGGGCCGTGCTGCGTATGGACTCGGTCGAGGGAGTCGATATTCAAATCGAACTGTTAACGATTCGCAACGGCGACGGCACGCTAGCGAACCAGCCTGGCGGCCTGGAAATCAAGAACCTGACCGGTCAGGTCGCGCTGGATCAGCTCGACATACGAGACAACATTGGCGCGACAGGCGGGGGAATCGCAATCGATAGCAATTTGGCCCTCAAGGAGGGCGCGCTGAACGTAGTAATCACCGATACCGCAATCCGCGACAATGTCGCAACGCGCGGTGGCGGCCTGAGTTGCGACAAATTTAATAGCGCTGTCGACATACAGCTTCATTTAAGCGGCGGAACAACACTGCGCGATAACCATGCGACGGACTCTGGGGGCGGAATTCATATGCAGTCCTGCCAGCTTGAGTTCGAGGCCGGGATCGCCAACACGGTTGTTGGAAGCAATCTGGAAATTTTCCGCAACACCAGCCAAACCTCCGGTGCGGGGCTGGCGCTGTTCGGCACGGCTCGGGTCATCCTGCGGGGCAATCCGGAGCACGCATTCGACCTGAGCAACAATGAGGGCAACCTCGATCAATCGACATCGGGTGTCGGCGGGGCAGCGCAGGTCGGAAGCGGCGCAGAGCTGGAAATTGTCAATGGCAATATCACCGGCAACAGCTCGGGGCGTTACGGCGGCGCACTGTTCGCGTCGTCTGGAGGCAAGATCCTGGTCCGACGCGATCCAGCCGGCTGCAGCTACGGTTCATTTTGCTCAAGGATCGTTGGTAATCGGCTCACCGGAACCTTCCCTGGTGGTGGCGGTGCATTGGCGGCCCGCTTCGGCGGTGAGATCAGCGTCTACAACACCTTGTTCTGGCTCAACAGCAGCGATGAGCATGGCTACATCGGCTATGCCAAATCACAACAGGATGGCCAGGATGCGACCCTCCACCTTGAAGGCAATGTCATCTACGACAATGCGCAGATCAGTGAAGACTCGAATCCAACAGCCGTTCGCCTGAGAGGAGAATCGCGCGCCACGCTGGCCTACAACACGTTTTTTCGCAACAAGGCGCAAAGCACCATCCTCTCGCAGGCCAGCGACAGCAGTTTGAAGGCAGTGGGCAATATCCTGGACGAGCCTGGCAATATTCATCAGGCCAGCGGTACGGTGGATACCGAAATTAACTGCAACCTTGTGCGGTCGCTCGACAGTATTGAGACTACCGTCATCGATACCTTTGAAGGCACACCAGATTATGTCGACATCAGCAGCCAGGATTTTCGTCTGGCGGCTGACGATACCGTGGCCATGGATGTTTGCAGTACCGCGCCTTATACACCGGATGTGGATATGGACGGTCAACCGCGCGGGCTCGACCGAGTCGATGTCATCGACTTAAACGGTCCGTTCGACCTCGGTGCCTATGAATTCAATCCGGCCGCATTGGATCAGATATTTTCTGACGTCTTCGAACAGGGGTTGTAGAAGTTGAATGCCGATCAACCTGTCCGGCCATGCCACCCCTCCAACCGCCCGCCGGTCGGAGTATGATGATATGAAGGTAAGAAGGTTCGGAGGGTCTGAACGCGATATGGCCTATTGTCTGGTCGGTCAAATTGACGGCGATCCGGTTCGGCTATTGCTGAGCGACGACGACGTCACGCTGGGTGCTGATAATCACTGCGATCTGGTCCTGCCTTATCCGACGATTTCTCGGCGCCACGCACGCTTAACGCAATCTGATGAGCGACTGACCGTCGAAGATCTGGATTCCAGCAATGGCACCAGCATCGACGGTCAACGCATTTCCGGCCCGATGCCAATTGAAGCCGGTCAGGAACTTCGCTTGGGCGAAGTCAGGCTCCGCCTGGAACGACTTGAAGATGGCGATGACCAAATCGGCGCCGCTATTGATGCCGACTCAGATACCCCGGACGCACGGCCCGTGGAGGCAACCTTATCGCCAGTGGCCACCGACCGCCTGGCCTTTGATCACCTGCCGCAGCTACTGACACGCCTGGCTGGCTCGCCGCAAGCCGCAGAAGCAGCGCGTCTGATTGGCGAGACCTTCTTTTCAGCCTTGCCGCTTACCTGGCTTAAATTTTCAGATATCAACGGCGCGACTGCGGTCCTGTTTGAAGCTGGAAAAGCGCTACCCGGCGATACTCAGTGTTTTGAAATTCCGCCGCTGAACATGGAGCTTCAGTTAGCCTCGAACTGCGTGCCAGGTCGCGAAGAGCGGATTCTCGCGCTGGCCAGGTCACTGTTGTCGCTGGTTGAGCGTACGGACAGTGGTCCTGATGCGGTGCCGGTGCCAGAAAGCGGCTGGCCTGACCCGCCGCCGCTGGACCCCGATGTGGTCGAAGTCTATCGACGCGCGGGTCGAATCGCGAACACCGAGATCAGCGTGCTGATTCAGGGTGAGTCCGGCACCGGCAAAGACCTTCTCGCTCAGTTCGTGCATCGTGCCGATGGCGATCAGGAACGCCCGTTTATCGCCCTGAACTGTGCCGCACTTCCACCCGATCTGCTTGAAGCCGAGTTGTTCGGCATTGAGAAAGGCGTGGCGACCGGGGTCGAGGCGCGGGCGGGCTGCTTTGAACGCGCCCACGGCGGAACCCTGTTTCTCGACGAAATCGGCGACATGAGTCTCGACACCCAGGCCAAGATTTTGCGCGTGCTGCAAGATGGGGAGGTCGTTCGTGTCGGCGGGTCGAAGGCTGTTTCTGCGCGGCCGCGAATCGTCTCGGCGACCAATCGCGATATTGAGGCGATGGTGGCTGACGGTTCGTTCAGACTTGATTTACTGCATCGGATCGCTGGCTGGGAAGTCACCTTGCCGCCGCTGCGCGAACGCCCGGCCGATATTGCCAACCTTGCGGTCCACTTTCTAGTCGAGGCCTGCCGCGCGCGAAAGACCCGCATTCGTGGCATTTCACAACGAGCGCTCGACTGTCTGCGACGCTATAACTGGCCGGGCAACGTACGTGAACTGCAGCGCGAAATGCATCGGGTAGCGGTCTTCCTCGGCCAGAATGATCTGCTGACCGGCAAGGATCTGCGTGCGGCCATTCGCGATGCCAGTCGGGTCGCCGACAACGATTCCCTCGAAGGCCAGCTCGCAGTCGCCGAGCGCGCCATCATCAAACATGCGCTGGCGCGTGCGGACGGCAATATCAGCGCCGCTGCGCGCCAGCTCGATGTCTCGCGCTCCACGCTTTACCGACGGCTCGAACAGCTGGATTTACACGCCGCTGTCAATGCAGAGGAGTGATCAAAAGGCATGAACCTGCGCTGTCCCGTGTCCGGGAATCATGCTGATTCAAGCCTGAAACAGGCCAAGCGCTAGATCACTGCAAAATACAGGAAATAACGAAAAAAAACCATTGAATTCAGAGACATAAAAATATTGGTGCGAATCTTGCTTGTTGGTACACAAACCCCAGCAGGATTCGTGACATGGCAACGTTCAGACTAGACACCGATGATCAAGGCGAAGTGGTTTTCGTCGAAGAAGAAAACGGCACCTTCCAGACACCCGCCGCAAAGCCCCCATGGGAGCGCGAAATCGAGCCGGCCGAGCTGACCCAGTATGAACTTGGCGGCGCATCAATCAGACAGATCGCCTGAAAGTGCACCGTCGTGCTGACCAATGATAGGATTTAGTTTGAATCAACGCGCTTAGTAAGGAGCCTGTCGTTGCGCCAGCTCGTTACCCTCGTCCCGATCGCCGAAGGCAGCAGTGGACGTGTCTATCGCACCCGCGATCGCGACAGCGGTGAAGTTCTTGCCGTAAAACGCCTGCGCCACACCGATGCGCCCAACGTCGCTCGGCTGCGGCGAGAGGCGGCAGCCCAGAAGCGACTCGATCACCCCAATATCTGCCGCGTGTATGGTGTCGAGCAGGACGAACAGGGCCACTGGCAGCTGTTCATGGAGTTTGTGTCGGGCAGCACGCTCGCCCGGCAAATGAAAAAGCTCTCGCTCAAGCAACGCGTGAGTATTCTGGCCAAGGTCGCTGACGCGGTCCACGTCGCCCACGATAGCGGCATTCTGCATCGTGACCTGAAACCCGCCAACATCCTGCTGCGCGCCGATCAGGCCGGAAAAATTGTCGAGCCAGTGGTCGCCGATTTTGGTCTGGCCCGCAGCGAAGATGACCCGATCATGACCAGCACTGGAGAAATCCTGGGCACGCCGGCCTACATGGCGCCCGAACAAGCGCTGGCTGATCAAGATCGAGTCGGCCCGGCGACCGACATCTTTGCCCTCGGCTGCATGCTCTATGAGGCGCTTACTGGCAAGCCGCCGTTCGAGGCCCCCAGCGTTGGTGCAGGCCTTGATCGGCTGCTCCACGAAGATGCCCAGCATCCACGCAAGCACAATCGGGCCGCGCCTGAGGGTCTGAATCGAATCGCGCTGCAGTGTCTCGAACGCGAGCCGGCAAGACGATATTCCAGCGCCTTAGCGTTGGCCGAGGATCTGCAGCGCTGGCTGCGCGGAGAGGACGTGCAGGCACGACGCTACAGCCGGCTCTATCGCTGGCAGCGACGCATGCGACGCCATCCGATGGCAACGGCGGCGACCGTGATTGGTGCGATCGCCATCCTGACCCTGTCAGGCTGGAGCGTGTGGCAGGCTCAAACCGCCGCGGCCCGAGAAGCCGTCGCGGCCACGCTCGGTGAGACGCTCGGCGATATCAGCAACCGCATGTTGATTGCGCGACTGGCGCCACTCCACGATATTGGCGAGGATCGCCAGGTCTTGAGCCGGCAGCTGGTCGAAATCGCTGAAAATCACGGCGACGATGATCGCCTGTCCGACCTGGTGCACAGCAATTTAGCGCGCGCCTACTTAACCCTCGGCAACACGGATCGCGCCGCCGCCCACGCCGAGCGGGCGGCGGCACTTTCAAGTTCGGCCGCGACCCGCAACGTGCAGGCCGATGTACTGCTGGCCCGCTATGCTGAAACACTGGTTCCGATCATGGAACTACCCGCCGAGCGCCGCACGGATCGGCTTGAAGACGCTCGCCAGCAGTATCTAGCACCCGCTGAGCAACTGCTGGCATCGCTTGGCGAATCCAGCCTGACACCCGTTGACAGCCTGGCGCGCCTGGCCATTCTCGAACGCCGCTTTGAGCAGGCCGAAACCCTGATTGATCGCTTGCCAGACGCTCAGGCGCATGACTACGAAAAGGCGCTGTTGCGCGCCAATTTAAGCCTCGAGCAGGCCAGCGCGGCGCTCGATCAGACCCAACGCGACTTGGCCGTCGAGCGCTTCAACGATGCCCGATCGACCCTCTACGATGTTGCCCGGGTGGCGCGCAGCGATCCACGGCCCCGACTGATGGCCTGTCAGGCCGCACGGGAATTACTGCGGGCTAGGCAGCATCGCAAGCAATCCCTGCCGACGACCTTGAGTGAACTGGAGCCCCTGTGCGAGGAATTGGTAGCGGTCGATCCTGGCCGGGCCAGCACCTACGCGGCCCGCACCGCAGCCTACTCCACGCTGGCGACCGCTTTCGACAAGGTCAACGATAAGGAGCAGGCGCGAGCGTTATTACGCGCCGGCATCGCCGTCAGCGAACAAGGCACATCGATTGCGCCCGATGATCGTACGCTGCTTGAATTCCGCAGCCGACTGTTTTTTCGCCTGGGGGGCCTGTCAAGGGAAGACTTCGAGCCATCTCTGCAGGCACTCGACAAGGCCGCAGAAGCCGCTCATCGACTGATTGCAGTGGCACCAGACGGCCCGCTGGGCCCGACCTTGCTCGGCAGGGTCGAACGCGATCGGGCCCGTCAACTGTCGCTGCATGACCGTAACCCCAATGAGGCGTTCGCCCGGGCCGAAGCGGCCTTTGCGCAGGCCATCGACCTCGACCCGGATTCTCCGACCATTCTGTCCGAAGCGGCCCTGAACGCGGTCTTTCGTTTCTACGAGCTGCGCCTCGCGGATCCTGAAGCAGCACTCGAGCGTGCCGAACAGGCCATTGCCTTGCAGCAGCGTGCCCTGGATCAGGATCCAGATAATATCGACCTGCTGTTTGATCAGGGCGCGAATCTCGGTGATCTATGGTACTTCCTGGCGCTTACCCCGGAGCTGGCCACACACCTTGATCGCGATCAGCTTAAATCGCGCGCGCTCGAGATGCTGGCACGCGTTCGCGCCCTGGCCCCCGGTCAGCCAAACGGCTACACCCAGGCGATTATGATGTTGCTCTCGGAAACTGCACTGCTGCATAGCCGGGATCAGCCCGCCACGGCCACGATCCGCGCGGCCCTTGTACGACTTGAGCAGGCCCAGGCCCAGGGTATTACCATTACCCGCGACCTGGCCACCTGGCTGCGGATTTCGCAAGTCCGGAACAGCATGCTCATTGACGGGGATGTTGCCGCCGCCATCGAGGCGGCCTGGTCGAGTATCGACGACGATGTTGATCGCAGCGACCGAACTTATCGGCAGCTTCACCTACTGGAGCTGATCGGGTTGGAGGCGCGCTGGCGCCACCAGTCCGGTCAGGCCGCCAACCGGTCGCGGCTTGAGATGGGTCGCACCACGCTCGACGAGCTGCTGGCGCGCGATCGACGCTTACCCTCGGTGCTTTGCCATGGGGCACGAATTGTGCTCTACTCCGGCATCAGGGCAACTGACGCAGCGACTCAGGCCAAGCACGTCTCACGGGCGCATGATCTTTTTACCGAGTGCCTGGCAGCCGATGAGCATCTTCGACCCGTGTTCGAAGACGACCTCAAGCTGCTATCGCAAAATGGAGCCTGAAAGTCTGAACTGAATCGGGTTTAAACGGTTGCCGAACAATTCCTCTAATGCAACTTCAATCGAGGCCGGGTGCGGCGTGAAACCAGGTCAGACAGCCACAGCATCAGCGCTTTGAACGGACCGTGCAGGGCGCGCTGATGGTCGCGGTACAGCCAGCGATAGCTGAGCCGGGCAGTCCAACCTTCAAACGTGACGTTACCCAACAACGCGCCCATCAAGGTACCCACAGCGGTGTCGTCAAGACCCACCAGCGAACCGCGATCACGATAGGTGTAGTTCGGCATCGGGTGACCATGAAGGTATTTGGGCAACGCTTTTGCTAAGAATTTGGCCTGCTGGTCCGCAGCCTGGGCGCGCGGCGGTACGAAACGGTCGCCGTCGTCATCCAGCGGGCAGGCGGCGCAGTCACCCATGGCGAAGATGTGATCATCCTGGGTCGTTTGGAGGGTTCGTCGGACCAACAATTGATCGCGCGAGTTCGTTTCCAGACCATCAACCTTGCCCAGGAAGCTCTGGCCACGAACACCTGCAGCCCAAACCGCGAACCGGGCTGGAATCATGTCGCCGCTGGCGGTGTGCACGCCCTCATGGGTAACTTCTGAAACCGATTCGCTGGTGCGCACGGCAATACCGCGCTCGCGCAACTCTTTTTCAGTGCTCACCGCCAATTCTTCCGGCAGCCCGGGCAATAGTCGTGAAGCGCGTTCAATAACGGTCAGCTTGGTGTCGGCAACGGCGTCAATTCCAACGGCACCATATTCCTTGAGCTCATGACGCATCTTGTCGAGTTCGGCAGCCAGCTCGACACCGGTCGCACCCCCACCCACAATGGCCACATCCAGCTCACCAGCGCGTGGTGTGATCTTCGACTGGCCAGCGCGGAGGTAAGCTTCAAGCAGGCGCTGGCGAAAGCGCTCGGCCTCGGGTGCAGAATCGAGTCGATAGCAATAGTCCGCGACGCCGGAAATCCCAAAATCATCGCTGATGCCGCCGACCGATATCACCAGCACGTCGTAGTCGAGCTCGCGCGCCGGAAGCGCGACAGCGTTGGTTTCATCGTCCAGCGGCGCGAGTTGAATGCGGCGGGACTGCTTGTCGAGGCCCTGCATGCGACCCCACACGAAACGAAAGTGGTGATGGCGTGCATGCGCCAGATAATTGCACTCGTCTTCATGCAGGTCCAGGGTGCCAGCCGCAATTTCGTGTAACAACGGCTTCCATACATGAGTCAGCGTGTCGTCCACCAGCGTCACCTCGACATCCGCCTTGCGCCGATATTTCCGCCCCAGTCGAGTCGCAAGCTTCAGCCCACCTGACCCGCCGCCAACAATCACGATCTTCTTGCTTGTGCTTTCGCTCATATTGTTTGCTCAAACCTCAAATTTCAAAACTGTCGGTCATTGCTTCTGGTGATAATAGGAAACAACTCAGCGCGTCACGCTTCCAGATTACTGCAAGTTCTGAGCCTTTTACCCCAGGTTGAAGGTAATTTGGCATACTTTGGAATCCTGTATCGATTCTGATCTCCCTATCTTTATGCAATTTACAAGGCACAAGCCGCTCTTCACTATTATCCTTGTTTTAGCAATAGCAACGTTAGCGCTTACGCTGATCTTGTGGTCGGGATTTCGTCCGGCATCCCAGCCCCTGCCTGATTTCACTCAAATAGAGCGTGTTGATGACCTTAAATCCTCGTTCTTTGATTTTTTGACGCCCATCGTTGTGTCTGAGAACGCCCGCGTAGGAGAGCAGCGCAAACGACTGCTCGATATCATTGCGAGCAACACTGATGGCAAAACGCTTTCCCGATCTGACCGCAAATGGATTGTTCGACTTGCGACCGAGTATGAGCTGGAGTGGCCCAAGGCGCTGCCCGAAGCTACGCTGGACGAACTCAAGCAGCGGGTCGATGTGGTCCCGGTCGAGCTGGCGCTGGCGCAGGCGGCCAAAGAATCCGGTTGGGGTCGTTCACGGTTTGCCCAAGCGGGTAATAATCTATTCGGTCACTGGTGCTACGTGCCGGGCTGCGGCTTGGAGCCGTCACGTCGGAATCAAAATGCCATACATGAAGTTGAAGCGTTCGATTCGGTTCGGGAGTCCGTACGGCGCTATATCAATAACCTCAACACGCACGACGCCTATGCATCCTTGCGTCAGACTCGACGAGCCGAACGCGACGCTGGCCGTGTCCCCAGCGCGCTAGCCTTGGCCGATGAGCTGTCGTTTTATTCCGAACGCCGCGAGGCTTATGTTGAAGACATCAAACAAATGATTCGATTTAACCGCGGATTGATTGAGGATGCTCTCAGTTCGCCAGATTCGTCGAATGAGTTATCCAATGACGCAATCAATTCGTCCAGCTCCGTGTCGTCTTCGGAGTAAACACAGATGCCAATTCGTGGTCTGTTTTTGTCCCTGATCGCTGTGTTGATTGGCTATTTGCCGGGATCAGCTTCTGCAGGTCACGCGGTGGTGCTGGTCTACCATCATGTCAGTGAGCAAACCCCAGCCTCGACCAGCGTGAGGCCTGATCGTTTTGAAGCACATCTCGATTATCTTGAATCGCAGGGCTTTGAAGTCTGGTCACTGAATCGAGTACTTGCCGCTGCAATTCAAGGTGCGGAAGACCTGCCAGACAATGTCGTCGCCATCACTTTCGATGATGCCTACCGTTCTGTTTACAGCAAAGCTTGGCCGATGCTTCAAGAGCGTGAGTGGCCCTTTACCGTGTTCGTCAATACCGATTCAATTGACACTGGCCATTCGCCTTACATGAGCTGGGACGAGCTTCGAGAGCTCGTGAAAAATGGAGTCGACATCGGCAATCATAGTGCAAGTCACGGACATCTGATTGCGAGATTGGACAACGAAACTCTGAATACATGGCAAGCACGGATAGATGACGACATCCTGCGCGCCAGAAATCGAATTGCTGACGAATTAGGCGTTGTATCCACTGTTTTTGCTTACCCCTATGGCGAAGATTCGCAGGCATTGAAAGCCCTGGTCGGCGAGCACTATGCCTTCGCCGTGGCGCAACGTTCAGGGGCCGTTGGACCCACCACCAGTCCACTATCGATTCCGCGCTTTCCAATGGCCAGCGGCTTTGACAGC
>JGI12109J20283_10489509_pt1 | contig 13336 bp, 11 predicted proteins | sample ElkSlonscriptome_12_FD_20283 | JGI IMG/M metagenome (IMG submission 20283) | reverse complement strand
GCGTCACTTTCGATGTAAATAAACAGAAGTCCCATCAGTACAGCAGGCATCAGCCAACAAACGACGGGAATCAGAATCCAAGGCAAGAACGAAGCTGCATAAGAACCAGTCATGTCAAATTGTCCTATCTAAATTTACAAGAGTCCAAGACAAATATTACTCAATTTGTGAACCCAGTGGAGTTAGTTATTCACAAAACCCCGGAAAATGGCATCCACTGTCTCAAAATTTTCCAGGAGGAAGTAAGCCACGAAAGCGCCTCCCATACCTCCAACAAAGAATCCACCTGCAAATTCACTCCAGCCTTCAGACGTTTTGAGTCGTTCTGTACTCGGAGCGCTTTCGGCGGCGCTTTTGAGCGACACTAATCCCCAAGCTGCCATTCCGGCGGTTCCCAGTAACACGATAACCAAAGCAGTGACTAAGCCGCCTAGATAACGCGCTTCTGGGTAATCCCGCAGTGCGCCAAACACAACTTCAGGACCAACTAAGAAGTAACCATGAGCCATGCCAATTTCCAAACCTCGCAGGAAGGGTGATAGCCCTTTGCGGTAAGCTGGCAGGTTGCCAATGAATGCCCGGGTAAACGCCGAATCGCTGATTGGAGTCGATAAATGACCCACAAAGGGGTCTCCATGGTAGGGCTTTACCATTTCCATATTTCTTGCATCTGCCATCTAGATGTTGCCTCTCACTCTGAATGTTTACAAAAATACCTGACTTAACATTGTAAGCAGAGAGGGGTAATCCCATGACACAATATGGGAAGACCTTTAAAAAACTTCATCAAATTAGTTATAGATTAAGGATATAACACTGCCGTGTCCCTAGGGAGTAATCGGCGCGAATCATCGTCTACGTCCAGCGACCAAAACCCCTGACTTCTTGGAGAAATCAGTAACTTAAGTTGAATGCACAACTATGGTTATATGTCAAGACATGAGCTAGATGTCGGTCGTTCACTAGAGTGTAGTATTTTGAAAAAAACAGTCATCTCAAGAGTCAGTAAATGAGACACATCTTCAATCAACTATACAAAAACCTGAAACGTCTAATACTACCGCTATTACTGGGCGTTTTAGTTAGCGGATTGGTGACTACACCTGCCAACGCTATAAACGTCTACCAAATGCCCAATGTCAACGCGGGTGAACCAACATGGGTGATTGATCAAGCCGACGTACTCAGCCGCCTGAGTGAAGGCAAGTTGAGCAAAAGCTTGGAAGACTTAGCCCAGAAAACCGACAAGGAAGTCAGATTTGTGACGGTTCGCCGTTTAGACTACGGTGAAACCGTAGACAGCTTTGCTAAAGCCCTATTCAAAAAATGGTATCCGACACCGGAAGCCCAAGCGAATCAAACCTTGCTGCTGATCGATACCCTGACCAATAATACTGCCATTGTCACTGGGGAAGACGTCAAGTCAATTATGCCCGACGAAATTGCCGAGAGTGTCGCCTCGGCAACAATGACAGTCCCCTTGCGGGAGGGTAACAAGTACAATAAGTCTTTTTTAGAGGCTAGCGATCGCTTAGTGGCTGTGCTATCGGGTCAACCTGATCCCGGTCCTCCGGTTGTCGAAGAAACGGTTCAGGTTGAAGGCACATTTACCAGCGCAGAAGAAACTGACACCAAAAACTCGACCATCTGGGTTGTTGTACTATTGGTTGTCGCGACAGTGGTACCGATGGCAACCTACTTCTTTTATCAGGGCTTCTCTGGTTAAGTTTGTCATTTGTTACTGTTCCCTGTTCCCTGTTCCCTGTTCCCTGTTCTCTAAGAGATGATCAGAAGCTTTTGCTGTAAGGCACTAATCCTGAACATACTCCTGTCCAGAAATTAAAGCATACTCAGCCCGCATAAACTCCCGTCCTAAATAAGCCGCATGATCCAACATCGTGACTGGACAGGGCTGGGTTTGCTCAAAAATCACCACACAAAGTTCCTTGGCGGTTCTACCTGTAAACAAAGTCGTATGAGTCCGTTCAACCTTACCTCGTGCGGGAATCGGTTTCCCGGTTTCAGGGTCAACGGCTAAACCGCGATCATCAATCACATTGGTGAAATGTTTGGCACAAATTAACTGTGCATCCCGGTCGAGGTAGATAATAAAATATCCACCGGGATCAAGTGCAATCTCTCGTTTAGACAGTTTGTCATCAATAGTACGCAGGTCTTCTACTGTTTGGTTCATCTTGATTTTGGCTCAATGCTTCCCTTCTTGAATACTATCGTGCTTGGACATGTTGAAGAAGGTAGAGGGAAATCTCAAATCCTTACTGTTCCCTGTGACACACCGAGCGTGTTACTGAGCGGAGCCGAAGTCCTGTCGAAGGTTCGAGGTGTTCCCTGTGAAACACCGAGCGAAGTCGAGGTGTTCCCTAATCTCAACCATTAACTTTAATGAAAGTCCGGCTACTTATCACTCCTGAACCAAAAATTGAATATCTCGTTTGCTAAACGGTAAATCATTATTGATCGCATCGATTTCTTCCTGTTCCATTTCATTCACCTCACCTATATAGTGGCGCAAAATTTGCATCAGGCGTTGATTATAAAATCGGTGCAGACTGTGATTCGGTGTCGCGGGAAATCCTCGCCGTCTCTTGTGGCGTCCCCCAGCACCTGGATCAAACATCTTAACCCCATTCGCGATCGCCCATTGTATCGGGGTGTAATAGCAAGCATCGAAATGCAGGCAATCATATTCCTCAAAACAGCCCCAATAGCGCCCATACAACTGATCACCCTTATTAATACAAAACGACATCCCCACGGGATGTCGGTCATCATCCTCTCGATAAGCCGCCACCAATACCACACGATGACGATAGTCGGGATACAACTGTTCAAAAAACTGGCGCGTCAGATACTTACTGCCCCAAAAAAACTTATCGCAGGTGCTGCTATAGAAGTTATAAATCAGGGGAAATAAGGATTTGGGAATATCATCCCCAACTAAAGGAACCAAACGCAGTCCGGCTTTAGTCACCGCTTTACGTTCCCGCTTAATATTACGCCGCTGATTGGCGTTAAAGATACTCAGATAATCATCGAAGCTACTAAACCCTTTATCCTGCCAAATATAACTGTGATGCAACCAGCTTGTAAAACCATGGCGTTCCATCACCTGTCGCCATTCAGGGTCAACAAAGAGAAAATGACAGCCACTAATCCGGTTATTCCCGCAAAAGTGATCAATAGCACTCACCATAATCTCAGTGAGTTCATCTTCATCTTCTCCAGGTGCAATTAAAAATCGATACCCGCCTGCTGGGGTAAACGGCGTCATTCCTAACAGTTTGGGATAGTAGCGAACGCCTAAACGATGGGATAGATCTGCCCATTGGTGGTCAAAGACAAATTCTCCATAGCTATGACCTTTAATATAGAAGGGCGCAGCCGCAATAAGCTGTCGGTTTTGCCATACTGTTAGGTGATTGGGCAACCAGCCAGTTTTAGACGTCGCACTTCCCGATGTTTCTAAATTATTCAACCAATCCCATTCCAGAAATGGTGTTTTCAGGGGTTGGGCAAGGGCATCCCAAGCTGCTTGGGGAATATCAGCCATCCGGTTAACCCAGTTAACGGAATAGTCAGTCTGTGGTTGGTGAACCATTGGGAAAATCTATAATTAGGTCTGCACTATTGGAATGAACGGTGAAGATCGTTATTTGCAATTTGCTCTATGTCATTGGTAAGGTACGGAGGGGTTATTTACATAAGTTAACATAATAGAATTTATTTTGAGCGATTGACGTGAGATGAATTGCCAAAATTAAAGAGCTTGGAAGAGAGTTTTGACCCTTCACCACCTTCGAGGGCATGGCGCGTGAATTTGTAGGGGCGGGTTTAGGGACTAATATTGGTTGTTTTCCCTAGCTTGGCTACAAAACCCGCCCTTTATTTAAGTGCAATAGTAGAGACGTTGCATGCAACGTCTCTACTACTCCCCCATCTGCTCATCCCTCAACAACCGATAGTGCAGAAATAACTCTTGGTCAATCCTCTCAACCGCCAAAAGTTCTAAACGCTTCGCCAATTGCTGCGAAAAACCAGCCCCCTGAACGGACGTTGGGGCGGCTGCACCCCCTAAAATCAGGGGACAAACTGTGAACCAGAGTTCATCGATTAAATCAGCCGCAAGTAGAGATGCCACTAAGTTACCCCCCCCTAAGACAGCAAGCCGTTGGATGCCCAATTGGTTCAGCTGTTGATAAGCCTCATGCCAATTTATCCCCTCGTTAGAGGCATTCACCACCAAAATTCGCTCAAAATAATTAGATTTATCCTGCCATGATTTAGCACCTGCCTCTGTCGTCAACAGCCAACGGGGTAGATTTTGGCGAAAAAAGCGTAATTGTGGATCGAATTGAGCTAGACGGGAGCAAACAATCTGCACGGGTTGGATGGGTAAGCCCCGTTGTTTACGCTGCTGCTGTAACTGGGGATTTGAGACGCTGCGAGTGGTACCATAAGCCCGGAGAGTTCCTGCACCGAACAAAACACCATCCGCTAATGCCACCTGATTTTCCAGATGGGCTTGATCCGCAGGCGATGAGAATCGGGCAGGCGATCGCGTCAAGTCCGCAATCTTGCCATCGGCACTCATTGCCAGAACGACTGTGGTATGGGGTCGATTGATAGCAGACGTTTCCAGCATAGTTGTCTAGGGCAAGAAAAAGAATGATAACTATTTTGGCGCAATTCACCCTAGGATTGTCTGCATGTCTGCCACTCTATCAAAACCATCGAAAGAGGTTTTGAATCGTTCTAGGATAGAGATAAGGGGTTTTCAAGGAAACTCGGTGACTCGTAAACTGTATTAACGATTACTCTTTCTACCACCTTTTCTTCTGTAATCACACCAGCGTATCTTATGGCTAAGCCAGGTCAATCTTCCTTTCGTCGTGTTTTGCTGTCACGCCTGTTGTTGCTCAGCGTGCCAGTGTTACTCTTGGGAGTTTATGTGACCTACAGAAAAGCACGCTCAACGCTTCTAGACACAGCGCGTCAAAATTTAACCGAAAGTGCTGTGAGAAAAGGGGAAAGCATTCAAGAGGCTATCTCAGCGTTACAAGCCAACCTGCTGACCGCTAGCCAAGCCATCGTCTTTCGATCTCAGTCATCGACAGGCTATCAACAATTTATCAACCAACTGGCTCAACAACTCCCCACCCCGATCAATTGCGTGCAGTTGAGTGATATCCAGACTCAAGATATTGTGAGCAGTACCTGTAATCAATCCTTACCCGTCAGTCAGCAAGTGATATCGCAATGGTCTAGCCAGCAAGGTGAGGTCTCTGTCGATCCGTCTCAAATTGATGTTACAGTGCTACCTCCGCTAGCACCCTCAACCCCTGCTACAAAGGAAGCTGAAGCCAACGAGGACAAAAGTCAACTCCCACTTCTGTTGAGTGCGCCCGTTTATAACGCTGAGGGTCAACTCCAATATGCTTTGAGCTTATGCTCAACCTTACTCCAATCCAAATCTATCAAGCCGGGTTCCCTATCTGGTGAACCCGTGGTGATTACCCAAGCGGGTAAAATTCTGGTGCATCCCATCGCCCAGGAAGTGGGACGCAATATCAACCAAGAACTGGATTCTTCAAGACTTGAGAGTCTGGTCGAAGACGCGATCGCAGGTCGTGAGTCTTTTATCCATCTTACTTTGGATGGTCAGGAATATGTCGCTGGCTACACCGCGATTGAAAGTCCGATTAGCGACCAATCTGACCAGCAATGGATTATTCTCGCTGTTACCCCCTTAGAGAGTGCGCTGATCGGTCTTCAGGATATCCGCCAAGTTCTGTTTATCCTCACCTGTGGCTTAATTGCTGCCAGTATTTTAGCCACAATTTACATTTCCCGTGACCTCGCCCGTCCCTTAGAAAAACTCAGAGATTGCGCCTTGCATGAATCCCAGCTTCACTCGAATTATCGCATTCCTCATACCTTCAAAATTCGAGAAATTAACCAATTAGCCGAAGCCCTGGATGGCATGTTTGAGCGGCTCAAACATTGGGCAGAAGAACTTGAAGCCGCCTGGAAAGAAGCCCAAGCTGCTAACCGGCTTAAGAATGAGTTTCTCGCCACGACCTCCCACGAACTGAGAACTCCTCTCAATGGTATTATTGGTTGCCTGCGACTGGTCAAAGATGGTTTCTGTGATGACCGAGAGGAGGAACTTGACTTTTTACAACGAGCCGATGAAGCGGCTATTCATTTGTTGAATATTATTAATGATGTTTTAGACCTGGCAAAACTTGAGTCAGGTAAACTTTCCGTTGAAGTTGAATTGATCGATCTGCGTCAACTGATTGATGAAGTGATTCACTTACAGGCAGTCTCTATTAAATCGAAGGGACTCGAATTCAACACAAAAAACTTGCATGAAAAACTTCCCGTTCTTGCCGATCCCGCTAAACTAAAGCAAGTCCTGATTAATGTTATCGGCAATTCAGCCAAATTTACTGATTCGGGCAGTATTACAGTCAGTACACAGATTGAAACAGCCAGCGATAAGACCCAACCAGTGGTGAATACTGATGATTCTACCTTAGTTGCTAACGTCTCCACTATCCCCAGCAATGGACAAGTCACTGAAAATCAGGGAACTGAAGAGTTGCTTCCTGCACAAGTTGTTGTCACAGTAAAAGATACGGGAATTGGCATCGATCCGGTGCAACAGTCTAAACTATTTCGTCCCTTTGTCATGGTAGATGGGTCAACCACGCGCAAGTATGGTGGTACAGGTCTCGGTCTGGCGATTTCCCGCAACTTGATCGAATTGATGGGGGGGACAATTACCCTTTTTAGTGCTGGAGAAGGTCAGGGAACGACGGTGAACATTAGCTTACCGCTTGTCGAAACAAAGGGACAGGATACAGATGAGCAACTTGACAGTGAGTCACCCTCACAACTATCAACAGAGTTGCCTAAACAGCAGGATTCAATTGGCGAGATTAACGGGAAAATTCATAACTAATTAATATTTTACTGTCCAATAGGCAAGGAAAATAAAACTAACAATTTAGCACAATAGCTACGGAAGGCTAAAATTTTCCCGACACCCCTCACCCTACACAATGTTTTAAGTTGTCTATCTTTCCGCTAACTGGGGAACCTTAATCGGTGTTCCTCCTTGTTGGAGAGACTGGGATAGACAACTGAGGATGTTCACCAGTTGAGCCGCTACCCAGCCGGAAGAGACTGATACAGGTTGATTATCGCGGATGCTCTGCAAAAAGCGATCGCACACTTGCGCCAACGGTTCGCGATGCTCGATTTCTATGACTTCCCGCCGTAAACCCGCAGGCGTAAAAACATCTCCACTTTGCTCGAAATACCCATGCTGAAGCGTTAGGGGCGCATCATTTTGCATCTCATCAAAAATTAATGTTCCTTGACTCCCCACTACTCCTAGACGCCGTTGTTTATCTGGGTTGAGCCAACATAAGTGAATATATGCCTGAAAACCCGTCGGGTATGTCAAAATAACGTAAACAAAATCGGCTAAATCATGTTCCTCAAGAAGGGCGGGTTTAGTTACATTAGCGGTTTCTTGTGAAACGTTATCGGTTAAACCCGCCCCTACATCCCCCGATTGATCTAGGGCGGGTTTAGTTACATTAGCGGTTTCTTGTGAAACGTTATTGGTCAAACCCGCCCCTACAGATCCCTCTTGACGTTGTAACCACACCCGTCCCGTGGCTTGAACTTGCACAGGTTGCTCACCTAACCAGGTATTGAAGATCGCGATATCATGAATCGCTAAATCCCACAGCGCATCGACATCCTGACGCACGGGTCCTAGATTCGTCCGAGCCGCGTAGCCATAGCGCAATTCTCCTAAACATCCCGATTGCACTACCGCTTTACCCTGCTCAACAGCCGGATGAAATAAATAGGTGTGATCTACCATCAACTGGCGCTGCTGTTGACGGGCTAAATCAGACAACTGTTGGCATTCAGCCGCATCGAGGGTCAACGGCTTTTCTGCTAGCACATGGAATCCTTGCTGTAAGGCGTCTTGAATCAGGGAATAATGAGTCACCGCCGGAGTCGCGATCACCACCGCATCGCATTCTATCTGGGAACGTATCGATTGCCAATTGTCTGCTAGAACTACATTGTCATTCAGTTTCAACCGTTCTTTAAGCTGAGTTAAGCGTTCCCTAGAGGAATCAACTACCGCTACCAGTTGAGCATCTGGATGTGACGCGAAATTCCGCACCAAATGCGTACCCCAGCGTCCTGCTCCCAATACGGCAATTTTAGTCTTCATAGCAATTTTGAATCTGTAGGGGCGGGTTTCACTATTATCGTTTTTTTTCACCCTGATGTCACTAAACCCGCCCCCTCTAAATTATGAATTACCGACCCAACAGATTAGTTGATCAATGACTAATCACCAATCACTTTAGCCAACGCGGCTTTAGCGGCGGCTTGTTCTGCCGCTTTTTTAGAGCGCCCTTGTCCTTCACCCAATTGTTGACCTTGAAACCAAACTTGGGCAGTAAAACGATTCTCGTCTCCCTCAATGGGATTGGTTTCGGTAAGGCGATATTCGGGTAACGATTTATAGTGAGCTTGAGTCCATTCTTGGAGAGCATCTTTATAGTTTTGGCGGGCAGGATCTTTAAGAATGTCTTCAGTCAATCGCTGAAAATGAGGATCAAGCCAAGGACGAATTAATTCTAAGGTATGGGTACTCAGATAGAGTGCGCCGACTATCGCTTCAAAGGCGTCAGCCAGCCGTGACATCTCACCCCTCGGATCAGCCGCCGCGCTGGGAGCCAGGAGCAAGTATCGCTCCAGTCCATACTCTTGAGCCAATTGAGCCAAGACGCGATCGCTCACTAATACGGAACGAATTGCCGCAAAGTCACCCACGGAAGCGTTGGGATAGGTTTCAAATAATAACTCTGAAGCAGCCATTCGCACCACCGCATCCCCGACAAACTCCAACTGATCATAGTTCACATCACGGGACATACTGGGGTGAGTCAGCGCCAAGTCAAGCTTATCCCATTGAACAGGCGCATTATCCAGTAATCCGAGCTTTTGCACTAATTTTTGCAGTTGTTTGTGTCGTCTGGAGTCAATGGTCATCGAAAAAGCGGATTGGTAAGGGGATAGACGGAACCCCCTGTCATTTATGTATGGGGAGGATTCCATGAATAAGGGCGGGTTTTGTTGTTCAGTTACTAGTGACAAGCTAGCTTGAGTCCCTAAACCCGCCCCTACAATAAACTTATGACTAGAAGGGAGAGAGTCGGACGTAAGCCGGGTTCTGTTCTCCTATATCACTAGGAGGGTGGTTATCTATCTGGGACGCCTGTTACCAGACGCCTCTAGCGGCTCTTTAAGCAGGAACTGGTAAAAGACCAACCGTAGTTCCTAACGACCTTGCACCCAACCGGGGTTTACCGAGCCAGCACCTCTCGATGCTGCTGGTGCGCTCTTACCGCACCTTTGCACCCTTACCAATTCATCTTATGTCCTTTGTCTTATGTCCTTGGTTATAGACATACGACTGGTGACTGATGACGAATTGGCGGTATGTTTCTGTGGCACTATCCTCACGGTCACCCGCACTGGGCGTTACCCAGCAAGTTTGGTCTTTCGGGAGCCCGGACTTTCCTCAGATTCACCACTAGGGTGAATCCGCAACCACCTGCGCCGACTCTCTCCTTAGTGATCTATTTTAATCGCCGTGGGCTATTTATTGGGGCGGAACACCGTAATTATTTGGGTTGTAAGGCGAGAACCAGTGCTTTTTGCCAGGACAGATTTTTGGCGATGAACTGACAGCGTAGGTTGCAGGTACGTCCTTTTGTATTTGCTTCCGATATCTTTAGGAATAAACGCAAGTAAAAATAGTCGTTTTTGTCAGCCGCTGCTTGTAGGTTTTTAGGGGAAACAAGAGGAGAACCTATCTTTTCATCGCTAATCTCTTCTTTTAGGGTTTGACCCGGAAGAATTGTACTTGGTGATTGAGAAGCTGCCTCATTTTTGCCGGGAATTACGCGGATGGCTCGCCGAATGCGCTTATCGAAATCACTGATAAAACACTGTTTCCAATCAATTTCAACGAAAACATCTTTGGATTTATTTTCAATACTCATGGATAATCGTTTCAGTTCATCCAATTCGTATTTATCGGCAAAGGAAAATTTTACGACTAGAAAGTCCTGTAGCTGATATTTTGACAACTCTTGATTTAGATGAGCCGCATCGGTTTCAAATTTCACCAGCTTATCTAAGGACTGAAAGGCTTGGTTAAAAACTAAGGCAACAACAATAAAATAAACGGTTAAAACTAATATATTTCGGGCTAATTCTGTCGCAAAATCCATAAACCCCAAGACTCCTAATTAATACACAAAAGCAAGTAAATCCATGATCTGTTATTAGTCGTCAGCACTCAACCTTAATCATGTTTGGCAAAGCGAGAATCCTCGAACCAGCCGCGACGCCAGAAAAAGAAGCATAAAGACGCCGCGATCGCGATCATCACGCCCCAACAGACAAAGTATCCCCAACGCCAGGTTAATTCGGGCATATATTGGAAGTTCATCCCATAAACTCCAGCGATAAAGGTGATGGGAATGAAAACCGTTGACATTACGGTTAAGACTTTCATTACCTCATTCATTTTATTGCTGACGGAGGACAAGTAAACATCCATCAAACCTGACGCCAATTCCCGATAGGTTTCTACCATATCCAACACCTGAATCGTGTGGTCATAACAGTCCCGCAGATAAATGCGAACATCTGAACTAATCAAATGGCTACCGTCGCGAATTAATGCATTAATCGCACTGCGTTGGGGCCAAATTGAACGGCGTAATGCCAGTAATTCCCGCCGAACCTGGTAAATTTTCTCCAGGGTTTGGTGATTAGGGTTGAGAATCACTTCATCCTCTAATGCTTCGATGCGTTCCCCATAGTCTTCCAGCACTGGAAAAAACCCATCAATGATCGCATCCAAGAGCGTATACGCCAGATAATCCGCACCCGCTTGCCGTATTTTACCTTTATGTCCCCGAATTCGAGCGCGTACTGGTTCAAAACAATCCCGTTCTGGTTCCTCCTGAAACGTTAGCAAATAGGATTTCCCTAAGACAAAACTCACTTGCTCAATCCAAAACCCATCTTCTGTGGGTTTAGGCATGACCATCTGGGCTATAATTAATAACTGGTCGCTGTAATCCTCCACTTTGGGACGCTGCGGAACATTAACCACATCCTCCAATAGCAAGGGATGTAACCCCACAATTCGCCCCAAGCCTAATAAAATATCTTCACTACCTAACCCCTGAATATCCAGCCAAGATACGGAATCGCTTGTCAGATAAGGAGTACAGGCGTCTGCGGTTAAATTGGTTACCCGATTGGCGTGACTTTCATCGTAGTCAATCAGAACGATGAATGACGGACAAGCATCCTCATCAATGCTTAAGGTTCCCGGTAAACTCCCCGGCTCATCATAGAAATACTCAAATAGATCTTCGTCATCATCGTCATCATTGGATCTTGTGGCTAACTTGCTCCCTGGAAAATGTCGTTGTGTCATTTAGCGCTCCTTTTTATACTTAGGATAAGGATTATTCCATAACTTGGCACAAATTTATTTTAATCCATTCAACTTCTTGTTTTAATCCATCAGTGTGCATCCAACCAACATATCCAGCAAATTTACAGTTATCTTGATCATCACAAACATAAACATGATGAACTTGAACCGGATTGACAATGAGATATAGGGTTCCACTTCTATCTGGAAAATTGAGCGACTGTAAACTTCTGTCGATCGGACTATCATCCAACATTTTTTTGGTCATGCCGGGGACTTTATTTAAACGTTCAATCACATCTCGGATAATCCCTTGACTTCCCAGAATATTAGACGTAATTATATTAGCAGTTTGAGAACAATGCCAATAAGAACCATGAGCATCAGCGACACCTAATGCAAGTGCTGCTTCAAATTGACCAACAGCACGGGCAACTTTTTCAGCTAGATTAGCATCAGTCGAGATATATTCATCTCGAAAAAAGATGTTATCAGAGGGGTGGAAATTTAAGCTTGATCGCAGCGGATAAGCAACCAAATCTGAGGAATGAATGATATTCCGCCATCTTAGCGCTTGGTTTTGATCACAATTTGCAAATTGTTTAAGTTTATCTGGACTAACCTCTAACATCATATTCAAGAACAAAATCGGTGATCCCATGGTTGTGATGCTTTTGAGATGTACTTTTCTCCTTGGTTCAGATTGGCTCAAGCCATGAATCATAGCTCGAATATCATGAGCTGGGTCTTCAGTGCTGAATCTATCGGAAAATAAGATATCCCACAGGATAACACTTCCCAGCGAGTGAGTAATAATATGGAGTTCTGTTTCTTCAGGATTTTTAGTCAGAAAATCGGCTAGCTGTTGGAAAATCAGCTTTCTGATAGCAACACCCCGTTCAGGATTTAGGTAACTTAAAAAATCTCCGCCGAACTCCGATAGAAATCCTTCGCGAAATTCTCGATAGCGGAAAATATCATCTGGGCTAGTTTGGGGATACTCTTTCTTAAGTTCCTGCAAGTCTTGATGAATACAGTTCCATATCTTGCCAACATCTTTTAGGACATTTGCCCAAAAACAAGAATAAAAATGGGGACGAGATTGTCCTATTTGGTCAAACTCTTCCTGAATAAGACGTTGTAGTGGATCGGCATATCTGACGTTGGATGTGGCAACACCGTGAATAAAAAATACGAGCATAGTTTAATCCTTATCTGTGATTGCCTGATCCAGTGTTACCCAAAAAATAAGCGATCGGCAAGTCTCAAACTGTGGACGTCTGCTCCTACAAATCCGCTGTAGGGGCGAGTTTAGCCGTTCACTTGGGATACTGTCGATAACATGTATATAAAAACCCGCTCTCTAATCTGTTCGTCGGTCAATAAATATAATCTTATTCATAACGTTTATAGACAGGGACCCAAAAAATAGGCGATCGGTAAGTCTCAAACTGTGGGCATCTGCTCCTACAAATCCGCTGTCGGGGCGGGTTTAGCCGTTCACTTGGGATACTGTCGATAACATGTATGTCAAAACCCGCTCTCTAATCCGTTCGTCGGTCAATAAATATAATCTTATTCATAACATTTATAGGCAGGGCGGGTTTTGTATTCCAGTTAGTATGAACTATCAAAGTTAATCCCTAAACCCGCCCCTACACATTAACTTAATCAATCATGGATTGATAATTATCTGATCAAAAACCTTTCTCTAATCTGTTCGTCGGTCAATAAATATAATCTTACTCATGA
>JGI12109J20283_10047567_pt1 | contig 13347 bp, 13 predicted proteins | sample ElkSlonscriptome_12_FD_20283 | JGI IMG/M metagenome (IMG submission 20283) | reverse complement strand
AACCACTTGAGAATGATCGAGGTATCGAGGCCACCCGAGTAGGCCAGAACAACTTTCTTCGGAGCAGTCATGCGCGTGGTGCCTTTGCGTCTAAGGGAATGCGAGGGCGCGATATCGGTTTTCGCGGGCAGGGGCAAGGCAGGGCGGTTGACGCCTGCGGGGCGGCGTGCAAGCTGGTTTGCGTGATCACCAAAGCGGAGCCTGCCATGGCATTTTCGATCGTCAGACATGCTTTCGTGATGGTTTTCGGCAATTTCGGGCAGGCGTTGCGGCTGTCGGCAGGGCCGCTGGCTATCGCTGTCATCGTGATCTACGCCCTGTCACGCAGCCTGAGCGTGGGCGCGGTATCGGTCGTCTTCATGGCCATGAACCCCGCACGGGCCGATCCTGTGGTCCTGCTGGTCGTGCTTGCCGGTCTCGCCGTGATGACATTTGCAACCGCCTGGATCGCGGTCGCATGGCACCGTTTCATCCTTGTCGAGGAATATGTCACGCTCTTGCCGCGGCTTCGGGGCCGTCCTGTGGGCCGGTATATCCTGATGTCGCTGGCGATTGCTTTCTGGGTATTTCTTGCCTCCTTCGCCGCGGCATTTGTCGCCGGCATCCTTCTGGCGATCACCGGCCAGGATGACAACGTGCTGGCCGGTTTCATCGCGGGCACGCTGATCGGTGTTGTTTCGTCCTATGTCTGGTTCAGGCTGGCGCTGGTCCTGCCCGCCCTTGCGATCCTGACACCGATGAGCCTCAAGGCATCGTTCGCACAGACGCGCCCGATCAGCAGCACGATTGTTCAGGTCGTGCTGATCCTTGTCGTCATCAACCTCATTCTTCAGGCGGTGATCGGGCAGATCGCACCGGGATCTCCGGCGGTTCAGGTGACGCTGGGCGGCATTGTCACATGGCTGAGCTTCATGATCGGGCTGAGCGTCCTGACCACCTTTTACGGTCATCTGGTTGAAGGACGCGCGCTGGCGGATCAGGCCCCAACGACCTGATCAGATCTCCGCGACCTCTGCCACGAAGGCCGCGTCACCGTCGTTATAGAGCGCGGTCACGGCAAGCTCGGCCGTCATCCACAAGGGCATGTGGCCCGGTTCGGTCGCAGGCCCGTGCGGACGCACCGGTTTCGCCAGATAGATATGACACAGCTTCTCGGCCCACATGTCGTATTCCGGCATATAGGCAAAGCGCCGGAAGGTGCCCAGCTTGCGGGGGGCGGCGATGCGCCAGCCGGTTTCCTCGAAGACTTCGCGGTGCAGCGCTGTCAGCGGATGCTCGCCGGGGTCGATGCCGCCGCCGGGAAGCTGGATCTCGTGGTGCGGGTCACCCTGATAGGTCAAGAGCAGCTTTCCCTCGTGCGGCAGGATCGCGTAAACCCCGGGCCTGGTCTGGTACCGCTGCCCGGGCCGCGGCGTGTCGCCATACCGTCTGATCATAGCTTGCCCCCTTGGACCGCTGCTTGCTCCGCCTATATAGGCGCGGTATGCCACCCCCTGACATGTAAGGAAAGACCATGAGCCTCGGCACCCGTATCGCCTGGGACGACACAGTCCTGCCATTCCAACTCGACGCATCCGACATTCGTGGGCGGGTGGCGCGTCTTGACGGTGTGCTTGAACAGGTGCTCGGCCAGCATGACTACCCGCCGATGATCGAAGGGCTGGTGGCCGAGATGGCATTGCTGACCGCCCTGATCGGCCAGACGATCAAGTTGCGCTGGAAGCTCTCGCTGCAGGTGCGCGGCTCCGGCCCGGCCCGGCTGATCGCGACGGATTACTACGGACCCACCGAAGAGGGTGCGCCTGCCCGCATCCGCGCCTATGCATCCTATGATGCCGAGCGTCTGGACGAGACCGCGGATCCCTTCAGCCAGATCGGTCAGGGGTATTTTGCCATCCTGATCGACCAAGGACCGGACATGACGCCCTATCAGGGGATTACGCCGATTGCAGGCGGGTCGTTGTCGGCCTGCGCGCAGACATACTTTGCCCAGTCAGAGCAAATTCCGACACGCTTTGCGCTGACTTCGGGCCAGTCGCGGATTGCAGGGGAAGGCACGCATTGGCGGGCGGGGGGGATCATGTTGCAACATATGCCCAAAGCCTCGCCGGAAATGAAAGGCGAAGGGGGGTCCGGCGAAGGCGGATTGCTCGAGGCCGAAGATATCCTCGATGCCGACGAGGGCGAGAACTGGAACCGGGCCAATCTGCTCTTGGATACCGTGGAAGAGCTTGAGCTGATCGGGCCGTCGGTTGCGCCGACAGACCTTCTGGTGCGGCTCTTTCATGAAGAAAGACCACGCGTTTTCGACGCCCAGGCCGTATCGTTCGGCTGTAGCTGCTCGGCGGACAAAGTGCGCCAGAGCCTGTCGATCTATTCCGCCAAGGATATCGGCACGATGGTGACGGATGAAGGCACGGTGACGGCGGACTGCCAGTTCTGCGGCGCGCATTATGTCTTCGACCCCGACACGCTCGGGTTCGAGGCCAAGGACTCCGGTGCCTGACCTGCGCCAAAGACTGACGGCCGCACTGGCCCGCCGGGGCGATGTATCCTCGGACTTCGATCTCAATCCCGATATCAGCGCGCCGCAGCGGAAATTGACCGCTGCGGGCGTGTTGATCGGCATTTCGGAAACGACCGGGCAAGTTCTGCTGACGAAACGGTCGCCCCGGCTCAAGCATCATCCCGGCCAGATCGCCTTGCCCGGTGGCCGGCAGGATCCCACGGATGCAACGCCTGTCGCCGCGGCATTGCGCGAAGCGCATGAAGAGATCGGTTTGCCTTCCTCTATCGTCGACGTCATCGGCACATTGCCCCCTCACCAGACGGTGACGAACTACCATGTCACCCCTGTTGTCGCGCTGGTTCGCGACAGGTTCGATCATGTTGCGGAGGCCGGTGAGGTCAGCGAAATCTTCGAGGTGCCGCTGGATCACCTGCTCGATCTGCGCAATTACCGTGTCGAGGGTCGCCACTGGCAGGGACGCAAGCGTTTGTACTACACCGTCCCGTTCGGTCCGTATTATATCTGGGGGGCGACCGGGCGAATTCTGCGCGGTCTGGCGGAGCGGATGGCATGACAAAGGTGTCGGGTGAATGGCTGACGCGGCCGGCGTCGCAACGGGTCTGCGCCATGTTGGAGGAGTCGGGCCATCAGGCCTGGTTCGTGGGTGGCTGCGTGCGCAACGCACTGATCGGCGCTGAGGTCGGCGATCTCGACCTGTCGACCGATGCGCTGCCGCAGGAGGTCGTCGCGCTGGCCGGGGCGGTGGGGCTGAAGGCGATCCCGACGGGGATCGACCACGGGACCGTCACGGTTGTCGCCGACAAGACGCCTTTCGAGATCACGACCTTTCGCCGGGATATCGCGACTGACGGGCGCCGCGCGACCGTCGCCTTTGCCGACAATATGACCGATGACGCCCGTCGCCGCGATTTCACGATGAACGCGCTTTATGCGGGCCCTGACGGTACGCTGGCCGACCCTCTGGGCGGTTTGCCCGATCTCGAGGCCCGCCGGGTGCGTTTCATCGAAGATCCCGATCGGCGCATCAGGGAAGATTATCTGCGGATCCTGCGGTTTTTCCGGTTCCACGCCTGGTACGGTGATCCCCGGGGCGGGATCGACCGCGAAGGCCTTGCGGCATGTGCGGCCAACATCGACGGTCTGTCACGGCTGTCGGCCGAAAGGGTGACGGCAGAAATGCTCAAGCTGCTTGCGGCGCCCGATCCTGCCCCCTCGGTGGCGAGCATGGCTGCGACCGGTGCGCTGGCACAGGTGGTGCCGGGGGCGGATGCAGGCGGACTCGCGGTTCTGGTGCATCTCGAGCAGGAGATGGATATCGCACCTTGCGCGCTGCGCAGGCTTGCGATGCTTGGCGGGCGAACGGACGCGTTGCGGCTGTCCAAAGCGCAGGCCGGGCATATGGCGCAGATCCTGGCGTCGGCTGATCCAGCAGAAATCGCCTATCGCCACGGCTACGATGCGGCACGTGATGCTGCGCTGGTCCGTGCCGCGGCGCTGGGACAGCCTGTCAGCGCAGACGGGCTCGTGGCGTTGAGGGCGGCATCGAAGGCCGTCTGCCCTGTTACCGCCGCCGATTTCATGCCTGCACTCGAAGGCCCGGCGCTGGGCCGCGCATTGAAAGAGGCCGAGGCACGCTGGATCGCTTCGGGCTTTACCCTCGGCAAGGCCGATTTGCTTGGCTGACTACCTTCCCCTGATTGGTTTCGTCTTTTTCGGCCTGTTCTCTCCGGGGCCGAATGTCGTGCTGATCACTGCGTCCGGGGCGCGGTTCGGGTTTCAGCGCACCGTACCCCATATTGTCGGCGTCGCCCTTGGCGTGGGTGTGATCGCCTTTGTGACGGGTATCGGGATCGGGACGCTGCTGGCCGCGCGACCGGGATTGGCGCTGGTGCTCAAGGTGGTCGCGGCCCTCTGGATCCTCTGGATGGCCTATAGCCTCTGGCATGCGGATCCGGCCAACAGGCGCGCGCGTGACCGTCCCTTCACCTTTCTTCAGGCCGTTCTTTTCCAGTGGGTCAATCCGAAGGTCTGGGCCGTGGCGCTGAGCGCCACCGCCTATCTTGCGACCCTGGCACCGCTGAGGCAGGCCTCGGCCCTGGCCATGACATTTTCGGGTATCAACCTCGGTGTCTGTATTTTCTGGGCAACGGCGGGAAGCCTCTTGTCCTATCTTTTGACCAACCCCGCTGCATGGCGGATTTTCATGCGACTGATGGCCGTGGCGCTGGGCGGATTCTCGGTTCTTCTTTTTCTCTGACCGACTTGTTATAGCAGGTCCCTGACCTTGTGAGACCTGCCCCGATGTTCGGCTTTTTCGAGCGCCTCGTTGATCCCTACGGCCCCTATGCCGAGAACGATACGCCGCCCACGCGGCTGTTTGCGTTCATGGCCAGCTATGCGCGGCCATTCACCAGGGTATTCATCTTCACCGGGCTTTTGTCGGTCGCGATCGCCGCGGTGGAAATCTGGCTGCTGTCCTATCTGGGGCGGTTGGTCGATATCCTCAACAGCGGGGCACCGGCCGAGGTCTGGGCGCGCAGCGGGCTGGAGCTTGTGCTGGTTGCGGTCTTCGTTCTTTTCGCGCGACCGATCATCCATGTGCTGCAGATCTTCCTGCTCAACAACACCATCCTGCCGAACTTCGGTACGATCGTGCGCTGGCGGGCGCACCGGCATGTGCTGCGCCAGTCCGTCGGCTGGTTCGAGGATGATTTCGCAGGTCGTATCGCCAACCGGATCATGCAGACGCCGCCGGCGGCAGGATCGGTGGTTTTCCAGCTGTTCGACGCGATCACCTTTGCGATTGCCTATGTGTTGGGGTCGGTGGTTCTGCTGGCGAACACGGATCCCGCGCTGGTGCTGCCCCTGCTGGTGTGGTTGATCCCCTATCTTTTTCTGGTCCGCTGGGTGCTTTACCGCGTGACGCCCGCGTCCGAGGCGGCGTCGAATGCCCGCAGTGCCGTGACAGGTCGTGTCGTGGACAGCTACACGAACATACATGCGGTCAAGATGTTCGCGCATCACGACCGCGAACTGGATTACGCAAAGGAAGCCATCGAAGAGGCGCGTCGCACGTTCCAGCACGAGATGCGGCTTTATACGATCATGGATGCAGGTCTGATGACCCTGAATGGCATCCTTGTGGTGGGTGTTGTGGGCTGGGCGATCTGGCTGTGGATGCAGGGCGCGGCCTCGATCGGAATGGTTGCGGTCGCGACGTCGCTGGTGCTGCGGCTGAATTCGATGTCCGGCTGGATCATGTGGGCGCTGTCGGAATTCTTCCGTGAACTCGGCGTGGTGAAGGAAGGCATGTTGACGATCGCGCAACCGGTCGCGCTGGTCGATGCGCCGGATGCCAAGCCCTTGCAGGTTGCCCATGGCGCCGTCGAACTACGCCGGCTGTCGCACCACTACGGAAAACAGACCGGCGGGCTCGACCGGATCGACCTGACGATTGCGCCGGGTGAAAAGGTCGGTCTTGTCGGGCAGTCGGGAGCAGGCAAATCGACCTTGGTCAAATTGCTGTTGCGGTTTTACGACGCCGAGACGGGGCAGATCCTGATCGACGGCCAGGATATCGCGAAAGCAACGCAGGACAGCCTCCGCCAGGCGATCGGGATGGTTCAGCAGGACAGCGCGCTTTTGCACCGTTCGGTGCGTGACAACATCCTTTATGGCGATCCGGCGGCCAGCGAGGCGCAGATGATCGCGGCAGCCAAGAAGGCCGAGGCGCATGATTTCATCCTCGAGCTTGAAGACAACGAGGGCCGCAAGGGATACGACGCGAAAGTGGGCGAGCGGGGGGTGAAACTGTCGGGCGGGCAGCGCCAGCGCATCAGCCTCGCGCGGGTGATCCTCAAGGATGCGCCGCTGCTTGTCTTGGACGAAGCGACAAGCGCGCTAGATAGTGAAGTCGAAGCCGCAATTCAGCGAACGCTCTATCAGATGATGGACGGCAAGACCGTCATCGCCATCGCGCACCGCCTGTCGACGATCGCGCAGATGGACCGGATCATCGTGATGGATCAGGGGCGGATCGTCGAAGAGGGAACACATGACGCACTCCTCGCGGCAGATGGACAATATGCACGGTTCTGGGCACGTCAGTCGGGCGGGTTTCTGGGCCATGACGCAAAGCAGGTCGCTGAATGAAACTTGACCGTCTGATCGATCCCTTCGCGCGGGCTGACGGCCCGCCGCCGCAGACCCTGCTGGCCTTCATGCACTGGTGCCTGAAGGGGAGCGGCAAGCTGGGATGGACAGCCGCCGTTGTTTCGGCTGTCGGTGGCGTGCTGGAGGTCATGACGGCGTTGATGCTGGGCGCGGTGATCGATGCCGCGCTTGTTTCGGAAGCCGGATCCTTCTTTTCCGACAATGCGCTTCTCCTTTTGGGCGTGATGGGTTTTTTCATCATCCTGCGGCCTGTCGTGATGGGATTTTCGGGGGTGATGCAGTCGGTGATGCTGGGGCCGGCGCTGTCCAATCTGGTGCTGTCGCGGCTGCACCGGCATTCGCTGGGGCAGTCGGTCACTTTCTTCGACGACGATTTCGCGGGGCGTATCGCACAAAAGCAGATGCAGGCCGCACGTGCGGTGATGGATCTGATGATCGACATGATCCACACGGTCGCCTTTGCGCTTGCCTCGCTCGTGGGGTCGGTGGTGCTGCTCTTTACGGTCGACGCACGCGCGGGGCTGCTGCTGGCGGCCTGGGCTGTGTGTTATGTCTTGATGATCCGCTATTTCATGCCGCGGATCAGGGTCAGATCGAAGGATCGCGCCTCGGCACGGGCGATGGTGACGGGGCAGGTCGTCGATACGATCACGAACATCAAGACCGTCAAGCTTTTTGCCCATGACGCGCACGAAGACCGTGCCGCCATGGACGCGATGGAGACCTATCGCGGAAAGGCTGTCAGGTATGGCTGGACCTCGGCGGCGTTCCGGTTTTCGTTGATGGCGCTGGGCGGGATGCTGCCGCTGCTTCTGGTCGGCACGACCCTTGTCTTTTGGGGTGCGGGGCAGGCCTCGGCCGGGGATATCGCCGCAGCGGGCGCAATCAGTTTGAGATTGTCGCAGATGACGGGCTGGGTCAGTTTCACGCTGATGGGGATGTACGCCAATGTCGGCGAGATCGAGGATGCGATGCACACCCTTTCGCCCGCGCATACCCTGACAGACAGGTCCGACGCAAAGGCTGTCTCGGTCAGTCGGGGGGATATCGCGATCGAGGACGTTTCCTTCAGCTACGGCGGCGGGCCCGGTGGATTGAACGGGGTGAGCCTGCATATCCGTCCGGGCGAGAAAATCGGCGTTGTCGGGGCATCGGGGGCGGGCAAGTCGACCCTCGTGGCGCTGCTGTTGCGGCTCTACGACACCGAGGCGGGCCGCGTGCTGGTCGATGGCGAGGACGTGCGCGACATCACACAGGAAAGCCTGCGTCGCCAGATCGCCATGGTCACGCAGGAAACCGCGATGTTCAATCGCTCGGCCTTTGACAATATCCGCTATGGCAAGCCCGACGCCACTGACGAAGAAGTCTTCGACGCCGCCCGGCAGGCCGAGGCGGATGACTTTATCAAGGACCTGCGCGACCACATGGGGCGCAAGGGGTACGAGGCGCATCTGGGCGAGCGGGGTGTGAAGCTGTCTGGTGGCCAGCGCCAGCGCATTGCCATCGCACGGGCTATCCTGAAGGATGCGCCGATCCTCGTTCTCGACGAGGCGACGAGCGCTCTGGACTCCGAGGTCGAAGCCGCCATTCAGGTCGCGCTGGAAGGTATCATGACGGACAAGACCGTTATTGCGATTGCACACCGGCTGTCGACGCTGTCTCGCATGGATCGGATCATCGTTCTCGATGCGGGCCGCATCGTCGAGGATGGGACGCATGAAACCCTTTTGGCGAAGGGCGGACTTTATGCGCGTTACTGGGACAGACAGTCCGGCGGATTTCTCAATATGAAAGATGCCGCGGAATAGATGCTCACCATCGAGAACCTGACGCATCTCGGGCTGGGCCGCGCCTCGGACGGGCAATCGGTGTTGCCACGCGTTCTTCCCGGCGAAGAGATCACGGTCGCGCCGGATGGCAGTGTTCGTATCATTTCGGCGTCGCCGGACCGTGTCGCGCCCCCCTGTCGGCATTTCAAATCCTGCGGCGGGTGTGCGATGCAACATGCCAGCGATGCCTTCGTCGCGCGCTGGAAGCAGGATATTGTGCAAAAGGCGCTGTCGGCGCAGCGGATCGATACGACCTTTCGGCCGATCGCAACCTCGCCGGGCCAGTCGCGCCGGCGGGCGAAGTTATCCGGCAGGCGCACGAAAAAGGGTGCCATCGTCGGTTTTCACGCCAAGGGCTCTGACATCCTGGTGGACGTCCCCGATTGCAAGCTGCTCTCGCCAGCATTGATGGAGAGCCTGCCTGCACTTGCGGCATTGACGGTGCTGGCCTGCTCTCGCAAGGGCGAGGTGGACCTGACCGTGACCGAAACCGCGCTGGGCGCGGACGTTCTGGTCGCAACCGACAAGGACCTGACGCCCGAACTGCGGGTGGAGCTTGCGGCCATTGCCGACCGGTTCGGGCTTTCGCGTCTGACTTGGAATGATGAACCGGTCGCCACGATCAATCCGCCTCAACAGGTTTTCGATGGTACCGCGGTGGTGCCGCCACCGGGTGCATTCCTGCAAGCCACGCCCCATGGCGAGGCAACACTTGTGGCCGCCGTGCGGGAGATCACCGCCGGTGCCGGGCGTATCGTCGATCTTTTCGCAGGTTGCGGCACCTTCACCCTGCCCCTTGCCCGACATGCCCAAGTGCATGCCGTCGAGGGCGATGCCGCGATGCTGGCGGCATTGGACAGGGGCTGGCGCGGCGGGTTCCAGCTGCGTCAGGTGACGCACCAGACGCGCGATCTGTTCCGCCGCCCGCTGGAGCCGGACGAGCTGCGCGACTATCATGCCGCCGTCATAGACCCGCCCCGCGCGGGGGCCGATGCGCAGGTCGCGGCGTTGGCGCAATCCGGGATAAAGACGATCGCCATGGTTTCGTGCAATCCGGTGACCTTCGCCCGCGATGCACGGACGTTGATCGACGCGGGATTTGCGATGGATTGGGTGCAGGTGGTCGACCAGTTCCGCTGGTCACCGCATATCGAAGTTGTTGCACCATTCACGCGGATATGACGCGAGAGACGGTATATACTTGCCTGTAGGCTTTGCGCTGTAGTATCGAATCATCAAAGCGGCAAAGACCGCGTGTATTGGGCAGTTTCTATGATTTCACGACGCACCATGATGATGGGCACGGCGCTTGGTCTTGCGGGGTGTGCGACGTCGCCACCTCTCTATCGTGGGCCGGAGGTCACGCGGATCCAGGTCTTCAAGGGCGCGCGGGTCATGCAGTTCCTGCACCACAACAGACTGCTGAAACAGTATTCATTCGATCTGGGCTTCGAACCGGTCGGACATAAGATCCAGGAAGGCGACGGTCGCACGCCCGAGGGCGCTTATCTGATCGACCGCAAGAATCCCAATAGCCAGTTCCACCTGTCGTTGGGCATCTCTTACCCCAACAGGTTCGATGTGGCACGGGCACGGAACCTCGGTGTCGATCCCGGAGGCGATATCTTCATTCACGGGACCCCGGCGCAATTCGCCGGAAAGCCTGACTGGACATGGGGGTGCATCGCGGTGACCAACGAGGAGATGGACGAGATCTTTCCGATGATTGAAACCGGAACAAGTATCGTTCTCTACGCTTAGACGACACTCGGGATCGGCCGGCTTTCGGCAGGGTCGCTACCCATGTTGAGTGTCCACCAGAGCTTGCCGCCCTCTTCCTGATACCATGCGAAACCCATGAACCGTGCTGCCGGATCAAGGATCACTGCGCGTGTGTCCGCCTGCGTCATCCAGGCCGCAAGGGTTTGCGTCTCGTTTTCGAAGGATTCCGAGATGTTCTCGCCAAGAAGCCGCCCCGGAAAACCGACGCGCCGTGCCCTGTCCAACGGGCTCGATCCGTTCGAGCCGAAGAGCCACGGACGGTTCTGTACGGCCATATCGCGGGAATGGGTAGCCGCCGCGGCATTGAGGCGAGGGTCCAGCGCAACCGGGGGCACACTGGCGGTGCGACGCAAAGCGTTCACGCTGTCGAGCATGCGAAACTGGATGGCCGCCGTATCCGCAGGGTCGATTCGGTAGACGACCGGCAAGGGCATGCCGTCGGGACCAAGCGGCCTCTGCGCGGCCGTGTCACATGCCGCAAGACCAAGGGCGGCAATTCCGAAGGCAAATTCGCGTCGCAACATCTGGTAGATACCCTTCTTCACAAAATCCATGCTTGCTTAGCCGCATTGCAGCAGCACTTCAAACACAGTTGGCAGCGAACCGCACGTGTTGACGGGAGTTTGAATTGATGGTCTCGCAAATCGAAGGTACAAAAGCATCTGATTAAAGAAATTTATACCTGCAGGAGCCGAAATGACATCAACATTTTCTCGCCGTGGATTTCTGGCTGCGTCCGCTGCAATGATCGGGACAGGCGCAACCGCCCAAACCGCCAATACCACCGAGATGGAATCTGACGTGGTAACAGGCGTGCAGCGGAATATCTCGAGCTTCCGGTCACTCGACTGGCAGCCGTACTTCTCGAACCTGCAAAACGGGGCCGTTCTTGTCGATGTCCAGTCTCGTGCCCTGCACTACTGGTCCGAGGACGAGGCGATCTACAAGCTTTTCCCGACAAGCGTGCCCCTGACCGAGGATCTGACGCGTAAAGGCCGGACCTCGATCATACGCAAGGTCGAAGGCCCAAGCTGGGCCCCGACACCAGCGATGAAGGTGCGCAATCCCGAGTGGCCCGATTTCATCGGCCCCGGCCCGGACAATCCGATGGGGACGCATGCCCTGCACCTGACCTGGCAGTATTACCGCATCCACGGCACGCACGACACACGCAAGATCGGTCGACGGTCATCCAATGGATGCATCGGTCTTTATAACGAGCATATCGCCGAGCTTTACAATCTGACGAATGTCGGTACGCAGGTTCTGCTGATCTGAACCACAATACATGCGAAACCGCAAAAAGGCGCCTTTCAGGGCGCCTTTTTTTGACAGGCCACGTTTCCGGTGATGCCTTCGGCCTAGTCCCGCCGGAACCGGCTGAAGATACCGCGCCAGCCCTTCTTGGCGGGCACGGCAAGCTTGCCGGGCTCGGTGAAGACAGGCTCGGACCACCGCGTGGTGTGCTGGTGATGCTCTTCCGCCGGCGGCTGTTCGGTCGAGGCCGGAGAAGGCGCACTGGCCGCCGGAGCTTTCTTGGCGGGTTTGGGCTGGCGCGCCGCGGGCTTCTCGCTGCCGCGCGGTTCGGCGCTGAGATATTCATTGGTTTCCGACACAAGCCGAGTCAGCACCTTGTTCAGATCGTCGGTCGGCGTTTTGCGGATCGGTCGGGTCTTGTCCTTGCGACCGGTGATGATGTTCATCCACTCGCGCGCAGACTGGATACGCTCTCTGGGCAGGATCTGCATCGCCTGGTCGATCGCCTCGAGGAACTCGGGCTCGTACTCGGGAAAGCGCCCGGCAAGCGGTTCGCAGGGATCGGGGTTCTTGCCTGCGAATTCAGCCATGCGGGTCTGGCTGTTGGGCGGGGCCTCGCCACTGATCAGGTGATAGAACGTGGCCCCAAGCGCATACAGATCGCTGCTGGGGCTTTGCTTGCCGCCGGCAAAGTAGAATTCCTGCGGTGAATACCCGTCCTTGACGACAAGAACGGCCGAAACCGCGCGTGTCTCGCGGCTTGCTTCTTCGCGGGCGGCGCCGAAGTCGATCAGGATGGGATTGCCCCATTTGTCGAGCAGGATGTTGTCGGGTGAAATGTCGCGGTGAAGAAGATCATGCTGGTGGACAAGGTCCATCGCATCGAGAATCTTCAGCAGCAGTTCCTTGGTCTGTTCGGGGCTGACCTGGTCGAGGTCGTCCTTGATCACGCTGAGCAGATCGCGACCCTCGATCAGGTCGAGCACCATGTAGGCGGTCTGATTGTCCTCGAAGATCCGGTGTACGCCGACGACATTGGGGTGCTTGAGCTTGGCAATGGCCCGCGCCTCGCGCATGAACATCCGCACGATGGCCCGGAACTTTTCTTCGTGTGTGCTTGAACGGACAAGAACGTCGCGGCCCTCGCGGCGACAGAACGCCTCGGGATAGCATTCCTTGATGACAACACGGCGGCTCAGGAAGTTATCCTGAGCGAGATACGTGATCCCGAATCCTCCGTTGCTGAGCGGACGTTCGATCGTGAATTGATCGCCCAGCAGCTTTGTGCCGCTTGGGAGCGTCTCGCTACCCGATGCGGGGACAGCGTCGAGATCAGCATGATTTGCTGCTGTCATTTTCTTACCAATACCGTGCCAACCAGTCGGCACTCCTCACAAAACAAGCTTTAAATATCGTAGAAATGCGCGAGGAATAGGGCCGTAATGAGGCACATGCCGGGCAACCGGCAAGATACACCGCTACCAGCCTGCGAAAATGCGATGATTCCGCCACATGCCTCAGCTGGAAGTGTGGACCACGCGGATTTCGGGCAGGTAGGCACCTCGGCACTGCCCCGAGACGAGAATCGGTAGGACACGGATTTGACGCATGTCGCGGACGCTCTTCTGTCGGGGAAGATGCTAGGCCAGCCAGCCCTTGAGGTTCCTGTCGATCGCGCCGGAAAGCGCATCAATGTGCGCCGGATCGTCGTTGAGGCAGGGGATATACGTAAAGTGCTCGCCGCCCGCCTCTTCAAAGCTTTCCTTGATCTCTTCG
>JGI12109J20283_10572921_pt1 | contig 13359 bp, 10 predicted proteins | sample ElkSlonscriptome_12_FD_20283 | JGI IMG/M metagenome (IMG submission 20283) | reverse complement strand
CTGCGCACTTGACTAGCCGCACCCGGCGGTGCTCGGGTTCCTCACGTACTGTTTGTACGCTCCGGACGCCTGTGCGCCGGCGGTTGCGCCTGGTCAAGCGCTCGCGACGCTCTGAATCGCTTTAAGACTGTTTGCTTCATTTCCGAAAAACTACTGCGCACTTGACTGGCCGCACCCGGCGGTGCCCGGGTTCCTCACGGACTGTTTGTACGCTCCGGACGCCTGCGCGCCGGCGACCACACTGGTGGGACAGACGCTCGCTGCGCTTTGAAGCGCGTTACGGGCATTTGCATAATTCCAATCGCCTCGCATTGCTGGGCTTTGTCGAAATTTGATGTAAGCTTTACAGCGGTATGTGGACGCGACAGCGCATTAGCGAGCAGATCGGCTTGAGCGACCGCTGATGGTCATAACACCCATTCATAAGGAATGGTTATCGCAATCGGTCAATCCAGGCCAGTGAGTCCATTCACTCTTTCAATCGAGGTGGAATTCCTGCACAGAGCTTGCCCTGCTGTTGATCCGCGGCTCGTTGTGGCAGTCGCCACTCGATCGTCGCTTCGGTTACGTTCACTGGTGCCGCACTACACGAGCCCAACCTTACCGGCTGAAACGCGATTCATCCAGCGTCTCCAGAGGTGCTCACGCCATATTCCCATCATTGAATCCAAATCTCATGTTAATTACGCTTAAAAACCTTGAATTCAGCATCGGCGGCCCGCTGTTGCTGGATGCTGTTTCGCTGGATATTCATCCAAACGAGCGGGTGTGCCTGGTGGGTCGGAACGGGGCGGGGAAGTCCACGTTGATGAAGTTGATCGCCGGCGAGTTGCAGCCGGATGATGGCGAGGTTGTGCATGGGCCGGGCGTGCGCGTGGCGCGCCTGCAGCAAGAGGTGCCGCCCAGTGTGGCGGGCACGGTGTTTGATCAGGTAGCTGCCGGGCTGGGTGATGTGGGGAGCCTGCTGGCTGAGTATCATCGCCTGGCGCAGGGCGAATTCGATGCCGAAAAGCTCAGCAATATTCAGGAACAGATTGATGCAGCCAACGGCTGGGATCTCGATCAGCAGGTCGACAAGGTGCTGCAGCGGTTGGAATTGGACGGTGAACAGGCATTTTCCGATCTTTCGGGCGGCATGAAGCGCCGCGTGGCGTTGGGGCAGGCGTTGGTGCAGCAGCCCGATTTGCTGCTGCTCGATGAGCCGACCAACCATCTGGATATTGAATCGATTGAATGGCTGGAAAAGTTTCTGATCAGTTTCGACGGTTCGCTGGTATTTGTTACGCATGATCGTCGATTCCTGCAGGCGCTGGCGACGCGCATCGTTGAGATTGACCGAGGGCAAGTCACTTCATGGACCGGGGATTGGGCCAATTACCTGCGCCGGGTCGAGGAACGCGCGCATGCGGAAGAACTGGAGCAGCAGCGGTTCGACAAGAAGCTGGCCGAGGAAGAAATCTGGATCCGCCAGGGCATCAAGGCTCGTCGCACGCGAAACGAGGGCAGGGTGCGCGCGCTGAAGAAACTGCGGGCGGAACGAGCCGAGCGACGCGAGCGTCAGGGCTCGGTGCAAATGAGCGTGTCCAGCGCCGGACAATCAGGCAAGAAGGTGATTGAAGCCGAGAATGTAGGTTTCAGTTATGGCGATCAGCTCATGCTGCGGGATTTTTCGACCCTGATCCTGCGCGGCGATCGCATTGGTCTGATCGGCCGCAACGGCAGCGGTAAATCGACCCTGCTCAAACTTTTACTGGGCCAGCTTGAACCTGATACTGGTGAAGTCACGCTCGGCACCAATCTGCAGGTTGCCTATTTTGACCAGCATCGAACTGAACTGCGCGAAGACTGGACTACGGCGGAAAATGTGGCCGAAGGCAAAGACTTTGTCGAGGTCAATGGCAAACAGAAGCACGTCATTGGCTATCTGCAGGATTTTCTGTTCACGCCCGAAAGGGCGCGCGCACCGATTACCAAGCTCTCAGGCGGAGAGCGCAATCGCTTATTGCTGGCCAAATTGTTCGCACGACCCTCCAACCTGCTGGTGATGGATGAACCGACCAATGACCTGGACGCCGAAACGCTGGAGTTGTTGGAAGAGCGCCTGGCCGAGTATCCAGGTACGCTGTTGCTGGTCAGCCACGACCGGGCATTTCTGGACCATGTGATTACCAGCTGTCTGGTGATGGAAGGCGATGGCCGAGTGGGCGATTATGTCGGCGGCTACAGCGACTGGCAGCGGCATCAGCGAGCGCGTGTCCAGCTTGAAGCCGAAGAGGCCGCGTTACCGGATCGTCCTGCAAGCGAATCTCATCGAATGCAGGAATCCAAAAAACCTAAGAAGCTCAGCTACAAACTCGCCCGCGAGCTGGAGCAATTGCCGGCAAGAGTCGAAGCGCTGGAAAAAGAAATTTCCGAACTTGGCCAGGCGATGAACGATCCTGCCTTCTTCCGTCAGCCTCCCGAAATAGTCGCTGAAAAAACCGCACGCGCTCAGCAACTTCAAAACGAACTCGATGCGGCCTATCAGCGTTGGGAAGAGTTAGAGAACTGAGCGTTGGTACGGGCTTGATGATAGGGCAGAAGATGATGAGTGAAACGATTGAAAAAGAAATCCGGATCTGCCCTGATCCTATATGTTCTTATCCAGAAAACAGTGCCGTATGGAAAAAACGTACACGCTGGATAGTGATTCTTCTGATCGCATGCTACGCATCATCAGCGCTATCTCAGGCAAGCATTTTGTTCGTCCGTGGCGCCGATCGTTCAGGCGGTTTTCTTGAAGCAGGCAATGATGCGCAGCGAACCGAACAGTTGGCTGATGTCTTCAACATCTCCACCAGCGGGGGGAATCACGGCTGGGCGCAGCTGCGAGAAGCCCTTGAAAGTGACGGGTATCTTGTCGAGCAAATCACGGAAATGGCTGAAAATGAATCGGGGCCAAGTGAAGGCCTGCCAGTCGCCTTTGAAATGCTGAATCTCTCTGCATATTCGGTAGTGGTGCTGGGTTCGAACAATGCAGTTTATGAAACACCCGCTATCGATGCGGTCGAGCAGTATATTCGCGCGGGCGGTGGCGTGCTGTTCATCTCAGACGCCAACTTTGGTGGTGACTGGAGCGATGCACCGAGTTCAGATCAGGGCTTTCTTGATCGATTTGGCTTGGTTATGAATCAGGATCAGGGTACCTATGTCCTGCGCAGGACCGATGATGACTATGATCAGGCCGATCATCCGATTCTGGCTGGAATCAATGCCTTCGATGGCGAGGGCGTATCCCCGATTGATACCACTGTTGCAGGACAGGTGCTGGTGCGTGCCAAAAACAACACGCGTGTGAATCAGCCACCGTTTGGCGCAAACAATCAGGGCCAGAGTCGACCGGTAACAGTGATGGACGGCGCCCTGGTGACGTTGAAGGTGGATGCTGGCCGAATTGCCGGCCACTTTGATCGAAATACGTTTTTCAATACCAATGGTGCAGGCACTGACATTACGCGTTTTGACAATCTTCAGTATGCGCTGAACCTGTTTGCCTGGCTGGCTAATGACGATCAACTCTTTGCCGATAGCTTCGAGTAGCTATACCGCTTCAGCGCATAATTCGCAGCTTTGATAGGCGGCTTATGAAACTGCAGACAATTGCATCTTGGATCCGGATACTCCGAACGGCTAAACCACAGGGTTACAAAATTAATGGGCGCTGGCACACGGCTGGATCCAGTGTGCTTGAGGGCAGAATCTGACCCTTCACCTGGGGTTCTGTCCAGCTGGCCGATCCATCTCTACTGGGTCAGGTTCCTGAATATGTCTACGATACAGGAGGGTATCCATTGCGGGGGCTGTAAGTAATTTCGGACTACAGAATTGGTGACAAGGAAAGCACGATCAATCGCCCTGTTCGGCAGTTCAATCGCTTGAGAATGGCAATGGATCTGCACGGCGCGCTTACAGGTCAGTTGATATCACAGTCTTGATTATCTGAACAGGTTGATGTCTTTGATTGTCAATAACAGGAGAACATGGCGTGATTGATCCATACTGTGTCCCAAGTACTCATGACGACCAACTCGATATCGGCAAACAAAGGCCTGGTTGTTCTGATGATGCACCAAGGAAGCGCTGAACAAGCCTGCGTGGAGCGTGATTTTTTGTTGGAGAAGCCGCAGATTGTGTGGGCTGGCGCGAGTGATAATAACCGTAGCGCACATCGACTGGCTCAGAGCTTCCTTGTGGCCAAGAGTCAGTAATCATGGGAATAAATGAAAATGAATCAAGCCAAAGAACGTTACTTTCTTTTCAAAATCATTCCGGCGATTGTGCTGCTGCTGGGGCTTTTTTTTCTGGCCAGCAATGCCATGCTCCAGATCCCGGGCTGGGTTGGGGCGGTGATGGCCTGGGGTGGAGTCGTTGCCCTTGGTCTTGGCGTATTGATCGGGCGCAGTGTCTGGATCGATTCGCGAAATTACCGGATACTCAAGAATCACTTTGTTGCCGACTCCATGCCGGAAGCGCAACAACAAGTAGCGCTGGAAGGAAAGCTGCAACCGCTAGAAGAATTCGAGAGCATCGATTCACCCCTGACCGATGAGGCTTGCGTCGGCTTTCGTTTCCAGATTGCTCAACCCAAAACGACACGCAGTTCGTCTGGTGGGACCGGTTCAAGCCTGCTCACGATCGCCGGTGGGTTGAGTTTTCGACCGTGCAAGTTGGTCAATGATCAGCGGAAGATTACATTGGCCTCGTTCCCCGTTTTGCAGGATTCACTCAGAAATCAGATCAAGGCCAAAGACTGTGAATCGCAATTAGCGAACTTGTTCGAGACACTGCTCGCCACAGACATGACGGCAATTGATGCCCATCGCGGCAAAGCGCTGGAATACCAGGTATCGGCGACGACGGCCATCGATGATCGTGGCCGGCATTTTGACGAGCCGCCCAGGAAAAGTTTCTGGAAAGATTTGGTATTGTGGGAAGAGGTGTTGCCGGCCCGTCAATCCGTTTGTCTGGTCGGTGAGCTGGACCCTCATCGCGAATGGTTGTCAGCCAGTCGCGGATTCAAAGGGCAGCCGGTATACGCCTATCGCGGCACACGCGCCGAAACCCTGCAAACGCTGCAGCAAGAGCTGCGTGTGTTTGGCATCACCACGGCAGTGTTGATCACGTTGGGTGTGCTCGGGCTCGGTCTGCTCTATGCGTTGGGCAATTAGACAGGGAGTGACTGAAATCATGACTGAATACCTTTATGTACTTGGCAATTATGCGACGTTCAACGGTCGCGCGACGCGCCGTCAGTACTGGCTGTTCTTTTTGATGAACATGCTGTTCTTCATTGGCTTGACCCTGTTCGACAACCTGATCGGCATCGTCCATCACGCAGGCAGCGTTGGCCTGCTTGGCGGAGCGTATGTGCTTGCCATGTTGATCCCGACAGCTGCCGTTACGGTGCGCCGCCTGCATGATACAAATCGAACTGGATGGTGGGCACTGAGTTTCCTGGTGCCGATCATCGGGCTTCTGATTTGGCTGTTCATGATGGTCGAGCAGGGCACGCCCGGCGAGAATCGCTACGGCCCAAACCCGCTTTAATTCGCATTACTGAACAGCGCTGTACAGAAAACCCGACCGCTTGTTGCTTGCGCATGAATCACGATAGCGACCTGAACTCGCCAGGCCCCAATCCTTCCAAAGACCAGCTGCCAATCGACCAGCGTATCAATCGCAGTGTCGGGTGACCAACCGCTGCAGTCATCCGGCGGACCTGTCGATTTCGGCCCTCGGTCAAGCCGATCTCCAGCCACACATCGCGCACCGTTTTTCGGACGCGAACAGGGGGAATCCGCTCCCACAGTGCTACTGGCGGTTCGATTCGCCGGACGCTTGCAGGTCGCGTCGGACCGTCGTTCAGTTCAATACCGGTTTGCAGCTGCTCGATCGCCGTCTGATCAGGCTCACGCTCAACCAGCACCCAATACGTTTTCAACTGCTTGAATTTCGGCGATGAAATCCGAGCCTGCAGTCTGCCGTCATCGGTCAGTAGCAACAGGCCCTCTGAATCCTTGTCCAGCCGCCCGGCCGGATAAATATTCGGAATGTTGATGAAATCGGCCAGCGTTCGTCCATGACCGCTGAACTGACACAGCACACCAAATGGCTTGTTGAATGCGACCAGCACGCCAGGAGGCCTCGCTTAATCGGATTCTGGATTGATTTTGTCTTGCGTGCCAAATTCGAAATCACTGGCATCGTGCCGTTCGTGCAATTGCATTTCAGGCTTGCCGAATGGCCGATTGACCATGCGGCCACGCTGCACGGCAGGCCGTTCATCAATTTGCCTGGACCATCGTTGAACGTTTTCGTATTGCTGTACCTGTAGAAATTCGCCGGCGTCATACAATCGGCTCAGTACAAGCTGGCCGTACCAGGCCCAGATCGCCATATCGGCAATACTGTAGTCCTCGCCGGCCATCCACTCATTCCGGGCCAGGTGTTGATCAAGCACGTCGAGCTGGCGTTTGGTTTCCATCGCAAAACGATCAATGCAATACTTGATCTTGATTGGTGCGTAGGCATAGAAGTGCCCAAATCCGCCGCCCAGGTAGGGCGCGCTGCCCATTTGCCAGAACAGCCAGTTCATGCACTCGGTCCGGGCATGCGGTTCGCCGGGAATGAACTGACCGAATTTACGCGCCAGGTAGTACAAGATGCTGCCAGACTCGAACACGCGCGTGTGCGGGGTCGTGCTGCGATCCAGCATCGCCGGAATTTTCGAGTTGGGATTGATTTCGACAAAGCCTGAGCCAAATTGATCGCCTTCACTGATATCGATCAACCAGGCATCGTATTCGGCATCGGTCAGGCCAAGCTCCAGCAGCTCTTCAAACAGTACGGTCACCTTGACCCCATTGGGCGTTGCCAGTGAATACAGCTGATGGGGGTGGTCGCCGACCGGCAGATCCTGTTCTTCAATTGCGCCTGCGGTGGGCCGATTGATTTTGGAAAATTTGCCGCCGTTGTCATCCTTCCACTGCCAGACCCTGGGTGGGTTGTAGTCGCTTTTAATATTCATTCTTCGTACTCGTTCAAAGTAGGGTTATTGCTATTTAATTGAATGACGATGCAAACTGTATTCGAGTGAATACATCATTGCAGGCATCAGCCGCGGTCTGATCGCGCTCGATTTGGCTAATTTTCTGACTACGCGGTAGTGATTAGTTCGAGCCGATCTTCTTCCAAAGGGTTTTCCTGACTGGCTGTCACCATCCATTGAATGTAATGCAGAGTCGTTTTGTCTGGGCAATCACGTTATTGAAGTTGTGATGTGAATTGCTGATGAGGTTGAGGATGACAAACCATTTTTTTCGGACAGAATACTGGAAAGTATACTAAAAATGCTCCGTATTATTTCGTTCCCTGCGTCTATGGCAGTGCTGGCCGATGCGACGATCTCCGAGATCGTTGCATTGAAAATAGAACAGGCGCATGCNGTCAATCTAGTTCATAAAGAGGCCAGGTTGGCATTATTTTTTAGGAACTTGGTGACCATGATCAAGAAAGCTGGGCACTGCGTCGTGCAGTCTCCAGTAATGAAGCAGCAAGAATTGAACTACTAAGGACTGGCTATCTCCCGAGTAGAACTCGAAATGCGTGAAATTCAGGTAATAGAACCAGTCCAGCGAGATGCAATGACGGGCAGTTCACCAGTCAGTAAATTGTTATCAACGTAATAAATCTTCTTCAGTCCAACATGCAGATCATTGAATTTGGCGAAGGCGGCAGGCTATTTCCAAAGATGAAGTGGCCTGGCTGGGCAATCCCCCATTTATGGTGCGGTTCAGAAGTAGAGACTAGGCCACAAGGGCCAACTTCTGTTTTGGGGTAATGCCACCCAGGGCCATGTTTGGCCTTTCGTGATTGTAAGTCTAGAGCCAGCGCGTTGCATACTCTCTGACCTGGTCAATCGTTCTAAAGAGGTACTGATTGAGCCAGTCATACCGAACGGTTCGGTTGTACCGCTCGACATAGGCGTTCTGCTGCGGCTTGCCAGGCTGGATATGCTGGATGCTGATCTGGTGTTTCTCAGCCCAAGCTCGCAGCGCTTCGCTGATGTATTCAGGGCCATTGTCACAACGAAGCGACTTTGGCTTGCCTCGCCACTCAATGATCTGATCCAGACTGCGGATCACACGCTCCGAAGGCAGCGAGAAGTCGATCTCGATGCCAAGGCCTTCGTGGTTGAAGTCGTCGATCACATTGAACAGACGGTAAGCCCGGCCGTCCTCCAGACTATCGTGCATGAAGTCCATGGACCAGACCTCGTTGATCGTAGAGGGCTCGGCTAACGGTTCCGGCGCCTCCCTGATGATGCGCTTTTTGGGCTTGATTCGTAGGTTGAGCTCCAGTTCGCGGTAGATCCGGTAGACCCGCTTATGGTTCCATCGGAAGCCCTTGACGTTGCGCAGGAACAGAAAACACAACCCGAAACCCCAGTTTTTCTGGTTGTGGGTCAGGCGAATCAACCAGTCCGCAATCTCGGCATTCTCATCGGAAAACTTCGGCTCGTAGCGTTAGCAGTTCTGGCTGATGAACAGCGCCTCACAGGCCAGACGAATGCTGATGCCGCGCTGCTCTACAACCTTCCTGGCCATCTCTCGACGACGAGATGGCCTTACAGCTTTCCCTCGATCACCTCCTGGCGTATCTCAGCCTTGATCCGCTCTTCGGCGTACATCTTCTTCAGCCGGCGGTTCTCGACCTCGAGTTCCTTGAGGCGGGCCATCAGCGAGGCGTCCATGCCGCCAAACTTGGCTCGCCACTTGTAGAAGGTCGCGCTGCTGATGCCGTGCTCCCGACAAAGGTCTGGGACCGACGTCCCCGTCTCAGCCTGCTTGAGAATGCTGAGAATCTGGTGGTCGCTAAAGCGTGATTTGCCCATGTGGAATCTCCTGTTACTCCATTATTGAGAATATTTCACTTCTGAGTAACACCAATTTTCGGGGGGATTGCCGTACGAGCAAGTAGATTCATATGCGTCTTAGTGGACCAGGGTAAATTTTTTTATAGGGTCAAATGAATCTTCGCAAAGCCAAGAGAGGTGTGCAGATCATCCCAAGCAGCAGTATTAATAATCCGGCGGGATGAAAAACGGGTACGGCGATACTATTTGTTGTTGGTATGAAATTCATTTCAATAGCCCCGATATCGGTCTGTGGGCCGATGGTTCGATCAAACCCGTCGCTTCGTTGATCGCTTAATAAGATCAGTGGATTGCTACCTCCCTCACGAGCCTGGCTGGCGAGTTGCAGAAGCCTGGTTTGTACGCATTGAATATTGCTGGCGGCACCTGCGGGTTCTGCGCAGCCATTGTCGGCCAGTGGTTCTAACAGGGGGTCATTACTAAACACCATATTGAATGCGCTGCCGTTGATTTCGCTCGGGTCATCACCAAACAGGCTTGCCTCAGCATTTACCTGCAGCCCAGTAGCGGACAGATTTCCTGCTGGGCCGGAATTATTGGCAAGTATGGTGCTGATTAATTCAACAGCATCGGTGGACGTGCTGCTGATGTGGATTCCTGCTCCTCCTCTCGAGGACGAGTTATTGCTGATTGTGCTATTACGAATCACCGGAGGTTCAAAAACAACCAGGCCTCCGCCTGCTGAATTGATCGGTGAGGCCGAATTGTTTGAGACCGTACTGTTTTGCATCAAAACCCCAGATTCGGAGAAAATCCCACCGCCTGATGATTCAACTCCTGAGGTTTGATTGAATGCAATGGTTGATGAATCGATAGATATGTCTGATGAACTGGCAATGCCTCCGCCTGATGAAAACGCACCTAAGGTTTCATTTGAATCGATCATCGAATTGATGAGAACCGCAATATCGTTGGCATAAACACCGCCACCATCGCCATTTTCTGCGAAGGTGTCGTTGTTTGTTATTCGTGAGTTAGCGATAACCGAGGGGCCGACAATGAATAGGCCACCCCCACGGCTGTTTAGGCCGCCCCCGGTAGTGCTGTTGTTTTCAACGACTGCATTAGTGATCACCTGAACCATTTCTCCAGCTAGAAACCCGCCTCCACCCGGCGCAAAAGCACCATTGGTGCTGTTTCCGATCAATGAAAAGTTACTAGCAGTGAGCTGAAATGCAAATAAACCACCGCCGAATGCAACATTGCCGTTTGTTTGGCTATCAGAGATTACGCTGTTGTCCAGTGTTACCCGTCCAACAGAACACAGTGCGCCGCCTTCACCCGATGAACGTACGCAGAGATCTGGCTGATCGCCATCACTATCGGTGAATCCGTTAGTCATTGTAATAAAACGAAATTCAGTATCAACCGGAGCTGGAACGGCGAACAGTCTTGATTCACCTGACCCAATAATTGTCACTGGTTGTTCTTCACTGCCTATTATCAGGCTATCAGTAATTTCCATGGGCCCGACTTGACTGATGGTATCCACACCCAGTGCGAAAATAATTTCGTCATTTACTCCAAGACCGGCTGAGCAATCAGGATTGGTAGCGGCGTCATCATTAGCATTGATTACCGCTTCTCTTAATGTGCAGCTGCCGTCTGTAGTGGGTAGAGCATCAAGTTCCGTATCGACGATAATTTGAGCAAATGCTCCCGTACATGCAAATATTAGAAAAACCAAACACAGATTGATCCGATGGATATTGCATTTATCTGCATGAAAAGGCTTTTGAAATTGGAAAAACCACATAGTTCGATCCTGGTCAAGTGAATTAGTTAATGGCCCAAAAAGCTCCAGAGGTCTCTGAATAACTCTACACGTGCATAACGAGAGTTTTATTGCAACAGCCTGATTTGTGCGAATGCGCTTTGCTCGTAAAATGCGCGATTTTCAATGAGGTGAAGATCATTCGTAGTTTCACCCCGTCTACCCTCGTCATCTAACCATGCAACTCACGCAATCTGCCATTACGAACGGATCAAGGCTTAAGCTTCTGCTAGTGATTGCCGTGCTGAAGTACATCAAGCGCTATGCGGAATTTCGCCCGTAATATGCAGCATGCAGAGTTATTCAGAGGCTCCTAATAACTTTTTGCATTACTTCTAATACGCAGGTGGTCATTAAAAACGACAAGGTAAGCTATTTTTTTATTTGCACGATTTAGGCTGCCCTGGAATTTCGGATACCGGTATTTATCCGCTGGAACCGTAGTCAAAACTTTGGTATATCTGTGTATGAGAATGGAAAAGTGAATCTTCTATGCAGTTGAATCTGACCAGCAGTAACAGAAGTTTGCTATGAATCGTACGCAGTTTTCGTATTACCCGGTCCTGTTCAACATCAGCAGCACCGGCCATGCTGTGTTGACTTGATCAGTAGCCATCTGAAACATTGAAGCTTTAAGGGCATCAGCAGGTCAGACTTCCCTTCAGTAATTAGAGTTGAATTCTATTCATGGATATGAATTTTATTATTGACCTGTTTATTCAGAGGCTCCTTGGGATTCAAAGCCGTCGATAAACAGATTTGTAGAGAAGCCTGCCCGAATGTAGGAATTTACTGAGGCAGCAGTTAGTGCAGGTTGCCAGTTCAGGCGCGATTGTTCGACGGCAGCGCCAATAAATGCGCTAAAAGTGGGATCCAAATCTATACTTGAAGCATAAGAATCAATCGAACGACTGGGCTCGAAGAAGTCAACCTGTTCGCTTGCCCGTCGCAGCTCGCCCGTTGCTGCATCCCAGTCCGAGCCGGGCACGGAAGATCCGTTGAGCCAATACCAGCCTCGGCTCCAAATGTCTGGTGGATCTGGGGCCGCGCTCCAGTATTGGTTGTCACGAAGCAGTACTCCATCAGCGGAATTTTCTGTGGCAAGCACGAATCCCCCGTTCGGTTGGTTGATGATATTGTCAAAAATTTCTACATCCGAATCACCCGGCATCCACAGGCGAATGCCTGCTCCACGTTGGTCAAGCACGTTGTTGCTAGCCCAATCCTCGCGTGCCCAGTCGTAAACCACATTGTCATGAATGCTGACATTCTGGTAGCTGCCATCGCCGATCACCCTCAAGCCGAAAATACTCTCGGTTCCCAGACGCTGATGGGCGATGATGTTCTGGCTAACTTCGAGGTCGCGGATCAATGAATGACCACCGCCACCTTCTACGTTCGCGACTGAAGTGAGCACAATTCCAGATGCCTGGGCTTGAGTGTCGATATCGCGGGCACCCAGTATGACATTGCGGCGAATTGCGCCGCCTACAAACACATTTGGATCGTTTTGATTGAAGCCCAGAATGATCGAGACCGGATTTTGCATGAACAAATTATCTTCACAAATGCCGCCCATACGCAGTTGCAAGCCGCCCGAAGCACCGTTAGCATCGATATTTCCCCGTACGATCGTGTTGCCGAAGCCGTGAGCAAGGTACATGTTTCGATTGAAAACTGTCGAAGCAGGCGAGCCTTGAGCGTCGATATTGAATAAATCTGATAGATCATCCGCATCATCACTGACCCGGGATATGAAGTAGCCAAGACCGGATGGGAGAGTGGCGCTACGTAGCTGAAATGCCCCACCGTCGGTAAAGTGAAATTGAACGACGTCGGTTCCAACAACGGTATTGATTTCGGATTCCAACAGTGAAGCGACTTGCGCCATGGTGGTGGCGCCGGATAAATCGACGCCGGTAATGTTGTGAGCGCTTCCATCCAAAGTTAATTGAAAATGTCCATTCTCGAATTGATTCCATGCTGCAACGTTGGGTTCCGGTGACCATAATGCCAGGCGAAACACATCGTTCCAGCCGCCGTGGTTGAAAACGTTCTCTTCAATCAGTAACGGTGCATCAATGGAGCTGAAGAGCGCCTGGGCATGGCTGTTTAGAGAATAGTTTCCGTTGAAAATGCTTCTACGCAGCGTCAAGGGCAGGTTTGGATTGCCCTCCAAGTTGACCTGGCCGTAGTCACATCTGACGTCTTCAACCAGAAAATCACCGCCACCCGCAACCCAGCGAATGCAGTTCCCGCCCAGGCCGGTGAAGCGCGGATCATCGGGTGCTTTGCCAACCATTACAACATGGGCCCCGAGGATTCGGATATGTTCAGGTGTGCCGCCGGCGATGTTGAGCCAGGTATTCTCAAGCTCGAATCTTGGCCTCTGGCTTGAGTCTCCGTAGGAGCCAAGGATGCTTGGCTCTGTGGCAGAGCGACCGGAAGGAATGCCCACACTCTGGTTGAGCCAGACATCACCACGCCTGAACAACAGCCAGTCCGGCATTCCAGCACGCATCAGGCTGATCCCCGCGGCTGCACTGGCTTTTGGTCCATCAACCCCATCCCATTCGGGCGCCAAACCCGAGTAACTGTCGTCACCGCTTGA
>JGI12109J20283_10031357_pt1 | contig 13361 bp, 6 predicted proteins | sample ElkSlonscriptome_12_FD_20283 | JGI IMG/M metagenome (IMG submission 20283) | reverse complement strand
ATGCAGGTGCAAAACCGCCACAACCGGCCCCTGGATATCCAGTACGGCCGCGGCATCCGCAATGTGAGCAAGAACCTGATGGACCCGGCCTGGAGCATCGGCGTCAACGGGTTCTGGGACTTCATGTCCCGCGAGGTCATCCCCGTCTCCGTCAACAGCGGCAACGCGCAGTACTGGCCCAACTACATGAACCACCTCATCGGCGGCGGCATGAGCTATCGCATGATGGAGGAGTATTACCGCTACCACGAAATCCCCCACAGCAAGCTGGCCGCCGGGGCCACCATCTTCGCCTACCACTTCCTGAACGAGGTGGTCGAGAACGACGGCGTGGACGGCCCTACCACCGACCCGGTGGCCGATTTCTGGATCTTCAACCCCGCCGGCGTGGTCCTGTTCAGCAACGACCGGGTGGCGCGCTTCTTCAGCGAAAAGCTGCACATGGCCGACTGGTCATTCCAGCCCGTCTACATCCCCAATACGAAAGAGCTGCACAACAACGGCCAGAACTACTCGGTGAAGTACCACCTGAACCGGGAAGGCAGCAAGAGCATCTTCTACCACTGGGGCACCCACGCGGAGCTGGGCATGAGTTTCACGCGCCGGGACGGCCGCTGCATCAGCGTCGGCCTGGGCCTGGTGGCGAAGAATCTGCTGGAGGTGGACGAGATCAGCAAGACGCTGGACCTGGCCGTCAGCGGGGGGATCTTCTACGACAGGAACAACTCGCTGCTGGCCAGCCTGCTGTACGCCAAGACCAAGGACTACCGCTACAGGCTGAACCTTTATCCGGGGCTGGTGAATCTGGGACCGTTGAAACCGGGGTTCTTCCTGGCCCTGAATCAGGATCACCGCACCACTTATGGAATCAGCTTTGCGTGTGTGCCGCTGCTGCCGTTCGGTATCGGGGGCAAGCCCATCGTCGAGGATTGATGCATGAGAGCCGCCCTCAATAATGGAAGCGGCCCCTGGGCAGAGGTTGGTGTCTGGCTTCCCGCAGGGGACGGGAATGGGATCTATTCCCGCTTTCGCAAACCCTCATCGAGTGCCGCGGACAGATCACTCGTCACAAACGGCTTGATGATACTCCCGGTGAATCCGTGCAATTCGGGATCCGCCATGACCGCATCTTCCGAATACCCGCTGGAAACAAAAATGGGAGTATCCGGATAGATCTTCCTGATCTCCACGATCGTCTCCCTGCCGCCCATGCCCCCGGGAATCGTGAGGTCAAAAACCATTCCGGAAAAATCACGGTTGGCTTCGGCTTCGGCCCTGCAGAAATCGATGACTTCCCTCCCGCTCTCCATGAGCACGACGGTGTAGCCGAAAGACTCGAGCATCCTCTTGAACACCATCCGGATCGGCTCTTCGTCGTCCATGACAAGAAAAGTACCACTGCCCGCATGCCTGTTGCTTGCCGTACCGTCCAGGGCAGAAACCGATTTCCTGCTGGTCGGGAGATACACGTGAAATGTGCTGCCCTTGCCCGGTTCCGATTCCACATCAATGCAACCGCCGTGCCGATTCACGATGGAATAGCAGGTGGCCAGTCCCAGCCCGTGCCCCTTGGACTTGGTCGAAAAATACGGGTCGAAAATGCGTGGCAGGAATTCCTTCGGCATTCCCGTGCCCTGGTCGGCAAATGAAATCACCGCATACTCGCCTGCGGCAAGAGTGGCGTGCTCCCTGGCGGCGAGAGATACGTTTTTTGCCGTGATCGCAATCGTGCCGCCGTTCGGCATGGCTTGCTGGGCATTGATGGTGAGGTTGTCGATAACCTGCCCGATCTGGTTCCTGTCGAAATCACACGGCCACAGGTCTTCCTGAATCTGGAAACTGGCCGAAACCGGTGATCCGCTCAGCGCAAACTGAACCGTTTCCTGGACAAAGGGGAACAGATGCCCGGCCTTCCTTATCGGCGCACCGCCCTTGGCGAAGGTCAACAGCTGTTGTGTCAGGGCGCGAGCCCTGTTGATGTTGTTCAATGATTGTTCCAGCAATTCGGAAACAATTGCTTCATGTGTTTCCTCCTTCGCCATTTCCACATAACCGAAGATGCCAACCAGAATATTATTGAAATCGTGGGCGATTCCCCCGGCCAGAATACCGAGGGATTCCAGCTTTTGCGACTTCAACATGATGCTCTCGATATTCTTCTTTTCGGTCATGTCCCGGAACACCAGGGCGACTCCGATCACCCGGCTTTGGAAGTCGTGGATCGGAGCGCAGCTGTCGGCGATGGCGATCTCACGCCCGTCCTTCGCGATCAGCCAGGTGTTCTCCGCCAGGTCATCCGGAAGGCTGGTTGCGAGCACCCGGTCGACGGGATTCTTGCATGGTTCGCGTGTGAGGCCGTCGATGATGTTGAAAACCTCGAGCAGGGGCCGACCGATCGCTTCATCGGCCTTCCATCCGGTCATCTGTTCGGCGGCCCTGTTGAGGATGAGGATCCGGCCGTCCGTATCGGTGGTGATCACTCCGTCCCCGATGCTGCGCAGGGTCACGGCCAGGCGTTCTTTTTCTGCGGCCAGGGCAAGCTGGGCCTGCCGCTCTTCGGTGATGTCCACCGCCATGCTGTGCAGGACGCGTTTGCCGTGGTGCATTCTCCCGAGAGGAGTCGACTGGAAGGCCCAGATCCTCTTGGACCCGTCCTTCGCCGTCACTTCCCATTCGCCGTTCTCCACGGTCTTGTCGATGGAGAAGAGTTCCTCGATGTATTCCTTTTTGGTTCCCGTTTTTTCGCCATAGGCGCGTTCCGTCCAGTCGGCGAGGGTGGGTATGTCCTCGATGGTGTAACCGGAGTATCTGGTCCATCCCGCGCTGAGCTGCAGGACTTTGTCTTCTTCATCGTGGATCATGATGGGAATCGGGGAATCGGCAATGGCCCGCCGCCCGCGTTCTTCGCTTTCCAGCAACGCAATTTCCGCCTGCTTCCGTTCGGTCACATCCTGCAGGATACAATGGGTTTGCTTGAAATCACCCTCGAGGGTATGACCGATGCGGCCGTCGAAGTCGACAATCAGCCGTTCGCCATCCCGGTTCAGCATTTCGAACTCGGTATGCACTTTCCCCACGGCTTTGAACCGGGGAAAGCGTTCCTGAAAAAACGGAACGAACTCGGGAGCAAGGAAATCACCAAACCATTTGCCGATGACCTCTTCCCGTTTGTACCCGAGAGTGTCGAGCCACGCCTGGTTGACCACCAGGAATCGTCCATCCTCATCAAGAGACTGGTAGCCCAGTGGTGCCTGTTCGAACAGCGCCTGGAAGCGTTCCTCGCTTTCCAGCAACGCACGCTCCTGTTGCTTCCTGTCCGTGATATCGTTGAAAAAGCAGGCAAATCGCCCGGGTACGGTACAATAGGCGGTGACTTCAAAATACCGGCCTAGTGGCTGGCTGAATTCCTCGAAACGGGCGGGTTCGCCGGTCAGGGCAACCTGGCCATAGCGTTCCACCCAGATCGTCTCGGTCTGGGGCATGATCTCCATGACGGTGCGCTCCAGAACAGCCTCCGCCTTGAATCCTGTAATCAGCTCAAAGGCCTGATTGATCTCCAGGAAGCGATAATCGACCGGCTTACCCTGATCATCACAGATGACCTCATGCAGGGCGTATCCGCTTTGGATGTTCTCTATCAGTTTCTGGTAACCCTCGCCCTGGACGCGAGGCAACCTGTTCCCGTCATATTCTTTTCCGGTGTGCTTCGACATAATGATCCCTTCAAGAGCCCTGGCAGATTTCCAGACCAAACCCATGAGAGGAACAGTAGACTACCTTATGCCATTCGCTCTACCATAAAATACGGACTCCCCGGCTTCAGGCACCAGGCCGGCCACCGCATCAGCGTCGGCCTGCTACCCGTGCCCGCCTTCCCCACCTCGTCACTCGGATTGCAATTCCCGGGCATGCGAAAAGGGCCCCGGATAAACTCCGGGGCCCTTGCCGCGCCTTATCGTGAAGGATTCTACTTCAAAAGCATCATCCGCTTGCTATGGCTCTGCCCGTCGGCCTGCAGACGGTAGAAGTACACGCCCGAGGCCACCGTGCGGCCGTCGTTGCCACTTCCGTTCCACCGCACCAGCTGGGGACCGGCGTCCAGGTTTTCCTGAACCAGGGTCCGGACCAGGCGGCCCGTCACGTCATAAACGGCCAGCTTGACCGGGCCGGCCTGGGCCAGGTTGAAGCTGATCTCGGTGATGGGGTTGAACGGGTTGGGTCGGTTCTGGCCCAGCTGCGTCGGGCGCAGGCTGATCATATCGTCTCCCACCGCCGAGGTGGAATTGAAGGCAATGATCATGAAGTCGTCGATGCCGGCTTCGACCAGGGAACCTGTGCCCTCATCGCTGGCGACGAACTTCATCTGGACCTGGTCCAGGACCGTCAAGTGATCCAGGAGATCGATGGTCACGGCCACCCAGGCGTTGGTCGACTGGCTGGTGTACTCGACGGATTCCCAGCTGGAGCCGCCGTCGCCGGAGACCATCACACTCCAGAAGTCCTGGTTGGGGGCGTTGCCGCGGTTGTTCGAGTACCACTTCCAGTAGCGCAGATGGGCCTGGTCAAAACCCGTCAGGTCGTAGACCGGCGAAAAGAGGGTGGTCTTGCCGCCGTCGATATCGGCGTAGCCGTCGCTCTGGCCGGAGGCGTGCTGTCCGGTGACCCAGCATTTGGCGCCTTCGGTGGTGTGATCGTCTTCGGGCTGGGCGGAGGTCCCGACCGGATCGACCCGGACCCATTGGCCGGTCGATGCATCATCGTCCGAATCGCCTTCGGTCCAGCCGCTGGCAATTTCCATGTAGTCGGCGCTGGATGCGATGGCGAAGCTCAGGTTCTCGGCGGGAGCCTCTTCGGGCTCGGTCGCCGAGTTGCCCGCAACGTCAGACGCTTCCAGGTAGTATTCGACAATGGCCGCGGAGGATCCGGGAATCTGGCCCTGATACTGTTCGGGCGTTCCGGTCGGAACCATGGGCACGGTGGTCCAGGGACCGCCGTTGGAACGGTAAGTCAACTGCACCGAAGAGTCGTCGATGACCGCCTCGGTGGAGTAGATATTGGCCGTGACCGCATAGGGGCCGCTGGTATCCAGGGTGTCGAGCAGCTGGTCGTGAGCATAGATCACGCCGAAGAGGATCTCGGGGCACTCGTAGTTGTGGATCCCAGCCGCCTGGCAGTAGGACTCGTGGTGCGGCGTGCCGTTGGTCAGATCATTGTCGTCATCATCGATGAAGAACATGGCGAAGACCTGGTCGGGCTGGTTTGTCGGCTGCAGCAGAATGCGACCGTCATGCCAGTTGCGCGCGGCGATCAGGTTGCCCTCTTCCTCGCCATACAGCCCCATCAGGTGCTCCTGCGCCTTCCAGTTGAACCCCATGAGAGCCTTGCCGGCGGAGTGCACGGGCTGGCCGACGACATCGTCGGGATACTGGTTGGTATTGGTCGCGTCACGCAGACCGTTGGCGCAATCATCGAGGTAGAACCCGAGACCGAGGGCCGGGTCGTTGGTCAACAGGATGGCCAGGATGTCGGAGTTGCCCTCGCCAAGGCCTTCATCACCCTGCCAGCCGAGGATGTGGTCCTGGACCCCGTGGCCGAATTCATGGAAAACCACGCCCTGGATCTGGCCCGTGTTGGCGTAGCCGCCACCCTCGACGCAGAAGTTGATGGTGCCGTCCCACCAGGCGTTGCCGGGGCAGTAGCCGTCGTCGCGGCTGACGTAGGTGGAGATGCGGGCATTGGAGTAGGCGAAGCCGGGCGCGAAAATCTCGAAGTAGTCGTGGATGTCGTTGACCGCGTCGAAGGAGTCGCGTTCGTCCTGCTGGCTGTTCAGGTCGTTGAAGGCCACGGTGATGTCGCTGCCCTCGGGCCAGGTGTTGTTGTAAAATGCCTCGGCGCCGGAGTAGTTGTTCATATCGCAATAGGGGCCGTAGAGGTCGGCGGAGATGATCTGATCCCCGGTGGTGCCGGGATTCGACCAGAGGCCGTCCGCGTCGGTGATCAGCGAATTACCGCCGACATTCATGCGCAAGTAGGGCATGGCCTCGGCACCCACGCCGTTGCAGTAGGAGTCGTTCTGCACGGCGCTCTCGGTGCCACCCTCGTGCAGGAAATGGATGTCGTTGTAGCGCCAGACAATGGTGCCGTCGTTGGCGTCGATGTGGGTCACCCATTCGCCCAGGGGATCACTGGTGCGAACCCGAACACGGTAGACCAGGTGATGCTCGACCTCGGTAGCGGAGCGGGGCACCGGCAGGACCAGGAGTTCGGTTTCCCCCTTGATCCGGTCCACGCCGGGAACGAAGGGCACGGACTCGGTCGCGATGACCTCGGCCATGCTCGGGGACAGGGAAGGCCGGACATCCAGATCAATATCCCCGTAGGCGTCGTTGCTCATCAGCAAGACCCGGCTGTCGTCATCAAAGACCACCAGGGTCTTGCCCTGCCACACATCCAACCCCTTGTAGGTCTGCTGGAAATGGGCCGCCCACTTGCCGCGGATGCGGGGAGCCTTCTGCAGCCGCAGATCCGTGTCCCTGCCGAAGAAGATCTCGGGGTTTTCGGCCATGACCCGGCGGGCCAGACTCTCGACCTCGTCCGTGGACCGTAGGCCGCTGGTCAGCGGAGCGCTCTTGCCGTAGACATAGTGCGGACTCCGGGTTTTCAGGTTGTAGGTGTGCACGATCCAGTCACCACCGAGGCGGCTTCCGAGGGCCCGTGTCACCTGCTGATCCGCCGTGGCCAGGTCAGCCTTGGCCTGCACGTCGGGCATGAATTCGGGAAGGCGGATCTCGTAGCGATCATTCTGGGCCACGGGCTGGATGGACCAGGCGGCAGGGACGAAGGTAACCAGCAGAAGTAGCACCACTCCCAAACGGCAGAGGCGAGAGACATTCGAATAGGACATGGAAGCACACTCCCTGGAGATCATGGAAAGAAGGGGGGCGAATGAGAAATTAATCGTACCATAGGGATTTGATTTTTTCTATATACAGAAAAAGAATTGTCCTTGCCTTCCATTTTCTGACATCTCGAGCATCTATCACTGGAGTTTACGGGCCCTCACTCATGGCTCTCGAAAAATTCGTCCGTGCTCAACACGACAGCGTAGCCACCGCCGAGCGAGGCCAGGGTCGAGGCATGGACCTCGGCCGCCGGAATCACTTTCCCCTCGAAATCCAGATCGCGGGTGGCGCAGGCGTCGTGTATGACCACACAATCGTAACCCATGTCCGAGGCGGCGCGCGTGGCGGCCTCGACACACATGTGGGTCTGCATGCCACATATCACCAGCTGCTGAATCCCGTTCTCCTCCAGATAAGCATCCAATTCCGTATCCCGGAAACTGTTGGCAAAATCCTTGGCGATGACCTTCTCACCCGGCACCGGGGCCACCTGATTGTTGATGGATCCACCCGGTTCGAAATTGTGCCGGACATGGATGATCTGCCGCCCCTCTTTCCGGAAGAATTCCAGCACCCGGGCCGCATTCGCTGCCGCCGTTTCAGGCTCGACCAGGGGCAGCTTCCCCCCGGGGAAATAGAAATCCTGCACGTCGATGATCAGGAGAGCCGTGTCCTCCCCTATTTCCCTCATCTCCCCGGCCTTAACGTTCGCGGGAAAAATCAGCAGGGTCAGAAACAGGAAGATGGGAATTCTGGACATGAAGGAAGGCTCCTTTCGGGTTCCTGGAGATCCTCGATGGTTGCCGCCATCATGAACTCCATATTGTCCCTTATTTCCCCGCAGGGATGGCACTAGATGATCTTCGAAAAATCCTCCACCGTGAGCGGCGGCGAAAAGTGGAATCCCTGCACCTCGTGGCACCCCATGTTGCGCAGCAGATCCGCCTGGCCGGCGTTCTCCACGCCCTCGGCGATGATCTTCAGGTCCAGGTTGTGGGCCATGGCCACCAGGGTGCCGGCAATGGCCCGGTCGTCCGGGTCCGTCAGGATGTCCTGGACGAACTCGCGCGCCATCTTGATGCGGTTGATGGGGTAGTTCTTGAGGTAGAGGAAGGAGGAGTAGCCGGTGCCGAAATCGTCGATGGCCAGCTTCACACCGTCCTCGCTGAGGCAGTTGAGGGTGTGCATGGTGACGTCGGCGTCGATCATGAGCACGCTCTCGGTGATCTCCAGCTCCAGCCAGTGGGGCGGCAGGCCGGTATCACGCAGCACGGTCTTGATCATGCCCACCACGTCGGGCTCCAGGAACTGGCTGGCCGACAGGTTCACGGCCACGCGCAACTTCTCCAGGCCCTCCTGACGCCACTGCTGGACCTGGCCGCAGGCCTGCTCCAGCACCCAGCGGCCGATGCTGTGGATCAGGCCCGTCTCCTCGGCCAGGGGGATGAAGCGGCCGGGGCTGACCACGCCCAGTTCCGGGTGATGCCAGCGCAGGAGCGCCTCCACGCCGATCATCTCGCTGGTCTGCAGGTCGTACTGGGGCTGCCAGGCCAGGGTCAGCTCCTCGCGGGCGATGGCCTGGCGCAGGCCCGCCTCCATGATCATGCGCTCCTGGGCGCGCTGGTTCATCTCCGCGCTGAAGAAACGGTAGCGGTTGCGCCCCTCGCCCTTGGCCGCGTACATGGCCATGTCCGCGTGTTTGAGCAGGGTGCTCACGTCGCCGCCGTCTTCGGGATGCACGGCGATGCCGATGCTGGTGGTGGAGTAGACCTCGTGGCCTTCCAGATTGAAGCTGTTCTTCATGGCGCGCTGGATCTTGCGGGCCACCGAGACGGCCTCGCGGTCGTGCTCGATGCCGGGCAGCAGCAGGACGAACTCGTCGCCGCCCAGCCGGCAGAGGGTATCGCCACGGCGGATGCAGCCGCTCAGGCGCTCGGCGATGGCCAGCAGCAGCTGGTCGCCCTTGTCGTGGCCGAGGCTGTCGTTCACATCCTTGAAGTTGTCCAGGTCGCAGAAGAGCAACGCCACGTGCCTGCCGTTACGGCGGGCCGTGGCCATGGCCCGCTCCAGCTGCTCCAGAAAGAAGCTGCGGTTGGGCAGCTTCGTCAGGTTGTCGTAGTAGGCCAGCTGGCGGATCTCTTCTTCGGTGCGCTTGCGTCGGCTGATGTCCGTCACCGAGCCGATGTAGCCCTCCAGCTCACCGCGCGGCCCGAAGATGGGCTCCGCCTGGCAGAAGACCCAGGTGGTGCGGCCCTCGGGTATCTTGAAGCGGCACTCCACCTTGAAGCTGCGGCGTTCGTGCACCGCCACCTGCCAGATGTCGCGGGTGGCCGACAGGTCGTCCGGGTGCACGGCCACGTCCCAGCCCTGGCCCATGACCTCGGAGATCATGCGGCCCGAGACCTCACGCCACTTGCGGTTCACGTGGCAGAGGCGCCCCTCCGGATCCAGCCGGAAGATGCCCACCGGCGAGGCCTCGGCCATCACCTGGTAGCGGCGCTCGCTCTCGCGCAGGGCCTTTTCGGTCAGCTTCTGCTCCGTGACGTCCTGCACGGTGGAAATCATCAGGTTCATCTGGCTGAGCGGAATGTTGCGCACGGCCAGGATCTTCTCGGTGCCGTCCCGGGTGGTGATGCGCAGATCGTCCCAGCTCATCTTCTCGATATCCCCGGTGGCGATGTCCTTCAGCAGACGCGTGCGCACCTCCTCCCGTTCGGTGGGATTGGGGTAGATGTTCCGGAAGAAGGTTTCCAGGTCCGTGAAATCGTCCCGGGTCCAGCCGCCGTAGATGGCCAGGAATTCCTGGTTGGCGTAGCCGATGGCCCCCTTGTCGATGGTATTGACGGAGATTCCCACCGGCAGATTGTCCAGCACGTGCTCGATGAAGTTGTTGCCTTTGCTCAGCTCCGCCTCGATACGCCGCTCCCGCTCGGACTGGTCCACGAAGGTGGCCAACACCCCCCGAACCTGGCCGTCTTCCCCGTAGATGGGCGAGCTGGAGAACTGGATCCGCATCAGGGACCCGTCCTTCTTCAGACCCTTCAGCTCCTCGCTGAAGATCTCCTGGCCGACGGCCACGCGGGCTATGGCCTCGCGGAATTTTTCTTCGTAGTGGGCCCGGATGGCGGGGAAGTTCTTGCCGATGACCTCATCCGCCTCCCAGCCCGTGATCATCCGGGCGGAGCGGTTCCAGAGAGTGACCCGGCCCTCCAGATCCATGGCCACCACCGGGCAGGGCAACGCCTCCACGATGGACGTGGTGACCTTGCCGTGGATCAGTTCATCGGGTGAGATGGACAAGGATTGCGCCTTCTGACGCTGGGCGGCGCCGTCGAGGAGACCACCGTCGGGAATCGAGGACCTTCCGGGCGTTTTCCCGAATTCGGCAGACACTCGATTCCCTCCGTGGCCGGTGCTGTGGTCGTGATGGTCCTTGAAGTAGCGGATTCTAGTTCATTTGAGCCAATCCCGCAAGTTTCTGCCGCTCAACCCTCTCGGCTGTTGTGGTAGTCTCCGGCGCCGGGATCGTTGAAAACGGTCTCATCGAATTGCCCCTCTCCCTTGGCCACGATACAGGTCACGGCCGCATCCCCACACACGTTAACCGCGGTGCGCACCATATCCAGCAGCCGGTCCACACCCAGGATCAGGCCGATGCCCTCCACCGGCAGCCCCACCTGGGTGAAAACCATCGACAGCATGATCAGCCCCACCCCCGGCACCCCTGCGGTGCCGATGCTGGCCAGCACCGCCATCAGGATCACCGTCAGGTACTCGCCGATACCCAGCGGGATGCTGTAGACGTTGGCGATGAACACCGTCGCCACCCCCTGCATGATGGCCGTGCCGTCCATGTTGATGGTCGCGCCGAAGGGCACGGTGAACGAGGCCACCGCGTTGCCCGCGCCCAGCCGCTCGGTCACCGTGCGCAGGGTCACGGGAATGGTGGCGTTGCTGCTGGCCGTGCTGAAGGCGAAGACCTGCACGTTGCGCATCTTGCGCAGAAACGTGACGGGGCTCAGTTTCGAGAAGGTTTTCAGCACCAGCATCAGCGTCACGAATAGATGCAGCAAAAGCACTCCGACCAGCACCAGCACGTAGCTCAACAACTCGCCCAGGAGCTGCAACCCCAGCCCGGCCACCGAATAAGCGATGAGGCAAAACACCGCGTACGGCGCCGCGGCCATGACGATGTCCACCATCTTCATCATGACCTCGTTCAGCTTCTCGACGCCCTCGGCCACGCCGCGCGCCTTTTCGCCGGCCATCAGGATGCTCACCCCCAGCAGAATGGCGAAGAAGATGACCTGCAACATCTCCCCGCTGGCCAGGGCCTTGACGGGATTGCCGGGCACGATGTCGATCAGCACCTGGGACAGGGGCGGCGCCACGCTGGCGCTGAACTCCTCCGTCGTGTGCACCTCCATGCCCGCCCCGGGCGCCACCATCCCGGCGATGAAGAGTGCGCTGGCGATGGCCACCGCCGTGGTCAGCATGTACAGCCCGAAACTCTTGGTCCCCACCCTTCCTAGCTGCCGCAGGTTGCCGATGCCGCACACGCCGCTGATCAGACTGAACAGCACCAGGGGCACCACCAGCATCTTCAGGGCGTTGACGAACATCTTGCCCACCACCCGGAACAGCCCCTCCACCAGCCAGGTGTCCAGCACACTGCCCGGTTCATGAAGTCCGCTCAGATTGATGATCAGGCCCACGACGATGCCCAGGCCCATGCCGATGAGGACTTTCACGGTGAGGTTGGATCCGGAACCATGCTGGGCGGAAGTGGCGGGCATTCTGGGCTCCTGGTTCGAGGGCTTGGGGCGCGAATCCCGACTATAGCCTGAATCGCCGGCCGCCTCAACGCCCGGAATAGGCTGCTGGCCGGAAACTGAACAAAGACAACCCATATTTCCCCTGGTCCCCGGGATAGATCGTGTTACATTGCCCCTATATCGCCCAACCCAGATAAACCCATCCGAAAGGGTGGGGAAATTTATTATCGGTGAGGGAGTAAAACCATGTCCGGACCACAGCCCGACTTTGATTTCCACCATCTCTTCCAGTCCTGCCGCGTCCCCGTCTCGATACACGATCTGGCCCCGCTGTACGAGGAATTCGCGCGCCTGCGTGCCGCCGGCATCGACGACCTGATCCTTCATTTGCAGGAAACGCCGCGCGAGGTCCATCGCCTGTTCCCCTTGATCCGGGTCATGGACGCGAACCCCGCCGCCGTGCGCTTCTACGAAGCCCGTGACCGGGACCACCTGCTGAAAAACCTGGGTGAGACCGTGGACATCCCCAAGCTGGCCGTGGCCCTGGTCAGCATCTGGCTGGAAGAAGAGTGCTTCGATGTTCAGGCCACCCACACCTCCCTGCTGGGCCGCAAACGACCGGTCCGGGTGTCGGGGCCCATCCCCGGCCAGGATGCCCCCAACATGATCATCCCCGTCACGGTGGTGGAGCTTCAGACGCCTTGATTTCCGGAGACCCGCCGCCAGATACGGTACCCCCCGGGGGGCACCGCCTGCTCCCCGACCAGGGTCCGGGCCTCGCCGCTGAAGGCCCGGCCGTCCCATTCCTGCCAGCGCTCCGCAAGCAACCTCTCCGGCAGTTCGAAAGCGGGCCGGCCATTGCTCAGGTTGGCGGCGCAGAAGACCATCTCCTCGCCCAGAGTCCGGCTGAAGGTCATGAGCTCCGGGTCGGAGAGGCCTTCGCGCCGGAAATCTCCACGGCGCAGAGCGGGGCTGGACGCCCGCAGGCCGATCAGGGAGCGATAGATTTCCAGGTAACGCGCATCCGCTCGCTCCCAGTCCACCTGCCACGCCTGGCACGAATCCGGATTCGTCCGGCAGCCGATTTCCTGCCCCATGAGCAACTGGGGAACCCCCGGGGAGGTGAAGACGACGGCCGCGTAACCCGGCAGGAATTCCGGGGGATAGGATGGCGCGCTCCGGTGGTGCGCGTGGTCCTCCAGGAAAACCACGGGCGCGCCCCAGGTCGGATCCTGCTCCTGGGGTATCCAGATGCTGCGCCACACATCGTCCACCAGACCGATCTGGGCCAGGTCATCCAGACGACAAAAATCCATGGCCGCCTTTAGGCTGGGGTTGGCCGTGGCGTCGAATCCCAGGTCCAGGAAACGGGCGTCCGTGGATTCCACGATCAAGGCCAGGTCCGGCTGCTGCTCGTGGCAAGCCTGGACCAGTTCCCCCCAGAAATCATCCGGCGCCAGCAGGGGCAGGGCGAAGCGGAATCCATCCACCCCCATCTCCCGCGCCCAGAACAGAACCGATTCCCGCAGATAGAGGCGCGCCTCCGGCTGCGCGAGGTCAAAATCCATGATGTCATGCCACTGGCTCAGACGCCGCATGGGGTGGCCCTGGGCGTCGCGCTTGAACCAGTCCGGATGCTCGGCAGCCCGCTCATGGTCCACCGCAGCAAACGGCAGAACCAGAT
>JGI12109J20283_10197468_pt1 | contig 13365 bp, 11 predicted proteins | sample ElkSlonscriptome_12_FD_20283 | JGI IMG/M metagenome (IMG submission 20283) | reverse complement strand
CGACGATGCGAAACGTCACTTAAAATTGCTTACGCAAATCCCCATCCCTCTCTTTGGACAGGTTGAGGATATCTCATCCAAGAATACGGGATATTGGGTATAGAAAAACGTGGTGGAATCTGTAGGATCTACCCCAATGCGAGGTACCCCACATTATGACCGATTCTAAACGAAAAGAATGGGAAGCAAAAACTCATGCCAAGCTCCGTAAGCTTGATGCAGAAATTGCCGAACTTAAAGCTCACCGTATGGAAGTCTCCGACCAATTAAAATCCAAGCGATCAGAGTTATCTGCCAAGATGGATGAAAAGAGAGAAGCTTTAGAGGAAAAGCTTCAGGAGCTTAATTCACATAGTGATGATGCCTGGGAAGATTTTAAAGACTCGGTATCTGCCAGTTGGGATGAAGTTACTTCTGCGGTTTTGGGTGTTAAAGCTGCTTTGAAGGATAAGCTTAACTGACCATGCATGCAGATCGAAGTCTGGTAGGGGAGAGGTTGAAGGCGGGAACCCCTCAGCTATTTTACGTGGATAAATGTACCAAGCAGGCTTAAAATCGGATGTAAATCATCCTATATGTATTTTTTATCACGATTACGGTTGTGACCCGGATACACCTGGGGTATGGGGCAGGGGCGAAATTCGCTGACGGAACCTCTGTCTAACGGAAGGCTGTGAGAATCAGCCGCGGTCGCGCCACTGTAATCGGAACCTAGATTCCGGAAGCCAGAAGACGAGTCAGAGGTTCCCAGATTGGCCTTGAGTTGATCATTAATATCATCTGCCTCCGCGCAAGAGGCAAAGGAACATTCATGAATGTAAATGCAATCTGGCTCATCGCAGCCATTAGTGGCCTATCTGTAGGTTTTGCCCAGGAGACCGCTACCCAGCTCGACCCGGTTGTGGTCGAAGCCAAACGGATCCCCTCCGATCCTTCACGTACGGGAGCAAGTCTCACTGTACTCACTGCCGAGGACTTAGCTCCTTTTGGCAATCGTCCTTTGGGCGAAACGCTCCGGAGTATTCCGGGGATTCACTTCGCTCAAAGCGGACCTCGAGGTTCACTGAACACGCTGGTGATTCGGGGAAGCTCTCAGAAATATATGCTCATCCGCATCGATGGGGTGAATATTTCTGATCCGTCAACGAGTCAGGTCGAACCGTTGGTTCAGCATGTGCTAACTTCCGACATCGAACGAATCGAGGTCTTGCGTGGTCCGCAGAGTTCGCTCTACGGGGGGCAAGCTGTGGCCGGGGTGATTGAAATCACCACGAAGCAAGCTGCCCAGGAAGGTTTTTCTGCTCAACTGACCGCGGAAGGTGGTTCGTTTGATACCCTTCGTGGCGCGTTATCCGCCCAACACGCAGGAGAGAAAGGATCGATTCGGGTTTCTGTGGAGCATCTGGAAAGCGATGGCTTTTCCGCTGCGGACGAAGACACTGGAGCGATAGAAGAGGACGGTTATGAAAATACCACCGTGTCTGCCCGGGGTACTTATGATGTGAGTTCAGCGGTTACCCTGAAAGCTCTGGTTCGGCATTCGGAGTTTCTTAACGAGTTTGATGGCTTTACCTTCGGTGTCGGGCCAACGGATGCGTTGGGAGAAGAAACCGAAGGTCATACCACTCAGGTGATGGGTGGGGTGACCGCAACGGTGCAGGAAGGACGTCAGGTTCATGACCTACAACTTACGTATTTTGATATCGAACGGGATACCCGTGGCGAATTTCCTGCGCTGTTTACAGGTGATCGTATCGAGGCGGACTATGTCGGTAGCCAGGAGGTAGCCGAGAACCTGATCGTTCTGTTTGGTGTCAATGGCTACGAAGAGGCGATTGATAATGGTACCGGACTACAGGCAGATTCCACCATCATTGGCGGTTTTGCTCAGGTAGAGTTGGAGCCGATGGACCCTCTTACTCTTTCTGCCACGGGCCGGTTTGATGATCATTCCGATTTTGGAAGCGAAGTGACCTGGCGGTCGACGGTAGCTCTGGATGTGACTGAGAGCACGCGTTTTCGTGGAAGTGGGGGTACTGGATTTCGTGCTCCGTCGCTGTTTGAATTATTCGATGCCTCATTTGGGAATCCGGATCTGAAGCCGGAAACCAGTATCGGTTGGGACGTTGGTATTGACCAGTCCTGGAGCGAAGATCGTTGGGCGGCCAGCGTTACCTATTATGATCTCACTCTGGAGGATAAAATCGAGTTCCTGTTTCCTCAGGGATTTACCACGATTGATGGGGAAAGTCAGACCAGCGGTGTTGAGGCTTCGTTACAGGGTCAGCTTTGTGAAAGCGTAGCCGTTTCTGCGACGTACACCTGGTCGGAGCAGGCGGAGGATGCTCAAGGCAATCCGTTGCTTCGGGTGCCTGAACACGACGTGGCGTTGATGATGATCTATACTCAAGGCGATTGGAGTGTCAGCAGCACAGCTTCCTACATCGCAGGTGTGGTCGATCTGGATTATGCCGGAGGGGTTCCCACTTCCGAGCTTCCTTCGTATTGGGTGGTGGATGGGTTTGTTTCCTGTCAGATTACCCCAACGGTTCAGGCCTACGTCCGGTTGGCCAATCTGCTGGATGAGGACTATCAGGAGATACGTGGGTACGGTACGGCTGATCGCTCTTTCTTTGCAGGAGTTCAGTTGGATCTGTAGGTGTAACTTCTTACCTACCTCTGTTGCGGCAGGCTCTTCACGAGCCTGCCGTTTTTTCTTTCGAGTAAGGGTCAAGCTGGTTCATGTAGGCACCCATAAGCTGTCTGCGTTGTGCGATCCCTCCAGGATCGATCCAGAGAGTTTCGCATGCTATTCCGGCATGTCGCTTCGCTCCATATCCGGCTACGATTTATGACCCATTCTGGGTCAAAGCTGAGGACGTTTTATCCTCAAAGGATCACGCAAAAGAAAATGGCGCTTAAAAGAATGAGATGGATGTTTTTGATTTCGGGCAAAAAAATCAAAGCTTGGACTCGAAACGCCTGCCCCAACTCGACAAGAAGAGATGATGGACCTTCAACAGAAACTTTTAAAATGCTTTGAAAAACATCTTAGTGGACATCCCGACATCCTGGTTCGTGCTCCGGGACGGGTGAATCTCATTGGAGAGCATACCGATTACAACGGTGGGTTTGTGTTGCCGATGGCGATCAATCGCTCCGTGACCTTCGCGGTTCGTTTTCGAAAAGATAAACGCGTGCACTTGATCTCAGGCGATTATGATCATCATGCACATTTTAACCTGAATGAGTTTTCGTATGTGAAACCTCACTGGTCCGAGTACATCAAAGGGGTGGCGAATGGACTGAAAAAACGAAACCTTGAGCTTCAAGGTTTTGATGCGGTGTTGTTGGGAGATGTTCCTCGCGGATCGGGGTTATCCAGTTCGGCTGCATTGGAACTGGCTGCGGCCCGTGCGTTTTCTGAGGTGTCCGGATTTCCCTGGGATCCGGTGGAAATGGCGGTGGTAGGGCAGGAAGCAGAGAACGATTGGGTAGGGGTGAACTGCGGGATCATGGATCAGATGATTTCCTCCTGTGGGAAAGCGGGACATGCCTATTTATTGGACTGTCGGTCTCTAAAGGGAACCCATGTTCCGTTACCGGATGGATTTACGGTAGTGATTCTGGATACGGCTACCCGTCGAGGCTTGGTGGATTCGGCCTACAATGAACGACGTGAGCAATGCGAAGAAGCGGCAGCTTTTTTTGGCGTGGAGTTATTAAGAGATGTGTCACCTGAACGTTTCTTCGAGAAACAGGATGAACTATCCGAGCTCACCCGAAAACGTGCACGGCATGTGATTACCGAGGACCAACGAACCTTGGCCGCAGCTGAAGCGATGAAGGCGGGAGATGCGGAGGGGTTCGGAAAATTAATGACTCAGAGTCACGAGAGTCTGCGAGATGATTTTGAGGTGTCCAATGACGCGCTAAATACCATGGTGGAAATCGCCTTAGCTCAGGAAGGGTGCCTGGGAGCACGTATGACGGGCGCAGGGTTTGGGGGGTGTGCCGTAGCTCTGGTGAAAGAGGAAACCGCAGACGGTTTTGTCAGCAACGTCGCCCAGGAGTATGAGAAAAAAACGGATTTGGAACCATCCATCTATGTGACTCCGGCCACAGACGGAGCGAAACGAATCCTGACATGATCGCGGTCGTCGTCCTGAACGGAGAACCGCCTCAACCGGAGCGGTTGCGGAAGTTGGCATCTTCGTTTCCGGTCTACGCAGCGGATGGTGGAGCTGAGATCTGCCTGCAGGCGGGAGTAAAGCCTCAATGGGTTGCTGGAGATTTAGATAGTGCTCAGGTCAGCAAACTACCGGCCGACTGGGAAGTTCGGCATTTTCCAGAGCAGACCCGCACCGATTTTCAAAAAGTGGTTGCGGAACTTCCTGACGAAGTCACCGACCTCGTGGTGCTGGGAGGCCTGGGCCGGCGAACAGATCACCTGCTCACGAATCTGATGATTGCCGCGGGGTTTGATGAACATCTCCGTATTTCTTTTGAACGAGAGGACGAAACCTTGATTCGGGTGACACCTCAGATTCCTTTTGAGAAAACGCTAGGTGAAGGCAAAACGATTTCGTTGTTGCCGTTATCCGGGGCAAAAGACGTACAGACAGAAGGGCTGCGTTGGAATCTACAGGGCGCAGAGATGAAAGTTGGCGGACAGTTAGGACAAAGCAATGAAGTGATGGGGCCGGTATCCATCCGAATTTCAGAAGGGTGTCTGTTTGTGTGGCTATCCAAGTCCTGAATCGTTTTTGATGCCTATTCCAGAGGCTGCCAAAAGAGAACGGTTTCCGTCACTTTGAAAAGTTTCCATCCCCGGGGTTCGCTCCCGCCTGTTGTAAGTACGGCTCCTTCTCTAAGAAGCCGGCCATCGACCATGACAAATCGTCCCCGCTCTCCCATACTTACCGCTGATATCGAGTAGTCTGGTGGGGCATAACGCGAATCCGTGGACTGATTTTGCATGTTGACCGGGTCACTAATTTGGTCGAGACCTGTACGTTCTTCTCCAGTGATCACGTCCGGAAGATCATTGGTGGCTTCGGGCAATGGTTCCGGCCATCCTTGATATATCCGGAGAGGTTGTGAGCTTTGTTCACTTGGCTCGGGGGGATTGTCTGGAGGAACGGGAGTCGGTTCCGGCGTGGGGGTCGGCGGTACTGGAGGGGGAATTTCTCTTACCTCCTCTTGCGGTGGAAGGGTCGGATCTTCTGTAGGGTTGGGAGGCTCGTTTTCTGATAACTCCACTACCCGGGGAGCAGGTGTTGGTGTGGGGGGCGGAGGTTGGGGTGGCTTTGTTGAAGGGGGAGGCTGGGAAGATACAGGTTTTCCGTAAAGGGCGGTACGAACATCCTCCCGGATGTGGGGGAGGCGGTTGGTGAGGAGAGCCCATTCGACACGTTTCATCCAGGATTCTGGTGCGGGTGGATCCGATGGAGTTGAGGGCACCGGCAACACATGTTCGCTGAGCAGTCCGACTCCAAGGATCATGGAAAAGTAGCAGAATTGCGATAGCATGGATTTCCCCAGAGGGATGCCGCAAATTCGATGTCCCAGTAAGGTGAAAAATACCCACTGAATCACCAGGCTGGATTGCAGAATCAACGGAGAGACATAATGTTCGATGCTAAGACTCAACAGCAGCATCACCACAGACGTGATGCTGCACAGAAAGAGAAGCTTTCCTTTGGAAGGCGCATGCTCCAGGGCGGAAGAGGGTGCAAAAACAAACAACACCAAAACCCCCAGTAGAAACTGGAGTAGGAAGTCAGGCCATAAGTGGAAAAGGAACTCCATAGAGATGTATGCTGCTTCAGGGTTGGGTCGGCTAGTTCAAAATACGACAGAATACCCTGAATGAGAATCTTTTTATCCTCGGCTATGATCTAAATGCCTCGATTCAGGAGAAGGAAGCCTTTAAAAGAAATATATAAGGGTTGTCAAAATGAAGGCAAGCGGGCAAGAGGAGAGGCGAGTGGTGGTCAGTCGCTCCCTGTTTCGGCGGGGGGAGGAAAGTCCGGACTCCATAGAGCAGAATGCCGCGTGGTGAACGCGTGGACTTTCGGGTGAATCCCGGAGGATGGAAAGTGCCGCAGAAAACAAACCGCCCTGAGCTTGTCGAAGGGTAAGGGTGAAAAGGTGGAGTAAGAGCCCACCGGGTCTTTAGCGAAAGCGGGATCGCATGGTAAACCCCATTCGGAGCAAGATCACATAGGGAACGCAACGGGTGGCTCGCCCGGTTCACTCCTTCGGGAGCGAGGCGTTCCGGGTAGATCGCATAGATACATGACTGGCACCCGGGAAACCGGGAACAGAATCCGGCTTACAGCCACTCACTTTTTTAAAATTGTAGTTCGGTGGTCCCCACCGTAAAAACAGGTGGCTCGGCGGTCCCCGCCAGCGACACCGATCCCGCCAGCGACACCGATCCCAATAGCGATAAAAGAAGATTCCACTCAGGATGAACCCGGAAGGAGAATAGAATTTCTCTATCCCTTCCTCTTTTTCCCTTGTCAGACTCCCAATAGCTTTCCAGAGTAAAACCAAGCATTGGCCAACGGGCTGTTGCCTTCTAAACACTAATCAAAGGAAGAGAGATGAACACAAAAACAAAAACGAAAACCCTTCTTGTAGCTGGCTGCGCGCTAATCGCTACATCTGTATCTGCTCAAGGACTCGTTCGTGATAACTGCGGATGTGGTTTCGGTACCATGGCCCTGGGCGATGAATCCGGATTGCTTTCCCATTTAGCGGCGACGTTCCTGAATGGTATCAGCGGAAACCAAACCTTCGGAATTAGCTCCGGTACTCTGAACTGTGAACAGGCCACGGAACTTGTTTCGGTCAAAGAGGTCGAAATCTTTGTTGCCGACAATATGGACCACATCGCTGCCGAAGCGGCTATTGGCGAAGGTGCATACCTTAACGCCCTGGCAGATCTGTTGCAGGTGGAAGATACGGAGCGCTCCAGCTTCTATGCGAACCTTCAGATCAACTTTGACCAGGTCTTTACCGGCCCGGAAGCGACTGCAAACGACGTAACTCGTTCGATTGTAGATATGATCTAATCAATGCGGACTTCGAACTCCCATTGCCGCGCACAGGTTTTCCTGTGCGTGGTTTTTTTAGGCCTATGGTTCAATGTCCGGGCGGAGGACGCGGTAACCGCGGCGGTTTGGAACGAAGCCGAGCAGGCTGAATTGTGGCAGGATCCGGAGTGGTGGACTCTGCTTCATTATCATCGAACCCTGTGGGGGCGGGTGATGAGTAGGATTGATGATCCCCGTTTCTTTCTGGATCCCAAAGGAAAGACCGATCCCAAACGCGAGCTGCGGGCCACCCTGGAAGCTTTCGTGAATCCACCCCCGGAACAAGAAGAGGCACGGACGATTCCCTGTAGATTTCCTGCCCGTCGGCGTTGGTTGTTGGAACGATTAGATCTCCCCGAGGAGCTGTTTCCCGGTGGGGATTGCGAGAAGTATCTGAATGCGGTGGAGCAGCTTGAGATTGAATCGGCCACCATGATTTATCCGGCGGGGTATTTAAACAGTCCGGCCAGTATGTTTGGCCATTTACTGTTGGTTCTGGATCGAACCGGGAAAGACCGTCTGCTCTCCCGGGCCGTAAATTATGCCGCGGTGGTGGGGGATTCATTTGGTCCGTTATTCGCCTTTAAAGGGATATTTGGATTGTACGATGGGGTGTTTGCGATTCTTCCCTACTACGACAAAGTGGAAGAATACTCCGCGGTGAACCGAAGGGATATTTGGGAGTATCCACTGACCTTGACCCCGGACGAACTGGATCAGCTTTTGCGTCATGTCTGGGAACTCCAGGAACTGACCAGCCGGTATTTCTTCTTTAAGGAAAATTGTGCGTTCAATTTGCTCTATCCGATTGAGGCTGCCCGAACGGATATCTCCATCACTCGGAACTTTCGGCTTAGCGCGGTTCCAGTAACTCTGTTACGCGAGCTGTCTCAAACCGGGATTACCCAGGAACCGATCTTCCGGGCTTCGGCGGCCACGCAGATGGATCATCTGGCCTCACTTCTTACGGAATCCGAATTGGATCGTGTACAAGACGTAGCGGAAGGAGCGGAACCACAGGGTTCGGATACGCCGGTGATGTTGGAACTGGCCTCGGATTGGGTAACGTTTTCTTACACCGAACGGGAAATCACTCCTGAAGTCTTTCGCGAACGAAACTTTCCTCTGTTGCGGGAGAGAAGCAGGCGCGGGAAGCAGGATATCCCGGCTCCGGCACCTCCCTTTCCTCCGCATGTCGGGCATGGACCCCGGCGTTGGATGCCGTATGTGGGAGTCGAAACGGAATCAGGAAATGCGGTGGGAGGAATTCGGTTTCGGTTTGCCTATCACGATTGGTTGGATGACCCAAAAGGATATCCGCCGGGAAGCAGCATCACAATGTTTGCCGCGGATGTGCAGCACGAGAGAGAGGTTGATCAAACGACGCTCGACTCGTTTACCTTGGTGGATATTCGCTCGTTGACCCCTCCTCGCCCCTGGGCAAAGCCATTAAGTTGGGCCGGGCATTTGGGTGTTCATGCCTCACCGATTGATCGGAATCATCATCGCACCGAAGCTCGGTTTTCTTCAGGATTCACCCGTAAGGTTTCGGGAATAACTGCATACCTTCTCCTGGCAAACGTGGTGCGCTGGGACACAACGCTTGAGGAGAATCTGGCCTGGGAACCTGGAGTGGAATGGGGATTTTTTACCTCGGGTCCCACTCTTCGGGCCGGGATACGCGGACGAGAAGTATGGGGTGTTTTAGGAGCAGAAGGGCGACGAACCGAAGCGGAGGCTGAAGTTCGTTGGAATATCCACTCGGACACGTTTCTGGGGGCCGCGATTTCTTATCAACGGGAGTTGCACCAACCCCGCAACCTTGTCATGTTGAACTTCGGACGTACTTTTTGAATATGCGCTATTCTCAGCTTACCAAATTTTTAACCGGGATGATTGCTTTGGTGCTGTGCACCACTGTTTTTGCCGGCCTGTGGCTGCGGTCTGTCGTGGAAATTCCGGAAGAAGAAACGGGAAGTGCCTCGGGGTTCCAGATTGCATCTCCCCCCCAAAAAGAGGAGTGGCCAGGAGCTGCTGTGTGGGCAGGTCCGAAAGAGGTAAAAGGATCTTCTCTGCTTTCCCGATATACACTCGCAGGAACCTTTCAGGTATTCGGTCAGGAGCCGGACGAAGTAGAATCGGCAGCATTGGTTGATGACCAGGAAACCGGGGTACAACGGATTCTTCGAGAAGGAGAAGACCTGGGGATGTTTAACGTGGTTTCAATTTCCGAAGACCGCCTCCGCCTGGAATGGGAGGCACGATCCTGGGTGTTGAGTTTGACCGGTGTCCAGGCCGTGAATGACGGCCCGAGGGAAGAAAAAAAACCGGATGAGGTGGTTGATGTTTTTGATTTGCCAGCACTTGAAACCTCCCGCTTTGGGAAAAAAGTGAAAGAAAATTACTGGGTGATGAGCAAGGAAGAACTGAAAGGGTACATCGATGAAATGATGGAACCTCAAAATATGATACGGACCGTGAATTTGTACCGCTCCTTTTCTCAGGTGGGGGAAAATGTTACGGATGAGGATGTAGGGTTTAAAATCGGGATGAAGGCGGAGAAGGATTTCTTTCAGGCCATGGGATTACAGGATGGGGATATCATCCGCAGTGTGAATTCGATGAAGATGAGAACGCAGCGTCGGGCCGAGTATTTGTTGAAACAATTCTATAATGACAGGATGTCTGCGATTGTGCTGGATGTCGAACGAGATGGAGAGCCACAGAAGCATATTTATCTGGTAAGGTAATCTCCCTGCTCGCCATGTCACCCTATGTCAGGGTACCCTCAAACCCCTATGTTGATACGATTCCTTACTTTCGGCAGTCTGCTCCCTTTCGTGTTGTGCGCTCAGATTGAGATTGATCTCATCGATATAGAAGACCCGGCTTCTGAAGGGATTTCCGAACAGATTCCTGACCCATCATCTCCAACCGGGGATGTAGAGGATAATAAGGATACCTTAGTGTTCCTCAACGGAAATAAACTTGTTGGCGAATTGGATTCTGTGAATGAAGAAACCCTCGAATGGATTCATCCAGATGTAAAAGATCCGATTATGTTCTCCTTGGACAATATAGAACATGTTCATCTGAATGTAGATAGACAAGCCGAGGCGGAGCTTCGTGCATTACCAAAGATTACCCTCACAAATGGAGACACCGTTCGGGGTGAAATTCTGGAGTATGATGCAGAACGATTATTGCTGGATTCCCCTGTGATGGGGCCCGTGGATATGGATGCTCGAATGGTTGATTCCATCGCACCCCAGGCCGTGTCGTCCAGCCTTTATGAGGGTCCCACCCTTGACGACTCATGGACCTTTGAAAGTCTTAGGGGAAATGATGAAACGTGGTTTTTTCATGAAGGAGCTCTCTACGCTCGGGATCGAGATTTATCAGCAAAATTAGCTCTGGAGGATCTCCCGGACCAGGTGTCCATTTCCATGGACCTTGAATGGAAAGGAGCCTTGAATTTTACGTTGGGATTTTGGGGGCAAAATACAAACAATCCGAATACAAACGCCTATGCTCTCTCTCTGCAAAATACCTATATTCGGGTGTACAGAAGCTATCAAAATGCAGGGCGAAACAACTTTTTTAACCAGCATATGCAGGATCTGTTTAAAGAAGGGAAAACCTCACTCACCTTGTTTTTGGATCAGCCTAACCAGAAATTCATTTTATTGTTGGACGGCAAGATCATTGGGCAATGGAAAGATCATCTAGAAGGAGTCATGTTGGGAAACGAGTTCCTGATGTATACGCAGAGTGTTGCCACCATTAGAGCTTCAAATATTCGTATTGATCCATGGGATGGTGAGTTGGAGTTGGACGAGGATGTAGACGAAAATTCTCAAGATCGAATGACCACAACCACCGGGGATTCCTTTTCGGGTGAACTCGTTTCTATACAGGACAATACAGCCTCCTTCCGAAATGAATTTGCGGAATTTACGGTGCCGATTGATCGAGTGTCACACATTGCATTTTCATCGGATTCCAGAGCAACACCCCGGCTTATGGCTGGAGATGTCCAATTACTCACGTTGAATGGTGAAGCGGTCACCTTGAAATTAAATCAGCTTGAAAATGGCGTGATGCAGGCCTCTTCTGAAACCACAGGAGATGTCCAGGTTGCTTTGGAGTATTTTGCCGGAATTCGATTTAATCTTTATGACGAACGGCACAATGAAGAACAATTTTCCTGGTAGAGGGTGAACCATGGCGACTGCAGGACTCGATGAGTTTTGAATCCAACGTAAAAGCATTCGCTTTGGAGGCGGGGTTTGATCTTGCAGGAATTGCAGCGGTTCAACCCGCCCGGCATGCAGAGGCCTATCGCGAGTGGCTGCGCAAAGGCTATCATGCGGATATGGACTGGATTTCCCGAAATGTGGAGACACGTTGCGATCCGAAGGTTTGGGTTCCGAAAGCAAAGTCGATGATTGTCGTGGGAGTCTCCTATGTGACCCAATCCCCGGATCCCGAAATCTGGAATGATCCCATGCGGGGACGAATTGCCCGCTACGCCTGGGGAAGAGATTATCACAAGGTCATTCAGAAACGGTTGAAAACATTCGCTGATTGGATTGTGCAAAACGGACCGCCCGGAAGTGAAGCGGTGTATTTTAATGATGCCCGACCCATGCTGGAACATGATGCAGCCTTGGCCGCAGGTCTTGGGTTTGTGGGACGAAATAGTTTATTGATTCATCCGGAGTGGGGATCGATGCTGTTCTTAGGGGGATTACTTGTGAACCAGGAACTGAAGCCCGATGAGCCCACCCCCGGTTTGGGAAACACGATTCTGACAGATGAAGGGAGGTCTGCAGATTGCGGGTCCTGTACACGTTGTCTGACCTCGTGTCCCACCCACGCGTTTCCTGCAGAATACATTTTGGATAGCCGACTCTGTATTTCGTATCAAACCATCGAAAACCGGAAGGACATTCCTGAAGCCTTACGCCCCAAACTAGGCAATTGGATTTTCGGCTGTGATGTCTGTCAGGAAGTATGCCCCTGGGTGAAAAAGTTTAGCACCCCAGGGAGAGACCCTTGGTTGATTCCAGAACCGGATCGCATGGCCCCCAGGTTGGATGAATTGGCCGATCTGGACGATGATGGTTTTTTGAACCGTTTTGCCGGAACGCCGGTCATGCGTACCAAGCGACGAGGGATGCTGCGAAATGTCGCGGTTGCGCTGGGCAACAGCGGACATCCGGATGCCCAGGCTCCGCTGGAAAAACTTGCCGATGATAAAGAAGAGCTTATCGCCTCCCATGCACGGTGGGCCCTGAAGCGCGGACCCGCCTCCGGCGGGTAAATCTCCCGTGGCGCAGTTCGTCCCGAACTGCGAATCTTCAGAGTTTTTGTTCTGAAACTTCTCACCCCGGGACGGGCTGAGCCACGCTTGCAAACCGCCACTGAACCACGTATATTTACACTATGCCTTCTGTACAAAAAATCCCCTCCTTCCCACAGCTTTTATGGGATGTGGATCCCGATCAAGTCGATCTGGAAAAACATGCTGGGTTTTTGATTCCCCGGATTATGGATCGCGGAACCATGGAGCATGTGATGTGGGCCTGGGACTTTTATGGTGCAGGCCGTATTCAAGATGTTCTCGTTCAGGCTCCCTGTTTACAGAAAAAAACCATCGCGTTCTTTGCCTGCCAATTTGGAATCCCCAGAGAAGCCTTTCGTGCGACTAGAAAGAGAAATGACCGATGGGAACCGTAAGCCTGCACTGGAAAACCGTCACTGACGAAATGCGTTCCCTCTTACTTGGGCTTATGCAGGATCCCATGCTCACCGATTTTGACCTCGTTGGCGGGACGGCATTGGCACTACGGTTTGGACACCGTATTTCTGTGGACCTGGACTTCTTTACACAGGATATCTTTGATGCGAATGCCCTTGGAGAACATCTTCATCAAGCGGTTGGTCTCAAAGAGATCCAGACGGCTACGAATACATTACGTGGCTATGTGGGCGACGTGAAACTGGACTTTATTCGTCATGATTATCCATGCCTCTCTCCAGCAGAACAGATTCAAGGAGTTCGTTTATCTTCGGTTGAAGACCTCAGTGCCATGAAATTGAATGCAATTTCAAACCGTGGTTCCAAAAAAGATTTTTGGGACCTTCATCGGCTGCTTGAGGAAGGGACCTGCGAAGAGTGGATTGCTTGTGCCAAAGAGAAATACACTTCGGAAAGCGTCTGGAACATCAGAAGGTCTCTTTGCTATTTTGACGATGC
>JGI12109J20283_11266661_pt1 | contig 13368 bp, 4 predicted proteins | sample ElkSlonscriptome_12_FD_20283 | JGI IMG/M metagenome (IMG submission 20283) | reverse complement strand
ATCGCGATTAATCCGGGGGTGTTCGTGATTCTCAACCCAGAACACGATGATAACAATGACACGATTTGGGTGGGGACGCTTCGCACTATCTTTGAATTCTAGAGACGTAGCATGGGAGACGTAGCATGCTACGTCTCTACATTAAGAATTGTTTTTGATAGTCTGTTCTTTTCAAAATAGCTATCCTCTAATCTCGGGAAAAACTTGATAAACATTGAGTGACTGTTTGCGTCCTCTAAGTTGCACCAGCCCAATGAATTGAATCAGAAAATAGTCTTTAATATAGTGGTAAGTTTCTTCATTGATTAAAATCCGACAAATCCCGCCATCAATTGATTTGTCATAACTCTCCAATCGAGCCGCAATATTGACACTATCACCAATGGTTGTATAATTTAGCCGTTGCTGAGACCCTAAACTCCCAGCTACAACTGTCCCTGTAGCAATTCCAACTCTCATCGCCGCCGTGGGAAGCCCTTGGATTTTCCATTGTTGGTTGAGTTGTTCAAGTTTTGCAGCCATGTTCAATGCACAACGAACCGCTGCGATCGCATCTTGGGCAATTGCTTCGGGTGTGGTGCTGGGAATGGGAACGCCAAACACCGCCATAACTGCATCGCCAATAAATTTATCTAGGACGCCATCATGGTCGAGTACACTCTGAGACATGGCTTTCATGTAGTCGTTAAGCCAAACCATCAGGAGTTCTGGGTTCGTCTGTTCGGTAATTCCGGTAAAGCCTTTAATATCAGTAAACAGAACCGTTGCGGTTAGTTGTTGTCCGGTAATCTGTCCTTCTTTGAGGAGTTGATGGCGATCGCGCCAAACCGCTTGGGCTAGTTTAGGAGTCACATGTTGTCCTAAGAGATTCATCACCGCTTGTCTGTCTTCCCGTTCAATGCAGGCGAGATAAGCCGTAATCGCAATTTCTGACCCGATTAGGGCGAGTAATGGGGGAATTAAGGGAATCCACCATCCTTGCAAAAAAGCTAGGTATGAACCGACAACCAAAATCGTACCCAACAAGAGAATACTAGCCCCTAAATAGCGCATTCGCAGGAATGTCCAGCTAGACATAGCACCCACAGCCGCCCAAAAGACGATCCACAACCCTTCGACGGGTTCAGACAAAACTTTGATCGGGGAACGCCCATCTAATGCTGCACTCAAGAGTTGACTGGTAATCTGGGCATGGATGTCTACACCGTACTCTGCCGTGAGATAACTATTACTGTAAGGGGTGAAGAAAATATCCTTGAGACTGGCGGCTTTGACCCCAATTAAAACAATGCGATCGCGCATTAAATTGGCGGGTATTTTATTCTCTAGAACCTCTGTCAGTGATACAGTGGGAAATGGGTTGCAGCGTTGGGAGTGCTGTTGGCATTGAGGACGACGATAGTTTAATAGAATCTGATATCCCCCGGTATCGGCGTTAATGTAACCGCCATCATTGGGTTGCATGGGAACAAATACAGCTTTCCCTAAACCCACTTTGCCCAGCGCTGGGTCAATGGGTTGCAAAGTAATCCCTTTATTTTCTAAATGCATCAACGCTAATCGAACGGGCAGACTGTATATTTCTTGACTTGATGCACCCGTTTGATTATTGTCTTGTCTAATCGATAGCAAAGCCCGACGCACCCGACCATCGTCATCTAATAAAACATCAATCGCACCCACCTGATTGCGTTCTTTTAATCGGGGTGGTGCATCAACACTTGTACCATATTCATCCCCTAGAACTTTCTGGACACCCATTAAATTGGGTGTCGAAGTAAACACCTCAACCAAGTCTTGATGACCCGGTTCCACGGGTAAATCTCGATAAATATCTAAACCAATCGCGCTAGGTTTTTGGGCTTTGATATTACGGAGTAATTGGGCTAATGTGGCATCTGATAACGTCCATTGCTTTAAGGTTTGAATATCTGGCTCATCAATCGCAACAATAACAATACGCTGATCCAGGGTTTCCGTAGGACGCCAGCGCAAAAATTGGTCATAGGCTGTCCATTCCCATAACTGTAACAATCCCATTGAACGCAATGCCAGGACTAATCCAGTGATGGTTGGGACAGTCATTAATACTCCACGCCATTGCCAAATAAGCTGTCTCAGATTTTTAAACATTTTTGAGTTATTGGTGCTTTATTCGGCGTATATATTCCCAATAACCGACTCATCAATTCTCTAAGGTACAGCAATCAATTAAAGGTTTGGGTGCGATGTCATTCAGTCCCACGGTTGTTGACTGTAATAATTCGTTCCAAGTCAACATGAGTTCTGGGTTGTTCGGTTGAGAACGTCGCAACTCAGCCAGGATTTTCATCATGTCGTACCAAATCCCCAATTCCCCATAGAGGGCAACCTGTTCTAGTGGTGTCGCTGTTTCTAATTGTTGAACTTGTTCTGGCTGTAGTTCAATGAATTGAATCTGTTCTTGTGCAAAAACATCTTCCGTTCGGGATTGGCGATCGCAAATGATTGCGACTTTCCAGGTATAGGTTTTGTTGGGTTCTAGAGGCGGGGCTTCGGGGGGAAGTTGGAAGCTGATAATTCCTGCGGTTTGTTTCAGAGGAAATGTGGTTTGATAACTATACTCTTCATCTTGATCCACCAGTGTAAATTCCGCTGCCTCAGCCTGGGTTGGTGGTAGGTAGATTAAGAATGTCGGATACTCAACAGATGTTAATCGGGGGCGATTTGGGCTAATACTGGGTGTGAGTAATGTCAGTCTGGAACGATTAGACGCACTGGATTGGGAATCCAGGGTTGAGCAATTGCCACGGGTAGCCCCCCCAGCGCTGGAACGCCCATCAGGTGCGCCAGGTGTTTCGGGTGGCGGGGTAAAGGATAGGGTGGGTTCGGGTGTCACGGGGGACGGTTCAGTCAAAACAAGAGTCTGTAGCTGAGGAACCAAAGCCAGTCCCAAACTAAACGCGATCGCTAGATTTATCAGATTCAGAGATTGAGGGGTACTTTTTCTAGTCATGGTGTCTAGAGTCCTTCTGATCAAAAAGATAAAAGGCAGTTGTTCAGGAAATAACACCCTAAAGCATTATCTTTTTCCCATTGCCTCTGTATCAAACTATAGTAATTAAATGCATTGAGTGTCACTCAGCTAGCCTTACTTTTGCTATAACAGTCCAATTTATTGTGAACACACAAAAAACATTACAACCAATTGCCGACTAAGATAAACGGTGCCCAATAGTAGGGATGGTTATAGCCTTGTTGCAATAAACTTAATTGGGCATGGCGCAAGGCAGTCGCTTTATTGAGAGTTCCCTGGTTCAGTTCTTTGTAGAACTCTACCATGAGTTGAGCGGTGGAATCATCTTGTACTGACCAGAGTGTCGCCAGCGTGCTGCGTGCCCCTGAGCGAGTGGCAATTCCAGCTAAACCTAGAGCCGCTCGCTGATCACCTATAGCGGTTTGGCAGGCACTCAGAACCAGTAATTCAATCGGATCGTCGGGTTCAGCTTGAGTGGAACGTAGGAGAGTCTCGAAGTCTTTGGCTTTAATTTTTTTATCCCACGCCAGAATAAATGTTTCTTCTGGATCAGAACTAAACTGACCATGAGTGGCTAAATGAACCACTGAAAATGGCTGGGTTTGGAGGTTATCGGTCAGGTTGACACTGGTAAAGTCCTGATTTAAAAGTTGTAAGGCGGGAACCTGATTCGTAATTTGCGACAATTCCCACTCGACGGCAGGTAGGGGCGAAAACCCGGGAATGGACTGACTCACGCCTGCGGTTAAGACTTGCAGCCGCTCTGGGATTAGAGGTTGCGGTGAGAGCAGATGTAAACTTGGGGCGATGGCTAGGCTATAGGTTTCTACCAGATAATGCTCACCATCGTATAAAGCAGCCATGGGTAGATTCCGCAAGGAACCATCTAGAACAAAGACTAACGTGGTGATGTTGCTTTGGGTTAATGCCGTCTCCGCCGGACGGATCAGCCAGTCGTAGAGGTTTTGCGCCAAGGTCAACCGCTCTTTTTTTAAAGAGGTGGGTCTCAGGGATTGGCGCATTTGGTGAATGATGTCTTCAACTTGGACAGAGGAAGCCTGAGTCGCATAGTGGCGTAGGGGTTGCCCCGGTAAGGATAAGATAACTTCTAGTCGGTCAGGTAAGATAATCGGGTAGAAAACGGCGGCGGTGGGATCAATGTAATCAATTTGTTGGGATTGGCTGGTTAAACAGGCTTCTTGGAAGAAGTTATCCAGTTCTGCTAGTTGTAGGGATTCAATCACCTCACGGGCTTGTTGGAGATGGGCTTGGCTGACCTCTTCTTCACCGGGGAGGGGTTGCAGGAGTAAGCCGACGAACTCCCGATAGACGGGTTCGACACTTTCCCGGAAGGAAAATTGAACGGTGTCGTTAATGGCGACTAAATCAGTACGGAGTGCTTGCAAGGTGTTCACGGCTTGGTCATAAGCGGCGATCGCACTTTGGGGATTGCCTTGGGCTTTGAGTAATCGCCCCAGTTGCCATTGCCAGCGATAGGCAAGTTCTGGCGCCTTGATGGATTGAGCTAAGGTTAAAGCCTGTTCGGTCAGGGTTTGGGCGTTAGCGAGTTGCTGAGTTTGTTCGTAGAGTTGACCCAGATAACCGAGGGCGTAGGATTCCACCTGTCGATCTTTCAGGGTTCTGGCTTGTTGGGTAATGGTGGCGAGTAACTGGGCAATTTCTGGGGCGTTCCCAGATGCATCATGGTTCATCTGCATCAGGCTGCGGGCGACGTTAATCTGGGCATAGAGGGTTTGGCGACTGACGGGGAGTTGGGCGAGTTGGGGTTGCAGTTGAGTCCACAACTGGCGGGCGGTTTGTTGCTGCTGGGTTTCGACGAATAAACTAAGCTGATTGGCTTGAGCCTGGAATTGGAGAGTGGGGGAAACCGTAGTGGCGGCGGCTTGTTGGTAAAATTGGATGGCGTCTTCGATTTGGTTTTGGGAACGGGCGGTATTGCCGAGACTAAAGAGGATGGCGGTACTATCTGGAGAGGACGGTAAGGTTTTCGCGATCGCCAAACTTTGGTCTAGGATTTGTCGAGATTGGTTTAAGTCACCCGTAATCCGCAGCAGATCACCAAGCGATCGCAATCCGGCTATCTTAGTTAGGGAATCTGGTTGGGCGGCTAAGGTTTGCCGGATTTGGTCTAACAGGTTTCTCGCCCGCAGGTAAAGCCCCAAGGCTCTCATGGCGTGGGTTTGGTTAATTAAGCTGCGTGTGACGCCTGTTTCATCTCCGACTTGTTGATAGGTTTTCGTGGCTTGTTCCCAGGTAGCGAGGGCAAGTTCGGCTTGTCCTTGTGCCAGTTGCAGATGACCTTGGGTATTTAAGGCTTGAGCTAATATTTTTAAGGGGTTTTGGGATGTGTTTGGGTTTGGGGTGGAAAGTAAGTTAAGGCTGGTTTCAATCGCTTGATTGGCTTCATGCCATTGTCCCAACTGGCGATAGGCTAATGCCAGATTACTCAGCACCATGGCTTGATTTAAGGTATCGCCTTGAGTTGTAAAGGTGTCTAGGGCTTGTTTCCAGACGGTTATCGCCGCCGCATATTGTCCCCTTTGATAATCGTTTTTACCTTGGTGTACGAGTTGGGAGGTATTAGCCGTTAGGGACTCGATAACAGGTGACGTTTGGGCAGTCGTTTCTACTTGAGTTACGGTTGCTACGGTTGGGGATATAGGCAGATTCAACAATAGCGTCATCAGAGTAACGCTGATTGCCAAACCCAAATACTTGAGGAATTTAGGTTTAAACCATAATGTCAAGAATTGCGAAATCCTTGTAGTGCGAGCATCTTGCTCGCTACCCATTCCCAATTTAAATGCGTGACAGCTTAAGCTTTTGTCTTCACTATTGCCCATTCCCCATTCCCCATTCCCGCTTCGCGTAGCGCTATACCTAGTAATCTGAACAATTCGCCGGATTATTCCAGTTTCCAGAGGGTGTAGCTGTAGGAAATTCAGCCACTAAAATAATCTGTCCATCCGCCGTTTTTACCCAACCTTGAGCCTCAATAATTTGATTGGGGGAATCATTTTGTCCCCTCTCCATTTCCCCCCGTACCTGCATCTGTGTCTCCTCTGACAAAGTGCCTAAATCATCTAAAACAGTATCCAAAGTAAGTACATCATCCGGAGTGGGTGGCACACCACCTCGTCCCGTCACCACAAATCGACTACCGCCATTCTTACCCATTGCGGGACANCCTTGGATAATTTGCCCCGTCGGGTCAACAAAATTGCTGGGTAATTCTGTCAGTCCCCGACTAGGATCAAGGGGGCTATTGAGTTTAACATTACCCGGAGAACCAAATTGGGAACTGGCATCAATATCATTCGTGCGATTTTCGGCAATAGCTGGACGTTCTTGAATCCCGAAAATCCCTTGACCTGAGATAGTAATGTTACCGCCGTCACCCTGATCAGCTTTGGCAATAATATCACTACCATTCGCACCATCTGGGGGTAAGACGATTAAGTAGCGAGTATCAATATTGATATTACCGCCATCAGCATTACTAAAGGCTTCGGCAGAAATTAAACTTTCGTTGCTCATCAGCAACACATCCGATAGATTGAGGTTGATATTTGCCCCTTCCTGGGCGTTAGTGCCTCCAGTTTCTGCTGTCAGTTTGCCTTGGTTAAGGCGTAAAGAATTGGTAGTAATCATCAGATTTCCGGCTTGTCCAGAGGGACTACTAACGGTGACGGCGGCTTGATCCTGAACAGACAGTCGTCCTGTTTTAATGGTTAAGTTTCCTGCTGTACCGCCTTGAGTGGCTTCTACCGATAAACCTCCGTCTCCATTTAAGTCTACAGATTCGGTGGCATTGATGGTTAAGCTGCCAGCTTTCCCTGTTTGAGTTGATGCCGCAATCAGACTATTGTTGACATCTAAGGTGTCTAAACCTTGTAGGGTAATATCTTCACTTTCACCAGAGATGTTGGAAGCGGAAACTTGCGAATTTTCCGTTAGGGTTAACTGTTGAGTATTTAGGGTGACACCGCCTGCTTTTCCGCCTTCTTCTGTGGCTTCCACCGATAGGCGACTATTCCTTAAAGATACCGACTCAACTGGATTTTCGGCTGAATTAATCCTGACACTTCCGGCTGTTCCAGTTTGGGTGGATGCGGAGAGTTCACTCTTGTCCGTTAGCTCTACGTTCTCTAAGCCAGAAAGAATAATATCTTGGCTTTCACCCGAAATATTGGAGGCGGAAACTTGTGAATTCTCTGTAAGTGTTAACTGTTGAGTATTTAGGGTGACACCGCCTGCTTTCCCGCCTTCTTCTGTGGCTTCCACCGATAGGCGACTATTCCTTAAAGATACCGACTCAACTGGATTTTCGGCTGAATTAATCCTGACACTTCCAGCTGTTCCGGTTTGGGTAGATGCGGAGAGTTCACTATTGTCCGTTAGCTCTACGTTCTCTAAGCCAGAAAGAATAATATCTTGGCTTTCACCAGAAATGTTGGAGGCGGAAACTTGCGAATTCTCCGTTAGGGTTAACTGTTGAGTATTTAGGGTGACACCGCCTGCTTTCCCGCCTTCCGCAGTCGCGGCGACGGAGAGGCGACTATTATCACTCACTTGCACTAAATTAGCCGGATTGGAGTTAGTATTAATAGTTAAACTTCCCGCTTCACCCGTTTGAGTCGAGGCTGAAATTGCACTGTTGTTGCTAATTGTCAAAGTATCCAATCCTTCTAGGATAATCCCCTGACTACGACTAAAGATATTAGAGGCTAATATCTGTGCCTCATTTTCCAGAGTCAACTGCTGGGTATCGAGACGAACTTCTCCCGCATTGCCACTGCTTATCGCCGCCGCCGACAGTTCCACGCCATCAGTGAGGGTAAATTGGGGAGTCGTGACCAATACATTCCCCGCATCCCCTGTACTCCGGCTTTCTACCGCTAATCGTCCCTGTCCCGCAATGGTAATCGCTTGGGGCGCACTGAGGATTAAATCGCCCCCTTTGCCACTTCCAGAGGTAGAAGCCGATACTTGGGAATCAGGCGCTAGGGTAATATCTAGGGTTGATTGATTCTGATAGGGTTTCAGGGTTAAGGTTCCAGCGGGGGTTAGTCCCTCAGTTTCAGCAAAGACACCCACGATTCCAGCTAAATTCATCGTGGAGGCATTTAACGTGATACTCCCGCCTCCCTTTGTATTCGTGGCAGTTTCAGTAGCCGTGGCGGTGATCCGGGCAGTGTCGGAGAGGGTTAAGGTTGGAGTATTGATAATAATGCTGCCGGCTTTGCCTGCGTCACGGGTTTCGACAGACAGAACCGGGGAAAAATCATCCACACCAATACCGAGATTCACTGCAGTCGGGGCATTCACTGTAATTGTGCCGCTATCGCCACTACCATCGGTGAAGGCAAATATTTTTGCTCCCCTGGCAACCGTTAAGGTGGAGGTATCGAGGGTAATATTTCCGGCGTTTCCCTCTGCTGTGGTTGAGGTGGACAGTTCGGTTTCTTGGATATCTAAATAGCGACTGGTCATCTGAATGTTACCAGCATCGCCTGCGCCTGCGGTTTCTGTGGTAATCCGTCCTTGTCCCTGAATCGTTACCGAGTCGGGAGCGGTAATCGTTAAATTGCCCCCGGTTCCCTGATTAGAGGTGGAGGCAGAAATAGACGTATCCTGTTCCAGATTAATGTTTAGGTTTTCTCCATTGGGGTGAGATTGAAGGGTAATGTCTCCCGCATTGCCGAGAGCATCTGTAGTGCTGATGATATTGGCTCCGTTTTGTAGGGTTAACGCTGGGGTGGTGAGGGTAATCCGTCCAGCATTGCCTTCATTGGTGGTGCCTGCAAATAGTCCGCCACGTTGAGGTTCGTCTGCGTAGGAATATACACCTTGGAACGTGATGCCTTCTCCAGCATTGATATCGATAGTTCCGGCATTTCCGAGGTTACTGGTATTACTAATAATTTGACTGTTATTGAACGTGACTAAACCGGGGCTGCTTAACGTGACATTCCCTGCTTGATCACGACCATTGGTGTCACTTTCAATGGAACTATCGTTGACGGTGAGATTACCTGAACTGGTGACAGTGACATCGCCCGATTCTCCTTGACCACCAACCTCCAAGGTTATGGGAAAAGGAAAAAATGGTATTTGCACTTCCACACGTCTGCTCGTCAGGATACGGGTATTGGCAATGGATAAATCTCCAAACCCATTGATCACAACATCTCCAGCTTCAGCAGAAGAGGATAGCGTTAAGATTTCCAGGTTGGTTATGTTGTTTTGAGCGGCTATCGTAACATTTCCACCCCTTCCTGCTGTGCCTTCCTGAGAGAGGGCGAAGGAAGACAGGAGTGAGTCTCCAGACGTTCCGATAATATCGCCACCTTTAGCCATCAGAGAAATTTCTCCCCCATTCCTGGCATTTGCAAAGATCGAGAGTGAGCTGGAGTCCAACTCTTGGTTGGTCGTGATATCACCGGAGTCAGAAGAGAGAATAATTGCCCCCCCATTCCCAGCAACGTCACCGACAGCGAGCGAGGAAGAGTTTAACACACCGTTGGTCGTGAGATTACCGGAAACAGAAGACAAAGAAATCGCCCCCCCATTCTCAGTAAATCCATACGAGAATGATCCGGAGTTCAAAGAATCGTTGGTCGTAATATCACCGGAGTCAGAAGAGAGAATAATCGCCCCCCCATTCCCAGCAGCGCCACCGAAAGATAACGATCCGGAGTCCAACCGTTGATTGGTCGTGATATTACCGGAAACAGAGGACAGAGAAATCGCCCCTCCATTCTCCGCAAACTGATTCTGCGAGTTTGACTCCGATATCAACTTACCGTTGGTCGTGATATCACCGGAAACAGAAGACAAAGAAATCGCTCCCCCATTCCTGGCAAATCCCCATGAGAACGACGAGGAATCCAAAGAACTGTTGGTCGTAATATCACCGGAGTCAGAAGAGAGAAGAATCGCCCCCCCATCCCCAGAGTCCCCACCGTAAGAGTCCAACGAGTACGAACTCAAAGAATCCTTGGTCGTGATGTCACCGGAAACGGAGGACAAAGAAATCGTCCCCCCATCCCCCAAGTCCGAGTACGAACTCAAAGAACCGTTGGTCGTGATATCACCGGAAACAGAGGACAAAGAAATCGTTCCCCCATCCCCAAAGTCCCAGTACGAACTCAAATCAGAGTCCGAGTACGAATTCAAAGAACCGTTGGTCGTGATATCACCGGAAACAGAGGAAAGAGAAATCGCTCCCCCATCCCCAGAGTTCGATTCCGAATTCAAAGAACCGTTGGTCATAATATCGCCACTGGCTCTCAGAGTAATTGCCCCTCCCTTAACCGAAGAGGAAGAATCGATGGTTTCTACAGTGATACTGCCACTAGCATCAAGACTAATCGTGCCAGCATTAACAGGATGGTTCGTCTCCAAATTTTCCACACTGATGCTACCGTTGGTGGCATTGAGATTGATTGAGCCACTCTTTCCAGTAATCGGAGTTTTAAATATCAGTTGTGTCCCAATCGCTTCTCCCCAAGGTGCAGTATCACCAGCCCGGAATAACGTGCCAGAATCCCCACTATAATTATCAGTTACACTCAAAGTCCAAGTTCCTGTGGGATTCTCACCCTGAAAAACCGCCAATCCTCCAACACCTTCAGGTTGAAATGTTCCATTAGAAGAACCCAAATATATACTAATATTCGATGCAGCACTAGCCGGATTAATACTCGTCGTCGCTTCATCATCGAGTAGGGTGTCCTGGAAATTATCATCGGAAAAATCAAAGGATTCCACACCACTGAACAACTCTAACTCTGTCCCACCTGGTGAGCTAAGAGAAACATCAAGATTGCTATGGCTAGTATGTTGTGCCGAAAACCGCACATCCAGATTCTCGACAGTTGACACCGAATCAGGCACAGTGAAGGTGAAGATAGTGGTTGTTCCATTGTCCGGAATTGGTCCACCTGCCTCTACATCTACTATTGCTATCAAGTCACCTCCCTCAACCGCACCTACGGTATCAATATGTCCCAAGGTCAAATTCGCCCCGGCAATCCCAATATCCCGTCCATTCGTATAGAGGGTATCTTTGAGAGTATCCTCCATCACCACCGAACCCACCCCGTCACTATCTGCATCGGCAGTTAACGCAATCCCCCCACTTCCAGAGGCAAAGTCTAAAGCATCATCGGTTAAATCTTCAATCCGAATATCATTCGTTGCCTGTAAAATAACAGTCGTATCCCCCGATAACCCCTCCAACTCCGACTCATAAATTGTCGTCGGTGCCGCATCATTAATCTCACTCAATGGCGCACTCAAAATCGCCCCCGTCACCCCGGAATTATTCCCAGCAAACGTATCCGTACCATCCGCTGCACTATCCGCTGAACCATTGGCAATGACAATATCCGTCGGGTCAAGCAGCAATGTCCCTGATACCCCATTCACTGCCGTTGTATCCACTGTCCCCCGAACTATCAACTGTTCCTTTCCCGACACCTCGACAAATCCACCATTTCCCGCTTCAATTCCCCCACGGGCGCTAATTGTGCCATAAAAACCTGTCACTTCATCTGCCCAAACGAAGACATTACCCCCATCGCCTGTTGTCAAGGCATCTGCATTAATCGTGACATCTGAACCAATGAAAGTACGCAACGCATTGGCAACATCACCCTTACCCTGAAACCCTCCGCCAATCAATACCGTACCACCACCCGTCTCGGCAGACACATCAATTTCAGCATTATCTAACAACCCCACCCGTTCTCCTAACACCTGCACCAACCCCCCTGGTGCGATGAGAGAACCCGTACTGGTAACAGTGCTGCCGAATAACGTCACCGATTCTCCTGAATTGACCGCTAAATTTCCCTGATTCGAGATAGTTCCTCTCGGTGAATTCGTTCCATACTGCAATCCCGGTGTGATATTAATCGTCAACAATGGCGGTGCTTGGGGATTCGTGGCGCTAAACTCACTGCCATCAGGAAATGTAAAACGATTAGCGCCAGAGGCAAAAAAGGAACCGCCAATATCCAACCGGGCATTCTCCCCGAAAATTATCCCATTGGGATTAATTAAGAATAGATTCGCCGTGCCATTCGCCCGAATCCACCCATCAATCTCTGAACTATTAGAACCCGTCACCCGCCCAAAGATAGTCTCAATATCCAAGGCATTATTAAAAAATGCCTCACCCCCCGTCGGCACAGAAAATTCTTCAAAACTATGGAACAGGTTCATCCCCTGTACTGTTCCCCCATCAATCTGGCAAACTGGACACCCCGTCACCTGAGAATTGACTGGCAGAGTATTATCGGGGACGACTTGGGCTGAAGCCGGACTCAAATGCGCCAAAAAAGCCAAAGTCAGACTGCTCATCATTGAAACTCGAAATCTCGCCTGTGCCATAGCTGATGAAATAGAGGGGTAACTCGGTTATCCTCTTACTATAGTCCGGGTTAAATCTATCGGCAATAATTCAGAACTCTGCCTTTAATCCGAACAATTAGTAGGGTTATTCCAGTTTCCAGAGGGCGTAGCTGTAAAAGATACCCAAAAACAGAAGTTCTTCCCCATGCAGATGTAATACATCCTTGGGTTTGCTGAATAACTGGACTTTGGACAAACAAAGTGCGATCGCGGTTGGGAATCTGGTGTTTTTTGAACGGGTTTCAGGTTAATATTAAAATATGATATTGGGAGATAAAACCCAATGTAGGGGCGGGTTTAGGAACAAAATTAATGGAGCAACCAATCACCTTTATACAAAACCCGCCCTGCCCCAATCTTTCACTAATTCCCTAAAGTCCCAATTTCGACATTTTTTTGGTGCGATCGCGGTTGAGAATAAGGTGGGTTTTGTTGTCCAGTTTGGGATTAATCAATTGCCGTCCGGTGGGGAAATGGACAGGTTTTGTTGTTCATTGATCGGTGGGGAGGGCGGGTTTTGTTGTTCCGTTAGTAGTGACTAGCTGAATTGATTCCCTAAACCCGCCCCTACAATTGTCCCTAAACCCGCCGCTACATCTAATTTTTATACCCCAAATGCATTGGCTAATAAATTACGCAAATTTATTGTTTTTGTCCACAGTCCAATGAACCGAAAATGCGATACATCCTTTGAGGAGATCGGGGAATGGAATCAATAGCTATCCCCGTCTGTTGAGCCTTTACCACTGGGGTAAATTAATCATTAACTGTTCTGCGGCTTGCCGATTCAATGGCTTAGAGAAAAAGTATCCCTGACCATATTCACATCGCCGCCCTCTCAGTTGGGCTAACTGCATAGTCGTTTCTATCCCTTCTGCTACAACATCCATACCTAAATTGTGAGCCAAGGT
>JGI12109J20283_10445383_pt1 | contig 13380 bp, 15 predicted proteins | sample ElkSlonscriptome_12_FD_20283 | JGI IMG/M metagenome (IMG submission 20283) | reverse complement strand
CAGGGACGTCGTCTCCGATAAATTCCATATCATCGACAGAGACGATTTCCGGGTTTTGGCGTAGACAGGGTATATATGCCGGTATGTCACTTTTGGGCTGCGTTCTTCGAACGCAATGAAATGCTGCGCTCTTTGCCGACTCTTAATTATGGGGTGTCGTGGGATTTTCTCGCTTTTTTTTCAGAGGCCATTGAATACAGGCGTTGGGGGGAAGCATTCATTCCACAATCTGAGAAGTCGTCCGGGCCATTGATGGACCCGGGTCGATGCCTGTCCTTTGATGGCTTTTCCCTGGACTGGCAACCGGAATGGCCGGCGTGGGGGATGTTTAAATTTCCGACGGATGGTTTGACCGACTGGGCCGAAGAGCAGATTGGGCGAGATGTCCCAATGCGGAAATCTGGTAGACCCAAGCGGAAATAGGGGATGGGAGAAAAAAATCCCCACGCCTGACCGCACACCACAAACCCGTTCAAATCGCTCCCGTACCGCACATCGCAGCACGGGAGCGATCAAACCATGTCTTCCCCGATCCAGGCCGATCCCCTGGTGCCGGCCCGCCAAGTCCAGGCGGAATTCGGCGTCACGGCCATGACTCTGTGGCGATGGGTCGCACGCCGCGACACCACCGGCTTCCCGCCGCCCATCAAGATCAACAAGCGCAACTACTGGCGCCGCTCCGCCCTTGAAGCCTTCAAGGCAAGCCACGAGGCGGAGGCGGCGGCATGAAGTTTCTCGACGACGAAAACTGTCTCACCTGCGGGCACTGGCGGCGGTTCGTAAACGATGAGCCCGGCATGGCGTACTCGCGCGGGAGGTGTCACGCCCGTCCACCGACACCGGGTCGATACGGGCGCGGTGTCTGGCCCGTGACGAGGGGTCATCACGGCTGCGGCCAGTGGACCCCGGCCGACGATGACGACGGGGGCTCCACCCCGTGACTGACGCCGCCCGATACGCCGAAATGGCGGACCCCGAACGTAACCCGCAATTCCGACGCCGCTGGGATGACGGCGGCGTTGACCAGGTGACCGGCCCGGACCCGCGTACGCCGTGCGCGGAACCGGATCCGGCGCTTGACCGGCTGGCCGATGACCTGGCGGCGGAGTTCCGCGCCGGACGGGCCGGGGGCGCGCCATGAGTGCGATATCCGAGGATCGGATTGCCGACGCCCGCGCCGTCGATCTGCCCGGCTTGGTGGCGTCCGTCGTCCGGCTGGATCGCGCCGGCCCGGGGCGGTGGCGCGGCCCGTGTCCGTTCCATGCGGAGCGGACCCCCAGCTTCTATGTTTACGCCGACGGTCATTATCACTGCTACGGTTGCGGTGCCCACGGGGACGCCATTGATTGGATCGTGGCCACCCGCGCCCTGTCCTTCCGCGAGGCCGTGGAGTTGCTGACCGGCCCGGCGCCCGCCGAAGACGAGGACCAGGCGCGCGCCCGCACCGAACGGCACCGCGCCCGCCGGGCGGAGGCGGAGGCCCGAGACCGACAGGACCGCGCCGACGGCATCCGCCGCGCTCGCGCGCTGTGGCGCCGCGCCCGTCGCCTGGACGATGCCGCCGCCGTCGAGGCCGGGGAGCCGGGTGTTGCAGCGGCGCTGGCCTATCTGGCGGGGCGGGCCGTCGCGCTCGACGGTTCCCTGGCGCCCGCGCGGGCCGTCCTGCGGGGCATTGCCTCGCTGCGCTGGCACGATCCGGCCAAGCGGCACCCGCGCCACGGGGACGCCTTCCCCGCGCTGCTGGCGCCGATCCAGCACCAGGGGCACGCGGCCCCGGATGGTCCGCCGGACGGCGCCGGGGCGCCCACGCTGGCGGTCCATCGGACCTACCTCGCCCCAGGTGGGCGAGGCAAGGCGCCGGTGGCGCCGGCCAAGAAGGTCCTGGGGCCGATGGGCGGCGGCGCCATTCGCCTGAGCCGCGCGGCGGAAACGCTCTACCTCGCCGAGGGCATCGAAACGGCGTTGTCGGTGCGCCGGGCGCTGGGGCCGGACGCGGCGACATGGGCCGCCGTGTCGCTCAACAACATGGGTGCCGTCATCCTGCCGCCCATCGTCCGCCGCGTCGTGCTGTGCGCCGACGCCGACATGCGCGACATGGCGTCCGCGCGCGACACGGTGACTGACGCCGCGTTGGCCCTGCAGGACCGGCACGGCGTTGACGCGCGGATCGCGTGGTCGGCGCCGGGCACGGATTTCAATGATCTGATCCGCCGGGGGGCCGCATGACCGACGCGTGCGAGGATGACGGCGTGCGGGCCGCGCGGGAACGCCTGCAAGAAGAGAACCAGGAAAAACCGACCCGCCGAAAGCAAACCGGCAAAGGTTCGAAGAAATCACCGTCCGGCGGTGCCCTGATTTCGGACGACGAACTGGCGACGCGGTTCACCGCGCGGCACGGCCCGGGGTGGCGGTATGTGGCCGCCTGGGGGTGGTGGTTCCAGTGGACCGGCGCGGTCTGGCGCCGCGAGGAAACCTTGCGGGTGTTCGACCTGGCGCGGGAGGTCTGTCGCGTCGCGGCACGCGAAACCGCCAAGCCGGCGGATCGGCCGAAGCTCGCCAGCTCGCAGCGGGTGGCGGCCGTCGAACGGCTGGCGCGCGCGGATCGCCAGCACGCCGCGACCGTCGATCAGTGGGACGCGGATCGCTGGTTGCTGAACACGCCCTCCGGAATCGTGGATCTGCGGACGGGCCGCATGGGGCGCCACCGGCCGGACGCACACATGACCAAGATCACGGCCGTGGCGCCGGAGCGGGTGCCGACGCCGCATTGGTCCCGGTTCCTCGACCGGGTGACCGGCGGGGACCGCGCGCTGCAAGACTTCCTGGCGCGGGTGGTCGGGTATGGGCTGACCGGGGAGACCCGCGAACACGCGCTGTTCTTTTTCTACGGGACCGGCGGCAACGGCAAGGGCGTGTTCCTGAACACGGTGGCGGGTGTCCTGGGGGACTACGCGACCGTGGCGCCAATGGAGACCTTCACGGCGAGCCATACCGACCGCCACCCGACCGACCTGGCCATGTTGCGGGGCGCCCGCTTGGTCACCGCGCAAGAAACCGAAGAAGGGCGCCGTTGGGCGGAAAGCAAGGTCAAAGCACTGACCGGGGGTGACCCGATCACGGCGCGGTTCATGCGACAGGACTTCTTTACGTTCACCCCGCAATTCAAGCTCTTGATTGCCGGTAACCATAAGCCGGGGCTCCGCAATGTTGACGAGGCCGTCCGCCGCCGCTTCCACCTGATCCCGTTCACGATCAGTATTCCGGCGGAGGAACAGGACCCCGAACTGCCGGAGAAGCTGCGGGCGGAATCGTCGGGGATCCTCGCTTGGGCCATTGACGGGTGCCGCGTCTGGCGGGACGAAGGCTTGGCGCCGCCGCCCGCCGTGGCCGACGCGACCGCCGAATACCTGGAAGCCGAGGATACGTTCAAAGCCTGGATGGACGAAGAACTGGTGGAGCATTCCGGGTGCTTCGAGAGTTCCGCTGCCCTCTTCGCGTCATGGCGCGCCTGGGCCGAAAAGGCCGGGGAGCGCCCGGGAAGTCAGAAGCGGTTTGCGGAGCTGATGGCCGCGCGCGGTGCCGAGCGGGGCAAGGATGCCAAGCAGATGAAGCGCGGGTTCTGGGGGTTCCGCCTGAAGGACGCGGGGGACGCTGCCCCCGAAACGAACACAGCCGGGGATGACCACCAAGGCATTGATCCGCCTGGATATTGGGGCAATGGGCCATGAGGTCAGGACACGACAGGACGCGTTTTTGCATTCGGGCGTTACGCGCGCGCGCATGTGACGCGCGCGCACGCGCGTAACGTCCTAACCGGAAAACCCGTCCTGTCGTGTCCTGTCCGAGGATGGCGCCGTGTGTTGATCGGGAGGAGAACCATTGAACAAGCCCGGAAATGCAGACCAACAGGCCCGCGCGGGCCTGAAACGGGAAGGGGTGTATGCGCTGGTGCGGTGGGCCGTTTGGGTGATGTCGCGCGCCGACATGCCGAGAGAAGTGGCGAACCTGGGGCGCTTACGCTCCGCCATGCCGGCGCCGATCCGGGGGCGCGAGGGCTATGGCTGGGACAGCGCGCGGGCGCCACGGGTCCGGCCCGAGGGATGGCAGTTGGACCTTGCCGACGCGGCGCTGCGGGAGCTTGTCGCCCTTCCCGTCTATGACCGCGAGCTTCTGACCCGGCGCGGGGATCGCAGTCACCCCGTCACCGAGATTGCCGCCAAACACGGGGACCGACGCTCTGCGGGGTCGATCCAACGCCGCCGCCGGGACGCGGCGGACACCCTGGCGGCGCGCATATGCGAGGCATTGGGCGCACCCTGGGGCTGGCGTGCCCTGATGGCGGCGCGGATGATGAACACCGACGCGACGGCGGAGGATGCCCTTCGCGCGGCGTGGGACGGGGCGCGCCTGGAACGCAAGACACGCGGCAATGCGGACAAGTAAATGTCGGCCAAAAACCTTGGCCGGCCGGCGGGTCCTTCCCGGCCGGGGCGTATGCAGGTGGCGAGGGCGCATGAGTTTACTAGCGTCAGACCAAGAATTGAGCTAAAATGAAGGCTCAAAAGACCGGAGTGTGTACTATGTCCACTGTGGATTATGCGCCGCCCGATTATGACAATGCTGGTATCAGCAAGACGGAGTTCGCGCGTCGTCTTGGCCTCTCCCCGGGGCGGGTGTCCCAGCTTATCCAGGCGGGCATGCCCGTCCGCGATGATGGCAAGATCGACGAGGCGGAGGCGCGGAGCTGGTACGAGACGAACACCGACCCGTCCCGGCGCCGGGGGCGGGCCGTGGTGACCGACACGCCCCCTGGCGCGCGCCTTGGCGGAGCCGACGCCGCGCCACACTCGGACACGGACATGGGGTATTCCGCCGCCCGGGCGGAGCACGAACGGCTAAAAGCCGAGGAGCGGGCCATGCGCCTTGCCCGGGAACGGGGGGAGACGCGCTCCCGGGAGGAGGTCGAAACCGTGATCGCGGACCTGGGGCGCCATCATCGGGAGGTCTGGTCTCAGTTCCCCGCCCAGGTCGCGCCGCTACTGGCTGCCGAGTTCGGCGTTCCGGAGCCTGCCCTGCTCCACGCCCTTGAGGCGCATGTCCGTGGTCGCCTCGCGGCGATGGTTGAGACACCACCGGAAGGACTCCGCCCATGACCCCGGAACGCGCCGCCTGGTACTGGTCCGTCTACCGGCGCCACGCGGCGCCGCCGCCACTGCTGACCGTCTCGGAATGGGCCGACACCTATCGGCGCCTGACGTCCAAGAGCGCGGCCGAACCGGGCCGCTGGCGTACCGACCGCACGCCCTACCTGCGCGCCATCATGGACGCGCTGAGTTCTCATTCACCCTGGCAGCGCGTCGTCATGATGGCCGGTGCGCAGCTGGGCAAGACCGAGGCCGGCAACAACTTCCTGGCCTATCTTATCCACTGGCACCCCAGCCCGATCATGGCCGTGCAACCGACCGTCGAGGGCGCCAAGCGATGGTCGCGGCAGCGGCTTGATGACCTGGTGGAAGCCGCGCCGCTGGCCGGGCTGGTCCGGGATCCACGCTCGCGCGATTCCGGAAACACCACCCTGTTGAAGGAGTTTCCGGGGGGTGTGCTGGTCATCACGGGCGGGAACAGCGCCGTCGGGTTGCGCTCCATGCCCGTGCGGTTCCTGTTCCTCGACGAGGTGGACGCCTACCCCATCGACGCCGACGGCGAGGGAGACCCGATTGACCTGGCCGTGCAGCGCACGGCGACCTTCGGGCATCGACGCAAGGTGTTCCTGTGCAGCACGCCGACCATCGAAGGGCACAGCCGGATCGACCGCGCGTACCAGGAATCGGACATGCGGCACTTTTGGGTGCCGTGTCCGCACTGCGGGGAGTTTCAGGTCCTCACCTGGGACCAAATGAGGTGGACCGAAGGCGAGCCGGAGACCGCGTTCTATGAGTGCCAAGCCAACGGGTGCGTCATCGTCAACGCCGACAAGGCCACCATGCTCCCCCAGGGCGAATGGCGGGCGGAGGCGGAGGGCGACGGGGAGACCGCCGGCTTCCATATCAGCTCGCTGTATTCGCCCGTCGGCTGGTTGTCTTGGTCCGATTTGGTCCGCGATTTTGAGAAGGCCAAGGACTCGCCCGCGCGCATGCAGGTGTTTGTGAACACCAAGCTCGGGGAATGCTGGCGCGATCAGGGCGAGGCCCCGGCCTGGGAACCGCTTTGGGAACGGTGCAGCGACTACACCGCTGGAGAAGTGCCCGACGGCGTGGCCGTGCTGACGGCCGGCGCCGACGTGCAACCGGATCGGATCGAAATTGAGGTTGTGGGCTGGGGTGAAGGCTTCGAAAGCTGGTCGATCAGCTATCACGTTCTCGATGGCCCGCCGGAGGGCGCGGAGGTGTGGAAGGCGCTTGACCAGGTGTTGCGCCATACGTGGCGCCGTCAGGGCGGCGGCGGGTCGCTGACCATCCAGCGGCTGGCCATCGACACCGGCTTCCTGGCGCCGGAGGTGTATCGTTGGGTCGCCAAGACCGGCCAACGCTTGGCCATGGCCGTCAAGGGCCGGGGCAGCCTATTGACCGCGCTGGGCACCACGACGCGAACCGAAGTCACCGGCGCCGGCCGGCGGGCGCGGACGCACGGCGTGCGCATCTGGCCGGTTGGCGTCGATCTATTGAAGGGCGAGCTATACGGGCGCCTTCGACTGACCCGGGGAGAGGATGGTAAATATCCGCCGGGATACTGTCATTTCCCGGACGGCTATGATCCCGAATACTTCAAGATGTTGACGTCAGAAGAACTCGTCACCGGAACTAATAGAAAAGGGTATGAGACGCGGGAGTGGCGCAAGACGCGGGCACGGAATGAAGCCCTGGACTGTCGCGTCTACGCCACGGCGGCGCTGCTGGCGCTCGGCGCGGCACGCTGGGGGCCGGGCGATTGGGAGGCTCGCCGCCAAGCCAACGCCGGCACCCTGCCCCTGTCGGCGCCCCTGCCGGCGCCGCACATGCCGGCTGGCGATGATGACGCGGCAAGGGTGTCCACTAGGACCGACGCCCCTCGGAAGGGGGTCGGAAATACCGACCCCCCTTGTGAAGGCTCCGGCAAGGCGAACGCCGTGCGCGCCCCGGGCCGGCCCGCCCGGTCGCGGGTTCATCAATCGCCGTGGGTGTACGATTAGACGGGGCGATGAAAAAACAGGCAACCTCTTTCTAAAGGATTGACTAAAAAATAGGCGATAGCCTACCGTTTGTGCAGTCCGCCGGGAGACTGCGCAATGCTTGATCGTTTCCGCCGCCTGTTCGCGCCGCACCGTACCCGCGCCCTGGACGCCGCCGGGCGGGGGCGCCGCTGGGACGGCGCTGTTGTCGCGCGCTCCCTGAACGCCGACGTGCTGGCCGGCGGCGCCACGGTCCAGGCCCGCGCCGCGCACTACGCCCGCAACAACGCAAACGCGACCGCCGCCCTGAACGCGCTGGTCTCCAACGTCGTCGGGCCGGGCATCAAGCCGTCCAGCCAACACCCGGACCCGGCCGTCCGCGAACGGATCAACGCCCTGTGGGGGAAGTGGGCGAACCGCGCCGATTACGACGGCGGCGGTGATTTCTACGACCTGCAAGCCCTGGCCGTCGGCCAGATGGTCGAGGCGGGCGAGGCGTTCGGCCAGTTGGTCGAGGCCGACGCCGGGCCGGTGCCGTTGCAAGTCCGGCTGTTCCACGCCGATCAGGTGCCGCGCGACTGGCCGGGCATCCTGCCCGGTTCCCGCGTCCGCGCCGGTGTCGAACTGGACGGGACCGGCCGGGTGATCGCGTACCACGTTCTCCCGTTCCGCCCCGACGATCCGCTGATGCCCTTGTCCGCCGCCTGGACGCCGATCCGCCTGCCGGCCGAAGACGTGGTTCACCTGTTCGTCCGCAAGGAGCCCGGGCAATTGCGCGGGCTGTCGTGGTTCGCCCCCGTGCTGCTGGCGTTGCGTGAACTGGACCAATTTTCGGACGCGGCCCTGGTGCGCGCCAAGGTCTCCGCCCTGGTCATGGCCGCGCTCACCGATCCCGAAGGCAACGCCGGGGGGCTGGACGGGGACCAAGATGGGGGAGTGCTGACGCTGCCGATGCAACCGGGCACCATCCTGAATTTGCCGCCGGGCACCAGTCTTGATTGGTTCGATCCAAAGGAATTTCAGAATTTCGACGGCTTCACCAAGGCGCACTTGCGGACCATCGCGGCCGGTCTTGGTATTCCATATGAAGTTCTGACGGGGGACCTGAGCGGCGTAAACTATTCGTCGATCCGGGCCGGACTCGTGGAGTTCCGCAAGCGGCTGGAATACTGGCAGCATTCCGTGGTGGTGCATCGGTTCTGTCGGCCGGTTTGGGATCGGTTCATTGCGTCGGCCGGCGCCGCCGGCCTGCTGCCGGGATACGCGAACGATCCGGAACCGTTCCATGCGGTCGATTGGTTGCCGCCGCGTCAGGAATGGGTCGATCCCCGTAAGGACGCGGAGGCCGAGATCGTCGCTATTCGCGCCGGCTTGAAATCGCGCACGCAAGCCATCGCCGAGCGTGGCTATGACGCTGAAAAGATCGACGCCGAGATTGCGGCGGAGCGCGCGCGGGAGGCCCGCTTGGGGCTGACCCTGGACACATCCCTGCCCACCACACCGACGCCGGAGGGCGCTGCCGATGCCGCTTGACGCCCCCACCGTGTGCACCCGCGCCGCCGGCCGGGCCGCGACCCTGGACCGCGAGGCCCGCACTGTCGAGGCCGTGGCGCTGTCCGGCCTGGCGCCCACCGTGCGCCACGGGCCGGCCCCCGCGCACGGCGTGCGCGGCCCTTGGATCGAAGAGTTGGACGCGGCCGGGGCGGACCTGTCCGCCTTCGTCGGCGCGCCCGTGCTGACCGACCATCGCAACGCCGTCGACGCGACCGTGGGCGTGGTCGAGGCCGCCCGCGTCGAGGGGGGCCGGATCATCGTGACCGTGCGCTTCGACGGCTCGCGCGAGGCGGACGCGCTCATGGACAAGCTGGACGCCGGGTCCGTGCGCGGCGTGTCGCTGGGGTATCGCGTTTCCGAATGGACCCGCGCCGACGTGCGCGACGGACGCCCCGTGTTCCGGGCCACGGCGTGGTCCCCGGTTGAACTCTCTTTCACTCCTCTGCCGGTTGATGCCGGCGCCATGATCAGAAAGGAAACCGCAATGGCCGAAGAGGCAACGGCGCCGGCCGACAAGCCGGACAGCGAAGACACCAAGTCCGTCGAGGAGCGCGTGGGCGCCCTCGAAACCAAGGTGGACGGCATGGCCACCACCCTTGACGAGATCAAGGTGGCCGTCACCAAAGGCACCAACGACAACGACGGCAAGGACGGCGGCGCCGCCCGCGCCGCCGCGCCTGGCGCCGTATCCACGCGCTCCCAGGTGATCGACAATCGGCCGACGCGGGTCGAGGGTGGCGCCGATTATACCGATCCGACCGTGATCCGGCGCGCCATGTCCGACGCGCTGGCCGCGTCCATGACGCCCCTGGTGAAGTCGGAAGGGATGGCTCTGCGGTTCCGCTCCTACCGCCCATCCGGGATGGTCGCGGCGCTGGCGTCGGCGCGCGGCGAGCGCATTGACCCGTTCCATCCCGAGGGGATCATGGACGGGATCTTCACGCGCGCGCATTCCACATCGGACTTCCCGCTGCTGCTGGCGGACGCGGCCAACAAGGCGCTGTTGGCGCAGTACCAGGCGGCGGCGCCGACCTACCGCCAGATCGCGACCAAGAAGCCGATGAACGACTTCAAGGCGCACAAGTTCCTGCGGCTCGGGGACTTCCCCGACTTCCAGGAGGTGGCCGAGGGCGGCCCGCACGTGCAAGGCACCCTCAGCGAAAACCGCGAGACGGTGACGCCGAGGGAGTTCGCAACGGGAATCACCATCGGCCGGCGCGTGCTGATCAACGATGACCTGTCGGCGCTGGCGGACTTCTCCGCCCTGATCGCCGTTCGCGCCGCCGCGTTCGAAAACGGCTTGGTCTATGCCCTGCTGGCCAGCAATGGCCCGACCATGAGCGATGGCGTCGTGCTGTTCCACACGGCTTCGCACGGCAACAAGGCGTCGGCTGGCGCGGCGATCAGCGTCACCAGCGTGGGCGCGGCCGTGGCGGCGCTGCGCAAGATGACCGGCCTGGACGGTCTGAAGCTGAACGTGATGCCGAAGTTCCTGGTGTGCGGCCCGGACACCGAACTGACCGCGCGCCAAGTGCTGGCCAACATCACGCCGACAAAGGCCGGCGACGCGAACCCCTGGGCGGGTCAACTGGAATTGATCGTCGATGCCAACGTGACCGGCACCCGCTGGCACGTGGCGGCCGACCCGATGCAGGTGCCGTCCCTGGTCTATGGCTATGTGCAAGGCGCGGAAGGCCCGCAAATCCACACCGAAATCGATTTTGATACGCGCGGCGTCAAGGTCCGCGCGGGCCTGGATTTCGGCTGCGGCGCCATTGATCACCGGGGCCTGTACCTCAACGAAGGGTCGTCCTGATCATGGCTGACCTGTCCACCCTGATGGCCCGCCGCGAGGCCCTGGAAAAGGCGGCGGCGGGCACCGTCCAGACCGTCGAGGTGGACGGCAAACGCATCACGTACCGGCCCGGGGCCGACCTGGACGCGGCCCTGGCCCGCGTGAACCGCGAGATTGCCCGCCTGTCCGGGCAGCGCGTCACCCGGATTCTGGTTTCAAGCACGAAAGGAGTGTGATCCATGGCAACGAATGTCCTGCAGGACGGTGACCTGGTTACCGTCGCGGCCCCCAGCGGGGGTGTGTCGTCCGGTGACCTGGTGATCGTCGGCGCCCTGGCGGGCGTGGCCCTGGCCGACGCCGACGCGACCGAGGACGTGGTTCTGAAGACCACGGGCGTTTGCACGCTCCCGAAACTGTCCACCGAAGTCATTGCGCAAGGCGCGGCCGTGGCTTGGGACATTGACCCCGGGCAGGTCGTGTTGCCCGACTCAGGGCACTATCCGCTTGGAACCGCCGTCGAGGCCGCCGGCAACGGGGCGACCACCTGCAAGGTGCGCCTGGACGGTGTGGCGACCGCCGCCGCCGCGTGATCCTGAGACGCCCGGCGCGTTTTTCCTCTGCTGTCGCGTCGGGCCGGCCGGCCCCGCTCGCCCGGCACGGGTGGGGCCGGTCACCTTCGGGCTGGCCACCCGGCGCGTCGATCCTTCCGCGTGATCGGCTGGGGTTTTTCGTCGAGTGCCCAAAAAACCACGAAAGCCGGCGGCGGGCTTCGGACGCCCGCGCGGTCGGCACCCCTGGTTCCAACATGGGGGTGCTCCATGCCCGACACCGCGCCCGTCACTGTTGACTTGATCCAGGTGGACCGCACGCCGGGGCGGGGCAGCCTGATCGCCCTGGCCGTGGCCGAGGTGGACGTGGGCGGGCTCGTGTTCCGGCTTCAGGGCGTTCCGGTGCGCCGCGCCCCAGGCGGACGGATCGGCGTGGCGGAGCCGCACACGCGCGGCCCGGACGGTGCGTGGTATCCCGCCGTCTTCCTGCCCGATGCCGTGCTTCTGACCCTGGGGGAACTGATCCGTGACGAGCTGGCCGAAGCCGCGTCGGTCGGGCCGGCTATCGGGCGGAATCCGCCTTCTTGAGCCGCACACCCGGCCCGCCGCCGTTCTCGGGGATGAATTCGACGCCGGCCGATTCCAGCGCGGAGCGGATGGCCGCGAGGTTGTTCGCGTGCGGTGTCCGCCGGCCTTTCTCGAAATCGCGGACGGTGGACAGGCTGACGTTGGCCGCCGCCGCAAGGTCGGCCTGCGACCATTCCACAAGCCCCCTGCCGGCGCGGCTTTGCTCTTTCGTCACCATGCTCAAACCATGTCAACGAAAAGAGGCTACGTCAACGAATATAGTTGACGCAAGAAAAGCCAACGAATAGCGTTGACATGAAGCGGCCCGGCGGGTGCGGCAACACCCGGCCGGGCCTGTGACCACCCGCAACTTGGAGGTTCCCGAGATGACCACCCCGAACCCTACCACACTGTCCCGCCGCGCGGAGGTGCAATGCGCCGTCGTTGCCGGCGCGGTGCCCGCGTTTGGCCAAGCGCCGGACGTGGACGCGCGGTTGCTGGCGATCGACGCTACCCTGACCAGCATGGACCGGACGCTGAACGCGTTGGTCGGCGATGTCCATGACGCATGGTGGGATGAGCACGGTCCGGTTCGCGACCGTCACCTTGATGAGTTGACAAGCATTCCTGCCCGCACGCCGGCAGGCGCGGCCGCGAAACTGCGGTGGCTGGCCGATGAGCTGGGGCCACCGTGTCCGGGTGACAGGTCCGCCGACATGCTCCAAGGCCTGTTGGCGGACCTGCAGGCCATGGGAGGGCCTTGCAATGCATGACACAAACGCCGACCGCCCCATGAAGGGGATTCCCAAGGCCCCGAACGGCGAACCGCCCGACCCCGTGTCCGAAGTTATGCTGACCCTGAACGGGGTGGGCGCGGTGCTGTTTTGGTTGTCACTGGCAATCGAGGCGGAGACCGACGGCGGAATTGACGTCGCGGCGCCGCATGTCAAGAAGAACGCACTGTCATTCTTGACCCGATCCGTCGAATGGGCAGCGGAGGCCGTGCCCGACCTAGTGAAGAAGGGCTAACCACCCGCGCAACAGCGCACACCGGCCCGCCCCTGGGGAGACCTGGGGGCGGGCTTTTTCGTGGTCGCGCGTCGGGTGGCCCCGGCCGATTCTCTAGGCCGCGTTGGGCTTGCCGGAGGAGCCGGGGGCGGTGACAACGGGTCAGGGGCGAAGGCAAGATAAAAGGCCGGAGGCTCGCTCCCCGCATCCTGTTGTTTCCAAACGGACTTTCGCGGAGGCCAGTTGCGGCGCCGGAGGCTGTTTGCTCGCAACTCCCTGAAAAACAAGGCCATTCGGGGAGGCACCCGGCCTTGAGCCCTCCAGCCTTCCGATAAGGGGCCTGGCGTCTTTTCGCCGTTCGGTCCCATTCGCCGCTCCCCGTCAGAGGCGGCAACGAACCGCGCTCGCTGTTACCCTCGACGTTACCCCGGGCAAAATTGCCTTCGATCATTCTGTGAGGATGGCGCCGTAACCCCTTGTTTTTATTGGTGGGCGATGACGGGTTCGAACCGCCGACCCTCTCGGTGTAAACGAGATGCTCTTCCAGCTGAGCTAATCGCCCTGAAACCGCGCACAGGCGGGGTGCCGCGATTCAGGCTGGCTGTCGACTCCTTGCGCTCTTCCCTATCAGATTCACATATCTTTACTCTTTCTCGTCATTGCGAGGAGCGAAGCGACGAAGCAATCCAGGGCGGATATTTGCGCTTTACGCTCTGGATTGCTTCACCCTCGTCTTGCGACGAGGGTTCGCAATGACGAGT
>JGI12109J20283_11037747_pt1 | contig 13390 bp, 13 predicted proteins | sample ElkSlonscriptome_12_FD_20283 | JGI IMG/M metagenome (IMG submission 20283) | reverse complement strand
GGAAATACCGACCGGTTCGCCCTTTGGTTGGAGCGAACGATACTCGACCGCCGCATGAAATCAATCGCCTGCAAGCCCCCCGAAAAGCGGCCTGTCCCATCAGTGGGCAGGGTGTGGCTCGGTCCGGCCGCAAAATCCCCGAGAACTGTGGGCGTTTGATACCCTTGCAAAATTGCACCGGCAGTCGTGATGTCGCGGGTCAACGAGGAAATCCTTTCTGGCGCGACCTGTAGCTCGAGGTGCTCGGGAGCCACTGCGTTTGCGAAGGAGGTGACATCCTCAAGGTCTTCGTAGATACCGACGAGAAATCTGGATTCCAATATCCGGGAAATGGTTTCGCGATTGGCAACTTTGGGCAGTTGGTTGTCGATCTCGACCGCGACTTCCTTCCAGAATGGCTCGCTGGGGACCGCCAGATAGAGCTTCTCCTTGCCCGTGCCATGCTCCGCCTGGGAGAGTAGATCTGCCGCGATCCAGCGGGGGCTTGCACCCTCATCTGCAACCACCATGACTTCACTGGGCCCCGGGAGCAGGTCCACGCCCACCTCGCCGAATACCTGGCGCTTGGCCTCCATGACATAGGCGTTGCCCGGTCCCGCCACCATATCGACCGGCGGAATCGTCCGCGTCCCGTAAGCCATCGCCCCGATTGCCTGCGCGCCGCCGATGCGATAAACCTCTTCAAGCCCCAACGCATGAAAAGCCGCCAATAGCCCATCGGCGACGGAACCGTCGTTTTGCGGCGGCGTACACAACATGATTTCTCGAACTCCGGCCACTTGGGCAGGGATGACTGTCATCAGCACCGTCGAAACCAGCGGCACCTGCCCTCCGGGAACATACAAGCCCACTCTGCTCAGCGGGTAAAAACGCTCTCCAACGCTCATCCCGTCGGCGTTCCGGTCCGTCCAATTCCTCGGGAGACACCTGCGGTGGTAGTCCCGAACGGTGCGGATGGTGTGTCGGATCGCTTTTCGCTCGCCAGGAGAAATCCGTTTCCATCCCGGCGCCATCTCAGTCGTCCTCACTCTCCGCTTGGACGGGGTGAGCCGGACTCCATCGAATTTCTCAGTCAGCCGCGCAACCGCCTGGTCCCCGTCTGTCCGGACTTCTTCCAGAACGGGACGCACTGCGGCGGCGGTTTCGACAGAGAATGAAACAGACTCCTGGAATCGTCGCACGATACCCTTGGCGCGGGCTTTTCTTATCTTTACGACCTTCAACTCAGATACTCCGTTGGAACCAATCGCTGTAGAGACGGCATCCTACTGTCTTCGCCGGGCAAAGCCAGGACGTCGCTAGGCACGAAGAAAAATTGACCCCAATCACTCCGGGTAATCAAAGAGACCCTCCGGAATGTCCGGATTCACTTCAATTCGGTCAAAGGAGATGGTGTGGACGAGTTCATCCGAATCATAGGCCAGTACTTTGTCCGCGAAGCGCAGGCCGCCGACGGTCATCTCACCCTCCTCAATGTTAATGGTGGAGCCATCACTTTGCGTCCCCACCAACTCACCGGTCTCCGTATCGAAATAGCGCAGGAAAATGATCCCGTGAGGGTGGATAAACCGCACCGCGTCGACCGTCTCTCCGCGAAACTCCTGCTCACCAAGATACTTCGCCCGCACGCGAATTCCCGGTGGGAAATCAAAGAAATAAAGATTCTCAGCAGCATTGGCCGTGAACAGCCGCACCTGCTGGATGGGGAGAGCCATCGTCTGTTTTTCCCCCGTGGCCACGTTCTCGCGGACCATGAACCCCTCCTCATCGTTCACTACCATGGTCATCCGGTTGTTGCCTTCCGTGATCTCGAGGCGCTGCTTGGCGGGTTTCTGTAGCAGGAGGGAGATGCTCTTGGAGGCCTCGCCGTCCGCGGGAGCAAGGGTTCCATTATAGAACAGGACCTCGACTGCATTGATCGTTTCTTCCGGCCCGACATAAGCCCTCGCTTTCGTCAGAACATCGTCGAGTGTCTTGCCGCCAGCGACTGAGAGACCGAGAAACAAAAAGAATGGAATGAAAAGTTTCATGGGGTTTACAATCACAAATCCGCAGCAAAACTCAACCCACAAAACCGAATATCCCGGGAGCCGAAAGAATCATCAGAGGAGCGCTTCCCGGTTCAACTTTTTGAGTCCCGCCGGGACAAAAACCCCGTCCTTGCGAACGAGCTTTCCGTCGAAGCGGATTTCACCACCGCCAAAGTCCTTTCGCTGGATCGAGACCATATCCCAGTGAACTTGGGAGCGGTTCCCGTTGTCGGCCTCCTCGTAGGCCTGCCCCGGTGTGAAGTGGAAAGATCCATCAATCTTTTCGTCGAAGAGGATGTCACCCATTGGCTGCCGGATGTGCGGGTTAAACCCAATCGCAAATTCACCGATGTAGCGCGCACCCGGATCCGAGTCGAGGATCTGGTTCAGGCGCTTTGTGTCGCTGCCCGTCGCCTCAACAATTTTTCCTTTTCGGAAAGTCAGCCGGATTTTTTCAAAAGCGACCCCCTGGTAAACCGTAGGCGCATTGTGGGTGATCGTGCCCTCGACCGAATCACGAACGGGCGCGGTGAACACCTCCCCATCTGGAATGTTGTATTGCCCTCCACAGGGGATTGCCGGGATGCCTTTGATCGAGAAACGAAGGTCCGTGCCCGGGCCAGTAATCCGCACCTCGTCCGTTTTCTCCATCCATCGCTTTAACGCTGCCATCCCCGGCTTCATCCGGGAGTAATCCAGCGTGCACACCCGGAAATAAAAATCCCGGAAAGCCTCCGTGCTCATTCGGGCCTGCTGCGCCATCCCCGGATTCGGCCAGCGGAGAACGCACCACTTCGTCTTTTTCACCCGGTAATCCAGAGTGGGCTTCATCGCCTTCGAGAGCAGCTTCATTTTCTCGGACGGGATGTCAGCCGTCTCAAAAACGTTGTCCGACCCTCTCAGCGCAATGTAGCCATCCATCTTCTTCATCCGGAATAGCTCCCACGCATTATCAGCGGAAGCCTGCTCGGCAGTCGCCCCCCGCAGCAATTCGCGCGAAATCCTCTCATTCCTCAGAGAAACATGGGCCACACCGCCCCGCCCCCGAATCGCCCGGACCAGGGCAATCACCATCTCCTCAGGCACCCCACCGGCATCCACCAGAACGTGTTCCCCCTTGCGAACGCCAACGGAAAACCCCGCCAACCCCCGCGCCAATTCCTCAAATCGCGAATCCATAGTCAGCAGAATCAACGTCAACCACATGATGGTCAAGGAAAACGGGAACCCGGCTGCCGGGCTGTCAATCATTTTTTGTCTGGTTAGTTTTTTCGAAAAATCAGTTGGTTTCCCGTTTGTCATACTGGCCAAGCGTGGCATACTTGCGGGTTTCTTGATTTTAATCTGACTCAATATGCCTTCCAGTGATCAGCCATCGACGGGCGACAACCTTTCTCCCACGAAAAAGGGGTTCGACCCGAATTTTTGCCCGGCTCCCGAATATGTTCGCGACCTGCCAGACACCCAGAATTTGCGGTCAACGGAAATTCAGGGGGCGCAGGTTGCTCTCCAAGAGGTGGGTTCCTCCAATTTTCGCCTCCCGCTCCACTTCCAGAGGGACGACGGCAGTCGAATCGTAGTCGAGGCATCGGTGTTCGGAGGGGTCAGTTTGGCGGGCGACCGCAAGGGGATCAACATGTCCCGAATCATCCGCGTTTTTTACGAGCACAAAGAAAAAACGCTGAATTTCACGATGATCCAGGAGGTGTTGAAGGACTACCTGGCCCGGTTGGAAACGAATTCCGCGCGTTTGCGGATATCCTTCTCCCTGCCGACTCTCCAAACCAGCCTCCGCAGTGGACTCGAGGGATACCAGTTTTACGACGTTGTCATGGAGGGGCGGCTCACGGCAGAGGGCTGCTTCACCCGCATGCTCGAGATCGGTTTCGTCTACTCCTCCGCCTGCCCGTGTTCAACCGATCTCTCCGAGCACGCCCGGGAGTCGCGCAGCGTTTTCGCCATCCCACACTCCCAGCGCAGTCGCTCCAGAGTTCGAACCGTTCTATCGGGAAACGATGTTCTCAGCCCGGAGGCGCTTGTCTTAAAATGTCGCGAGGCTCTCTCAACCGAGACTCAGGCCATGGTCCGCCGCCTCGACGAGCAGGCTTTCGCCGAACTCAACGGCGCCTACCAAAAATTTGTGGAAGATGCAGCCCGGCTGGTCTATGCCGCGCTGGACAATATCCCGGGCGTCTCGGCCTTTGCCGTTTCCTGTTCCCATTTGGAGTCGCTCCACTCCCATGACGCAGTGGCAACCGTGGCGAAAGGACTTTCAACGGACTTGTCCGGGGGGATCGACGATTATGGCCAACTCATCTGCTGACAACGAGTGGTTTGATGTGGTCGATGGCAATGACCGTGTCATCGGACGCGAAACGCGTGCTGAGGTTCATCGGCGTAAGCTTTTCCACCGGGCGATTCACGTTTTCGTATTTCGTCCCGACGGGGCACTTTATCTACAAAAACGTTCGGCCACCAAGGATTCTGCCCCTAATAAATGGGTCAGCTCCTGCTCGGGCCATGTCGATTCCGGCGAGGACTACGAGACCGCCGCCCGGCGTGAATTGGGAGAGGAGCTGGGAATCCAATCTGCGGGACTAGACCTGCAGGAGTTGATGGCTGTCCCGGCTGTTCAGGAAACCGGGCATGAGTTCGTGAAACTTTATCAAATAATTGATTACGAGGGACCGATCATTCCAGATCCAAACGAAGTTTCCGGCGGCACATGGAAACAGCCTCACGAAGTTGACGAGTGGATACAGCAAGCTCCGGGCGATTTTTCTTTGTCCTTTCTCTACCTCTGGAAGTTGCGTCCTTGAAGCCGGGGCGCTTTACTCATCCGAATCGAATCGACGGAGATGGAGAACATCGACCAAACCTTCGCGACGAAGTACGGAGGTGATCAATACGGCCCAGCAGCCTGGATCTATCAATGCCCGGCGCCGCAACAGGCCAAAAGCACTTTGAATGGTCACTTCGCGGTCTTCATCAAATTCGATCAGGTAAGGATCGACTCCGCGAAGCAGGCGTAGCTGCGGGACGAGTTCCGGTTGATCGGTGAAGGCGAAAATAGGGCTCCTAATAGGTCGCATGGATGAGACGATCTGCGGAAGGTTTCCCGCCCGGGTGAACACCATGACAACGGAATTTTCGACATCTTCTGCCAGCCGTGCGGCCGAGCGGACCAGCTTACTCTTGGGGCTGCTCAGCGTAAGGCTCACCCGGGTCGCTCCATCATCCTGCCGCTCAGTCGTCTCGGCAATGCGCTTGAACACCCTCACGCAGTCCAGGGGATACTTGCCGACCGTTGTTTCTCCAGAGAGCATAATTGCATCCGTTCGCTCGCCGACTGCATAGGTAACATCAGATACCTCCGCCCGGGTCGGCACCGGATTCTCGATCATCGATTCCAACATATGCGTCGCCACGATCGCCGGCTTGCGCAACTGAATACATGTCGCAATCGCGCGTTTTTGAATTACAGGAAGATCTTCGTAGGGACACTCAATCCCCAAGTCTCCACGGGCGACCATCAAGCCGTCTGAGGCGCGGATGATATCATCAAGATTGGAAATCGCCTGCTGATCTTCGATCTTGGCGATGATGCGAGCTTTGCACTTCTTCTCTGCCAATATCCGCCTAAAAGATTCCACATCCTCGGGTTCGCGGACAAACGACTGAGCGAAAAAATCAACTCCAGCCGCGATACTCGCCTCAATGTCGAGGTGGTCTTTTTCGGTCAAAGCAGGAAGACTCACACGGGTCCCCGGGAGGTTGATGTGACGACGGCTGCCCATCTTACCTCCGATTTCTACCTCGCAGTGGAGCCGCCGTGCGGTTTTTCGCAATACCTTGAATCGCAGCAGCCCATTGTCGACCAAAATGGAATTTCCTTCCGCCACGTCATTGATCAGTCCCGGATAATTTACCTCGACCAGTGGAGTCCCCGTTTTCTCGTCCGTATCATCCGCGCAGGCAAAATCGAGCAGATCGCCTTCCTTCAACTGCAGAGGGGTTTCTACATCTCCGGTGCGAATCTCCGGTCCTTTGATGTCCACCATGATCGCGATCTGTCGATCCTCGTCCTTCCCGGCTTCCCTCACGCTGGATACGATACTGGCCAGATCCTCGCGCTTGGCGTGCGCCATGTTGATCCGGCAGATGTCAACGCCCTCGCGGATTAACGCCCGAAGCATTTCGGGGCTGTCCGTTGCGGGACCAATCGTAAAGATAATTTTCGTATTTCGTCTGTTCATTGTTGTTCGTGAAAAATTAGGAGGATAGCGGTGGAACAACCGTCATCCGGGCACTCGGACAGTGGGACTCACAAAACGGGCCAAAGGTGTCTTCCACCAGATGAACTGCGTTGCAATCGCGGCTGAGGTGGGAGAAGTAGAGATTCTTCCAGCGCGGTCTCTCAACTCTTTGCAGGGCCTCCAAGGTCGCTCGGTTGGACAAGTGCCCGTGCCGACTGCGGATTCGCTGCTTAAGGGAAAATGGCCGCTGGGCATCCCGTTCCAGCATCTCTTCGTCGTAGTTTGCCTCGATCACCAAAGTATCCGCCTCCGCCAGAACGGGCATTACCGCCGGCGGAACATGCCCCAGGTCGTTTACCCAGGCGAGCTTGCGGTAGGGAGAAAACAAATCGCCATGACCCCATGAAAAAAGGAAGCAGACGGGGTCGTAAGCGTCGTGCGGCACCGCCACCGGAAGAATCTCAAGGTCTCGGAACACAAAAGGCCTGCCGGTATCGAAAACTTTCCAGCTGACCTTGCGCTGTAGNTTCCCCTGCAGGCCTTCCGCCGTGTCCCGATTCGCAAAAAAAGGAATATCCTTGAATCGGGATAATCCCCTAACCCCCGCAGAATGGTCGTTGTGCTCATGGGTAAGAAAAATGCCATCCAGCTCCTCGGGCGCGACTCCGATCTCTTTCAACATCGCCTCGGTGCGCCTTCCCGAAAAACCAGCATCAATCAAAATACGGGACCCCTCCGTTTCCAGCAGTGCGCAGTTACCAGCGCTGCTCGAACCAAGAATATGAAAACGACCCTCCATTGGGCTAAAACAATCTCCGGCCAAGCAGATCGGCAATCGTTTTCTGGCGGAAGAATGTAAAAATGTTTGAGATGGGCTAGCCCCCGAGTTCCCGTTTGCCTCGCAGATTCATCGGGATGTCGTCGACCAACTTTATCTCGACCGGCACTTTATGGCGCTGCAGATTCTGCCGCGCATGACGGCGGATCAGCGAACGCAACGCCGGAGGCTCGAAGGACCCATTCGGCACAACTTCCACCGCTACGACCTGCCCGAGGATCGCATTTTTCACTCCAAACACCCTGCAAGCACCTACCTCGGGGAGTTGCAGAAGCACCGCTTCCACCTCCCCCGGATAAACTTTCTCCCCGCCAACGTTGATCATCTCGACCTTCCGGCCAAGGAAGCGTAAGGAACCGTCCCCTTCCACCTCAACCGCATCGCCGGTCCGAAACCATCCATCATCAGTAAAGCGCGCATTGTCCTCATTTAAATAACCCAGCACCTGAGTGCCACTCTTGAGCCAGAGTTCTCCATCGACCACCTTCGTCTGCAGGCCGGGGTCGTCGATGTGAATCCGGTTATCCTCCCGCAGCAACGTCCGGGCAACGCCCGTTTCCGTTGTTCCATATCTCTGAACCAAGCGCACATGTGGAAGAGTCGTTCCGACGCGTTCCAGAAGACTGTCCGGCATCGGCTCAGCCCCATAGGCAATAATTTTCAAACTGGAGAGATCAAAACGCCGGGGAATCTCGTCCATTAACATGAGAGTTAGGAAAGTCGGAGTGGTCGGTAGAACACTCACCCCGAATTTATCGATCAGCCCGGCCACTGTTTCTGGACTCCGGTTTGGAGGAGCCACCAAAGTCATGCCTGATGCGAAGCCTCCAAACATGGTATCCAGACCTCCTATGTGATCAAAAAGAAGAAACAGAAAGATCGAATCGGATCGCGTGCGCCGATTCTCGTATGCGGTTACGAATCTCCCGTAATCATGAAGCATAGCTTTCGGAATACCAGTCATCCCGCTGCTGAAAAGGACTAATCCACTGCGACCGTTGGCCAGAAGATCGCAGATGAGCTTCGGCTTCGCGCCTTCGGGATTTCCGGCAAACGGGGAAAACTTCCATTCATCGCCGTCCGCCCCCGCGTCCACCCATCCGTCTGCCCCACAGGCTTGGGCAAACTTCTCGAAATCTTCATCTCTTTCCGCAGTAACCGGTGCGAGAATCTTGTCCGACTCGATTCCGGCCAGAAGCAACGCTATCGAGTCGATTCCGTAGTCTCGACCGACTAAAAGTACGCGCTCTTCCTTTCTCGCCAAGAAATCGCGGGCCTCTAAAACCCGGCGGAAAAGGTCCCCGTAGGTCCATTCCCGCTCTTCCGCGACGAGCGCCGGGCGTTCCCCGAAACTTTGAATCCGGGAAATCAGAAAATGGGAATCGCTGTTCACTAGAGTCCCCTCGAACGTTGCGACGCAATAGAGAGGCCGTTTCCTCTCAAGTCACCCCTCCCAGATACAGCACCTGGCCAGAAATAAAATCACTCTCGGGGCGAAGAAAAAATTCGACTGCATTCAATAAATCCTCCGGCTGCCCCGCTCTGGGAATGGCCTGCCTCTCCATCAGCTGTCGGAGTTTCTCGTCTGGCACACCCCGCACCAGGTCGGTGTCAATAGCCGTCGGCCCGACAGCGTTCACCGTAACTCCATGCCCACCAAACTCCCGGGCTGCAACCCGCGTCAGAGACTCGACGGCCGACTTACTCGCTGCGTAAAGCGCCTCACCCTCCAAATCGAGCGCAGCGGCAATAGAGCTGACGTTCACCACTCTTCCCTCTTTTCTCCTGCACATCCCCTTCGCAACTTCCTGCATGAGGTTAAAGGTGCCCAGCGCGTTCGTCTCCATGATTCTCCGCGCCGTGGCAGAAGGCGTCAAGAGCATGGCATTCATCGAAGCGATTCCGGCATTATTGACCAGGGCGTAGAGACCACCACTTTCTTTCTCGGCCTGGCGGACCATAGAGCGAACCGCTCCCGAGTCGGCGACATCACAGGAGAAATGGCGATATCCATCCCGCGCCCACCCCGGTTCGCTCCGGCTGCATCCCCAGACTCTCCACCCCCTGTCCAGGAAAGACTCGGCAAGAAAACGCCCCAAGCCTTTGCGGGAGCCGGTAATCAAAAGGGTTTTTCTCATAACGAAAACTTTCGATCCCCAAAGGCCGAAAAGTCACTCATAAACAGACGGTAAAGACGGTGAATCATCATTCGGAACGTTCGCGAACCAATTCCAGAACATGGTCTGTGAGAATCCCCACCCTGCGGAAGGGGGACCGCGCCGAACTCATCGCCCGGTCATCGGCAAGAACCAAATCCATCTCGAATTCCTCGGATAAGCGGGATTCGATTTCAACGATCAACGAAACCAGGGCAATACTGTCCACCCCCGAATTTTCTCCCATCAACGGAGTATCCTCCCCCGGCCGAGCCAAAACATCCGAACCGACCTCTTCACCAAGCCGCCGAACACAATCGCAGATAACGGCAAGAATCTGTTCTCTAGTAATCAGCATCTTCGCAATCGTCTTAGATTCACCATCTCAAGACAAGGCCAATTCTGTCAAGAATTATGGGTCTGGTAAATAATTTACTAGAAAATTTGTTTTGCCAGGAGCGGTTCGGAGATGTAGGCCTTGAAAAGCGTGGGTCAGGTTGTTCTGGCCTTTCTATTTTTACTAAAGAGAAGAGAAGGTGAAAGGTTTTCCAAATTGGCTGCGGGTGCATTTTGATGATGCGCAGCGTTATTTGATTCTTTGTGTGATCGCCGGGGCGGTGTGCGGGTTGGTCGCCGTTAGTTTTCATTTCGCTATTGAGGCCGTTTTTCATGCGGTGCTGGCCCTTCGGAGCGAGGTTGGGGGGGGCGCGGGATATTTGGTTTTGCTCTTCGCTCCAGCGGTGGGGGGGCTGATCACCGGATTGATCCTTACCTACATTGCCCCCAATGCCGTGGGGAGTGGGATTCCGCAGGTGAAACAGGCCTTCCACAATAATTTCGGTACGATTCGGCTACGGGACGGCATGTGGCGTTTCCTGGCCGGGACTATTTCGATTGGGACGGGAAATAGCCTTGGGCGGGAGGGGCCTACGGTGCATATTTGCAGCGCGGTCGCCTCGGCGCTTGGGCGTTATTTTGGTCTGGCCCGTCGGCGTATCCAGGCGATGGTGCCAGTGGGTATGGGTGCCGGATTGGCGGCGGCATTCAACACTCCGATTTCAGCAATCACCTTTGTTTTTGAGGAATTGCTGGACGATTTCAGCAGCAAAGCACTGGGTGCCATTCTTGTCGCAGTCGTCATCGCTGCGGTTGTTGAGCGGAGTATTCTCGGGGAGCATCCGATTTTCAACGTAGGAGGCCTTGATGATTTCAAGCTGGCGTGGTGGATGTTGATTTGTGTGCCGCTCGGTGTTGCGGCAGCTCTCTCGGGGCACTTTTTTGTAGGTTTGCTCCTCGCTGCCCGAGGCCGTGTGCGTGAGTTCAAGAGGTTTCCGACTTTTCTCCGGCCTGCAGCTGGCGGGTTGATTGTTGGAATGATCGGCTGCACGGTTCTCTATTTTACCGACCGCCTGGGCATCTTTAGTATCGGGTATCAGGATCTGAATTCGTCGCTGCAGGGGGTGCTTGTTTGGGATATGCTCCTGCTTCTTTTTGTAGGAAAGTTGTTTGCAACCGCTCTTTGCTATGCGATGGGAGGAAGTGGCGGGCTGTTCGCGCCGGTTTTGTTTATGGGCGTGATGCTCGGGGGCACTTTCGGGATGGGTGCGGTGCAAGCTTTCGATCTCGGGATCGAGGTTGCCGCAGGTTGTGCTTTCCTGGGGATGGGAGCTTTCTTTGCCGCCGTGATTCGGTGTCCGCTGACTTCCATGCTGATCATTTTTGAAATGACGCAGAACTATTCGCTGATTCTGCCGCTTATGGTCGGTAACATGATCGCTTATTTGATTTCGGCCCGGCTGCGGGCTGTGCCTGTTTATGACGCACTTTTGATCCAGGATCACGTAAGTCTGAAGCGGATGCCTTCCTACCAGGGAGAGCAGGACTGGCGAAATCTTCCAATCGCTACGATTATGACCCATGATCCGATTGTTCTGATGGCGAGCAGAGAGTTAGGGGAGTCTTTCGAAGAGATTTCGAGTCATCGGCACCATGCCTATCCTGTCCTTGGCGAGAAGGGACAACTGGTCGGAATGTTTACTCATCACGAACTTCGTGAGGCGATTGAAGCTGGAGGATCGGGAGCGGTAGGGGATCGCCTTGCGAAGAAGAAGTTGGTTTCCGTTTTTCCTGACAACTCGATCCGCGATGTGGCAAATACCCTCGTCATGGAGGATGTGATGCAAGTTCCTGTGGTCAGCCGGAAAGACACCTCGAAACTCTTGGGTATCGTGACGTTGCACGACATCGCGAGGCAGCAGAATGCGATTGATGACTCTCTTCTTCGCTAATTCGGCGGGAGGGACACGAAAAACTGCCCGGACTATGATTTTGGGCAAAAAAGAGGGGCGCGGTCTACCCCTAAACCGCGCCCCATTTAGCTTTCTGCTTTATTTGTTACCCCAATCTCCCTTTGCGGGAGAAATGTTTGAAATTGAATATGGTGTAGACAATGACCCTGATGCAGGAGTTTGCAAGCGAAAAAAAACAAAAAATTAATTTTTTTTTAAAAATAGGCGGAAAGTGCGAGCGATTCCAGTGTTTGTGCGGGTTGACAGGGGGGCTGCGATCATAGATTCTGTTGGGAAATGGAAAAAAAAGCGCAGAATTCGGGCCATGAACCGAAAATCTTCGTCACAAAAATTATCGGCGGCAAGGTTTTTAAGTCGGTAGTGGAAAAAGACGGCCCGGGAGATTCGCTCTTAAAAGCTTCCGGCTACTCAATCCTTGCTGACGGGGAGGATTTGGGGCGGGTGCGGAGCCGCATTACGATCCAGTGCCCGGTTTGCGGTTGCTCGAAAGAGCGGTTCGAGGAGACGGGGCGGTTCGGTTGTCCTGAATGCTACAAGACCTTTGGGCCGTTTCTCTCGCCGATTCTGCGAAAGTTGCACACCGGGTTGACGCATATTGGAAAAATACCGCGGCGAAAGATAAGTCCCGAGATTGTTCGTGAGCGGATTCGTTTTCTTGAAGAAGATTTAAAGCGAGCCATTAAAAAAGAGGATTTTGAAAACGCAGCCCGGCTAAGGGACCAGATCAGTTCTTTGGACACGCTGCTTGCAGCCCGCCAGTGAGAAAGAAAAAGCTGATAATTTCGATAATCCTCCTTGGGATTGTGGGTGGTCTGGGGCTTCTGGCCGGGTATTTGTGGTTGCCGGAGCCGGTCATTGACCGGGCCGTTCAAGGAGGGCGGGAACTCTGGGATCAACTAGGTGAACATCCTCTCCTGCTCTATGCTTGCCTGGCTATTCTCCCGGCTTTCCTCGTGCCGCAGACGCCGTTTCTGATTTTGGCGGGGATGGTTTTTACCGAATCCCTGGGTGAGGGTTTCGGTGCGGCGGCGGCAGCGAGTGCTGTTGGGCTTAATATTCTGTGGTCGTATTTTCTTACGGTGGGTCCCCTTCATTCGCTGGCGCAGAAAATTCTTTCCCAATTTGGGTATGCCGTCCCCAAGATTCCTGCTGAAGACCATTTGAAGTTCTCGTTCCTGGTTCGGGTCACTCCTGTCCTTCCGCTTTGTGTGCAGAATTACGTTTTGGGTCTTCTCAAGGTCCCGCTCCATTTGTATCTTCTGGCAAGTTGGTCGACTCAGGTTCCCCTTGCTTTTGCGGTGGCCCTCACGGCTGGTGCGATTCTGGAAGGCAGTTTTGTCTACATCCTGGTCGCGGTGGCGGTATTGCTTCTTCTTGTGATCGGCTTGAAATGGGTCCGTAAGCGTCTGAGAAAGGATCCTGGGTTGGAGGATGTCGACAGGGAGCTGGGGATAGAGGAGGCGAATCCAGAGGCAGCCGATTCATGAGTAGCGGTCCCGAGAGCGCAATGGGTGTCACTGAGTTGACCCGAGCCGTCAAACGGATGATTGAGGGCGGATTCCCCAGGGTTTGGGTGCGGGGGGAGATTTCCAATTTGCGCAAGCAGGCAAGTGGGCATTGCTACTTTTCATTAAAGGATTCAGCGAGCCAGCTATCGGCGGTCCTCTTTCGCGGGAATGCTCTCCGGGTGGATTGCGATTTGAATGACGGTATGCAGGTGCTGGCTTGCGGCGAACTTTCCGTATACGAGCCGAGGGGGACCTACCAAATCATCGTGCGGGATATTCTGGAGGACGGGCTG
>JGI12109J20283_10047927_pt1 | contig 13400 bp, 20 predicted proteins | sample ElkSlonscriptome_12_FD_20283 | JGI IMG/M metagenome (IMG submission 20283) | reverse complement strand
TACCAAAAGGCTGGTGACTATGAGGCGACCGGTTATTTTGCTTAGCTCTCGTAAAACGCTCGTCCCTGATAGGTTAAGCGAGACTCCAGTACCATATTCTCAGCTGCTGAGGCAGCATTATAAAGGGCCTTGAGGATTTGAAGTGTCATGCCGCCTTCTTCATTAGAGCTGAATTCAAGCTCTGCTCTGTCAACGACAGCTCGGCCCTTATATTCCGCTCTGTCTATTTTGCTTCCATCCGGCAGCATCATTTTGGGGATGTTTATCGTGACTTGAATGATCGCCACATCTGCTGCCTCAGGGAAAGGCAACACCTCAATATTGGTATCGGGTCTGTGATAGGCGCATTTTTTCAGGAAAGTGTTAATTCCTCCCTGAAAAGTAGAGAGTCCAGTGAGCATATCTATTCACCTCCAAAGATGTCTCCTATAGTACAGGGATTCTCGTAGCGTAGCGATCGCGGTTCACAAAGAACCTAGTTGCACTTTTGTTCGTATAGCCAACGGTTCCATTGATCCAGAAGATCGTAGAGTTCAGAATATGCGCTGCTGTTTCCACCCTCGCTGGATATTGCGTAGATCTGTTGAACCAAATCTGGTACTCCAGGAGAGGGAGGATGAAGCGATCTGAGGGCTAAACATGGCAGCCCACTGTCGTCTGAAGAAGGGATCTGTCTGTTGTTTGTGAAGTTAGCCCTAAAATGCATGATGCGCTGATCCGCTCCGTCTATACACAGGAGGATCTCAGCCGGACAATCAGAAAGAGCACCGACATCATGCTCGACCAAGTAAGCCAGTAATTCGGCCAGCGTCGGAAATTTTTCTGAAACTACCTGCGTGTCCAATACTTCTACTCGGGCAAAAAAACAAACCTCAGCCATGCTCACCTCCAAAGATGTCTCCTATAGTACAGGAATTCTCGTAGCGTAGCGATCGCGGTCTTTTTCAGCACGATATCGAGTTCAGCGCTGGTCCATGACCACGGAGCGACCTTACGTTTGTCGCGGGTGACCGCCGATCGCACCAGGGTGGTGGTATCGGCAGAGAGTGGCAATAAAAGGCGATCGCACTCTCGAAGCACCAGCCCCAGCGGAAGCCGCCCGGCTACGCCCATTAAGTGCAGACCGCCATACAAACCCGAGTCACGCAGAAGCGCGACACATAACTGCATTGTCTCAAAAAGCTGAACCAAATCGCGTTTTCGTCGAGTGCGACCAAGGTAACTCCATCCCCCAAAGCCGATCATGTCGTGCCGCTGGGCAAACTCCAGTATTCGCTCTAGGCACAGTGCGTACTGCTGCGGCGTCTGCCCTTGCACCAAGAACATCAGCTGTCGCGGCTCTAGGTGCCGGCGCTGCTTTGCCAGGTAACGAGCATTCTCGATGGTGACCTGCACCCGATGGGCGGCGGCCCGCGGGGGCGTGTCTGGCCCGATCAGCCAGTCGTAACTACAGATGATGTCAGCCTGCCAGGGTTCACGGTAGTTTGCGCCCAGATTGCGCCATTTTTCATTCCAGGCATCCTCACACCAGCGCTCAAAGGCCAGTTGTCGCTGCAAGGCCGATTCAGGGGTTAAGCGCTGGTCGTCTTGGTCGCTGAAAGCTCCACTGTCTAGCAACTTGCAAATTTGCGACGATGATATCAGGTGCCGCCCCTTGTACAGAGGCGAGAATTGGCGATCGCCCAGGATGACATCTGATTGCACATGCCCGGAGCCATCCGCTTCTTTGAAGTGAATGCGGGGGTGGGCGCAGTTGAGGAACAGGCGCACATCGGCGTCGCGCCTGCCGTACTCCACCACCACATTGTCCCCTTGCACCACCACTACCTGTTCAATAGGGATGCCGCGAACTTCAAATGCTGTGTAAAAATAGGCGGCTAGCGATCGCAGGTTAGTGTCAGAACCGAACGCATGCACGCACAAAACGAGGGTACTATAAGCGCCAAGTACGGCCTCTGAGTCAATTCGCTGGCCGTCGGCGTAAAACTCGTATCGCTGTAGTTCTTCTTGCCAGTTCATCATTGAGGTGTCTATGAATGAGCCGATGCAACTTACCCTGGAGCAACAGTTTGCCCTGCGATCCTTTGAGAGTCAGGTTGAAAAGATGAGCCGAGAGCAGGCCCAAGAGTTTTTGGTCAAGCTCTACGAACAAATGATGATGCGCGAGACAATGTATAAGGAATTTTTGAAGCATGAGTGGGGGATTGACAGTGCCTCGTAATGCCGATTTGCTGACAGGCTTGCGGAAGCGGTTTGGGGAACTCACCGCGATGGATTACTGGTTTCCGGTGCTGCAATCCCATGACGTCCCAGTTCCCAAGACAGTACTGATTCCCGCCGAGAACATCCCGCTCTACGCCTTTGAGGACTGCAAACTGCCTGCCCACCTGGACGAGCTAATCGCCAAGATCCAGTTGGCGGTGATTGAGGTCGGCGGACCACCCGCCTTTTTGCGGACGGGATACCACTCGGCCAAGCATCGGTTCGTAGACTCTTGCTATTTGCAAGAAGATTCCGCCGAAACCCTGGTGCAGCACATCTACAGCATCTTTGAGTATGGCGAGATGTCTGGGGAACTGATCGGTCCACCTCATGACCTGTGGGTGGTGCGGGAGTATTTGCCGATCGACAGTCAGTTCACCGCTTTTGACGGCCTGCCGATCGCCCGTGAGTTTCGGTTGTTCTGCGAAAAAGGTGTGCCTGTGCGATGGCAGCCTTACTGGCCAGAGAAAGCGATCGCAGACTGGGGTTATCACACGCCGGATTTGCCTGATAATTGGCGAGAGCTGCTGGCCCAGACCAATGCCCTTGTTCCAGAGGAATTGAAGGAGTTGATCCGACTGAGTCGTTATGCTTGTTCTCGCCCCGGCTTAGTGGAGCATGATTGGTCCATCGACTGGTTATGGGCGAGCGATCGGGGATGGGTTTGCATCGACATGGCGGAGGCCGATAAGTCTTACGTTTCCCCCGATGTCAGGCAAATTAACTGAGGTGGGGATCGGCGGCGTCCGCTAGAATTGCGGAGGTCTAATTGGCTAGCCTCTCTACGCTTCGACCTAAACTTTAGAGACTTACCATGCTGGAAACATTGGCGACAGAAACGGGCAAGATGGCCGCGTTCATCATTTTGCCGATCGCGGGAGCCGTCGGCGTCGAGTTGCTACGCATCGGCGGCACTCAGTTACTGGAATGGGCAAACCCCGCCATTCGTATTCTGAAGCGCAACTTTCGCACCCTTGATTACGCCCTGCGGTTCAGTAGTCCAGAACTCAGAACCAAGATCCTCAATAACCCCATCACGCCTTACGTGGTTGAGCTGCTGGAAGAGAAAGACAGCTCATTGACAGACGAACAGGTCAAAACAGCGGTGCGCTGGGCCGCCCGGAAGTTTGACTGGGAACTGCATAGCTATCTGTCTCCGGACCAGATGGATGAGCGGCAGGCGACACTGGCGCGAACCATCAGCGATCGCCTGGGTTCCAAGTTGCTCCAGCAGACTTCGGCAATGTAAAATTGCGGTATTCTATAGCCCCCTGCCCGCCCCAGCGATTTGCTGGGGCGGGTTTTGTTATAGCAGGCTCAGTTGCCCATCGGAGGAGGACGGGGGCGGGGTAGGGGGCGGCAGCGGGGAGATGGGAGGAGTTGCGGGGACAGGCACAATGTCGGTCAAGCTCATCTGCCCGTCATCGTCCGGGTTGGGCCGAGAGAGAAATTTGCAACCAGCGATCGCCACGGTGGCTTTACCCCCTTCAACCTCCGGGTCGTTCACCATCACCATCGTCTGAGCGCCCATGCGCACGGTAACCTGCCGGCCATCAGGCAACTCAATCCAGTCGCCCTCGTTCAGCAGGTAGCCAGTTGAGATGGGGCCACCGGGGATGAGTTTCTTCTGAGGCGTCAGATAGTTCGGCATGGGAGAGGATCCAGCGCAATGCCTAAATCTTAGCCGATGTTGGGATGCTGTTTGATTTGGGCGGTCGCTTCGCCCCATCGCTCCATTTCTGCGACCTCTTTTTCGCTGATCTGATCCCATTCCTCGGAGAGAAAACGCTCTAGCGCCTGGAAGCTCTCAGGCGACAGACAGTTGGCGCGATCCGCATGAACCTTAAAGTAATTGCCCGGCAGTCGAACTCCTTGCTGACGAGTTTTCCAGACAGCGATTTTCAGCAGGCTGGCGTGCTGAGGCAGAAAAGCGAGACGGGGTACGTCGGGGACATGGATGTAGGTCGGGGGGTAAACGATTGATCCCCCAAAGTCGATGGTGATTTGACGACTGGCGTCTGCATCCAACACCATTTCCGAGTATTTGGTGTTGTGGTCCCTGCGAGCCAGTCGCGCCTGCATGTCCTCAACGACCGCTGCAGCGATTGCCGGCGTCTCGCAAACGTGGATGGGACACTTTTCGAAAAAGAGGTTGATGGTGGTGTTGGGGGCTAAGGTCATACGGCATCCACCCATACTTGATAACCACGTTCAGCCTCGTGACATTCGGTGACGCGGTAGCTTCCCTCAAACTGGCCTGAGATATGAAGGATGCTCCCAGGTTCAATTTCATCGACAGTGGTTTCGATAACCCCCAAGTTGTCGCCCGTGTTGGTGAATACCTCGGCCATCGTTTCTTGCGAGTCTGATTCTGATGGCAAATTTTGATTCAGCATTATCAGCAACCTCCAAGTTCAATCAAATTATCCAAATTAACAACGACTCCATCCTTCATGATCAGGCCGTGGGCGGGGCAAACAATTTCCCCGCAGGGCAGTGGGGGAATGCCGCGCAGTGGAAAGCCGGAATGGGGACAGCGATTGTTCCTTACTTTACAGCCCTTTAAGTCCAGCATTTCTTCCCGGTTCCAAAACCACAGAAAACGCTCTGCCAGGTCTGGCTGACGAACGGCTTTTTCAATCAACCAGTAGGTGGGAAACGGGGGCAGTTGTCGTAGCATGGTGCGGGGATGCCACGACAGCCAGTGATGGTTTTCGTCATAGGAGATGTATCCCGACTTGAGATGTCCGTCGCTCATCCAGCGCCGCACATCAGCCGGGTTCTCCGGGTCAAAGACCTGCCCCATTTGCCGAAATGCGGTGTCAGACCCTTCCACCTTTTTATGCTTATGGCGTGCAAAATTCTGCATCAGCATTTTGATCTGGGCTTCGGTCATGAACCGGAAATCCCAGATCAGGTGGGGATGTTCGATGTCTTGCTCATAGACCGGATTTTTGAACCGCAACGGCGCGTCAAACACCGGGAATAGTGGCGGCGTCCCGGCTTCCCCCAGCGCGTTGAAAGGGATGTGGGGCACCGAGTACGTCTTCCCGACACGAGGAGCATTGACCTTGGTAATTTTGGGCGGTTCTCGCTTCTTCTTAGACATGATTGGAAAAGTTGGAAATATCAAATAGGGCGGTCTGCTCCTGGAACAGATCTGGGTTGATGTGGCTACGCATCTTGCCGGACGCTAGCCCCTTCTCTTGGTAATAGTCCGAGAGCCACTGTTCGGCATGGGCGCGGGTGTTGTCAGCGGCCTGGTCAAGACCGGAGCCGTGGTTCATGCCGCCGCAGATGCAATCACAGTCGCCACCGGTCGCGTTGTAGCACTTGGCATCGCAGCGCCCAACGCAGCCGCCAGAGTTGTAGACCGCAATCAGCGCTGTCATTGCTTCACCAGCCGTTGGGGCAGCAATAAGCCGAGGGCGTCCGCGTCAGTGGGCGGGTCGCCCTGGTTGAGCATGACGGTGATAAATGTAGTGGGCTCCACATGGCGATCGCGGCCCTGTTCCCAATGGCGCAGGTCTTGCCCATAAAAAATAGTCAAGAATTCGCGGGTGGGGGCCAAGTGCGGCAGCACCGTGCGCACCTGCTCTCCCGCATGGGAACCCGCAGGGATGTTGCCTAACAGTTGGTCGGCCGGCAGGTACACAATGCGGTGGGTATGGTGTAACGCCCCATCCTGTAGTTGCCAATGGCTGGCGATGCCGATCGCCCCCTTGCCGTGATGCGTAAAGCCCTGCCAGGACATCGCCGACAACGCTTTGTGGTTGGCATGCAGAAAGGCTCTTGCTGAAATCTCGCTATGGGCGTCACCGCCAGAAACCCCCTCCAGGGGCTTGGGCCGGTGCCGATCCTCATCCCACAGATCCCTTAAGCGCTGAAACAAGCGATCCCAGTTGAGTCCTACTTGTTGGGCACGCTTTCCGATGTCAGCCTCCCACCCAAACAAGGTAGCCTCTCCAGGTACCCCATCTTGATAGTTCCCGGCCTCGGCATACCAGCGGAGGGTATCTCGTGCTTTTGCCAACTGCTGCAACCAGCGATCGCACTGTGTGTTCTTCGGCATCGTTAAAACCCTACCTGTCCGGTGGTGTCCTGCCCTAAATCGTGCTGCAGGTGATAAATCCGGTTGGCCGCAAAGTTGGGCTGCTCCCAAATCCCGTTCTCCAACAGCTTCTGCACCGTCAGTAGATCTCGCACCAGCACCGAATCCCCTTCTGTCAGGCGACGATAAAGGTCGTCACAGTAGGTATGGACGGTGGGAGCGCTTTGTTCGTACTGGTCGCAGCAGGCAGCCAGGAACTCTCCGATAGACTCCAGGTCAACCAGCGGCAGCGTAAATCTAGTGGTCATGGCGCACCTCGTTTTCCGGCTTGAACCAGGAGAAAGGCAGGCAAACATTTCCGTCGATCGCTTGGCTGAGCTTTCCACTCTGCAAAACTCGATAGGCGATCGCGTGGGTGAAGTGTATGCGCTTTGGATCGTGGGGAGCATGTAGCCGGGTGACTTCGTACACCCCGGATTTTGAAACCGCGCCCCACCGCTGGTTCAGAAAAAAGCGTCTGCCGACCAAGGATTCCGGTCGTTCCGTCGCTTCGTCCAGGCTGAAGATAAAGCGACAGCTTGGGCAGGGCTCTCGGAGCCAGCCAATCCCCAGCCTGGGATAAGCGACTCCATCCCTAGCTTCCGACGGACTAGGGTAGCGATACTCCACGTCCTGACCGCAGCGAGGGCACTGCCAGCGCAGCGTGGGATTGCTCTCCTCCCACTGCAGCGCCGCGATCGCTTGCTCAAAATCCTGGTACAGGTCAATGAGTCGTTGCCCGTTGGGGGCCGCCAATAGATTGAGGCTCACAATGGCGTCTTCGGGCACATAGAGGGTGGCGCTTGTACCGTTGTGGTGGTGTCTCTGCACCTCAACATACTCAACCCCGTCGATGGCCCAGCCGGTGGCGACCCGCAAAGCGCCCCGCTCACGGAGAGGAATGATACCAGCGAATTTCAGGCAGAAGGGGGAGGACATCGCAGATCCCAGAAAATGCGAACAAAGTTATCGTAGGCTTCAAAGGCCGTCATGGGCGATTCGCGAATCTCGTCAGCGATGCCCAGGGGCTCCCCCGTCGCCCATTCAAAGGGTGGCGGTTTGTGTAGCGCGTCACGCTCATCCGCCAAAATTCGAAAATCAAGTTCATTTACCTCCTCTGGGATGGGCCAGGGTAAATCCAGCCATTTGCCAATCGCGAGATCGAGGCGATCGGCAATCTCTTTGTAGCCAGTTAGCGCCCACTTGATGGGTCGCACCGGATCGCCAATATAGGCTTCGTGCGCGTCATGCAGCAGCGCCCACAGCTTGCTCTCAGGAGAAGCTTGCTGGCACAGGCGAATACTGTGCTCGGCTACGGAGTAGGGTCGGGCGCAACCGCCGTTGTAGCGATTCAACTGAGACAGGTGCCAAGCGATGTCGTTGAGGGCAAAAAGATCAATGTCTGGCTCTAGCGGCCAAAATGGGGTACCGCCGGGATAGGTCTGAATCCAGGCGTCGGGATGTTGCTTGGTGCGTTGATAGCGAAGCCACTGGTTGGTCATGTCAGAAGATGGATAAATAGCGAATGCAGTCCGCGATCGCATCCTCGGCGCTGGCCTCGGCAAAGTCGCCCGCCGAGATCGCGGTTTGAATCTCAGACTGAGAATACCCCAGCGCCCCGAGGGTGGCCAGTACCTCTTCTTGAATCTCGGCCGCCAGACTGCTTTCCCCTTCAATCGTGATTTCTGCCGAACTGGCCCAGTCCTGAATGCGCTTCTTCACATCAAGAATGATTTTGCCGGCAGTTTTGGCGCTAATCCCTTTAGCTTTAGCCAACACCGTTGGCTGATTCTGAAGGATCGCGGTGACCAGCTGATCGACGGGCAATTGGTTCATCAGCGCGAGGGCGGTGGCGGGGCCGACGCCAGACACCGCGATCAAAATGCGAAACAGGTCTCGGGCCTGCTCGGTGCCAAAGCCATAGGAGGCAAACTCTCCTTCCTTGGAAAGGCGATGGTGAAAATAGACGAATTTGTCGTCGCCGGTGGCCGTCTGGTTGTGGGCATCGAAGGCGTAGCGAACGCCGCCGACCCAGACCGTCCCCTGCCACTTCTGATTACGGGCGCGAAGCTCAACTTCGCCCCGAGCAGCGTCAATCATAGGCTGATAGTTGAGAAACTATGCCGATTGTAGAGCCAGTGGGGCGGCGTGGATGATTTGCAGGAAATGGTTTAGTCGGCTAAGAGGGCGAACGCCTCCTCGGCAGAGAGTCCTCCTGCTTCATAAGCTTCTGCGAGTAGCCTGGTGGCCCGTCCTTCAAGCTTAGGGTTGGCATCTTCACTAGCCGCAAGCTTGCGCATAATGCCTTTTCGCTGCTTCATTAGCTTCAAGGCTTTTGCTGTCATGGCGATTAACTCCTATCCAAAGATTTTAATACTCGGTTTGCCCTGTTTACGTCTTCCAAGAGTTTCGACTTGAACTCTTCACTGAGTCCATCTAAAGATTCGTCCTGGCATCCCTTCAAGAATTGTCGGACTCTAGACATATTTTCTCGGATCAACTCCGCTTCATCAAAATCGACTCCCTTGGGAATATGGATTTGTTGGGTCAACTCGGCTCCAAGAAACCTGTTAACCAACGACTCTAGCGCCTCATCAGACACCCCCGGAGAAAGATCAATATTTCTTCTGACAAATGCCAACAGGTTGGAGTTGAGGCTGTCTTTGAGAGGCGCAGCCCCAACTGCGGCAAGGCCCGGATGGAAAATGCTAGTGGCGATGTCATTCCGCATTCGCTTGAACGCTGACGCGGGAGGCAGCCCTGCTGTTTCTCGGGAAAGTCCAAAGTCAATAATTTTGACACTACCATCAGGGCCAACCATCATGTTAGCCATGTGAAGGTCTTGATGGACGATTCCACCAAGGTGCATGGCTTCAACCTGATCAACAATGTTGCCTATAAACTGTGATGCTTTCTGCCTCTGATTGCGTAGCTTCTCTTCAGTGGCAAACGGATTACGTGTGTTTGGCAGGTTTTTTTCTGCCCAGAGAGCACCAGTTTCATGATCGTTCAAGAACTGAAAGGCCATTCGATCTTGATCCCAGGCATGCACCTTTGGCCCTACGCCAATATCTCCCATCGCTTTAGAAATTCGAATCTCACTGGCGGTGCTGGTCTTGCCTTTGGCTATGCGAAAGACTAAGACCTGTAAAGGATGAAGCCCCTTTTCTCCCTGATGCCAGACTTTATAAGCGATCCCTTTATGTGTCTTGTCTCTGTATACTCCCCCTTGAACGCCTTTTCCTAGTTCCTGAGCGCCTGTCTCAATTTGCGTTGCTGAAGGCATTTCGTAAGAGGCAATATTGTTGACTCCGTAACGAATGGTGGTCGCTTCTTTAGCCGCAAATAGTTCTGCTTCCTGAGCGGCTTCTGCGGCGGCGGCCTTGAGCTGAGACGCCTTGAACCGCTTCACCCCAGCGGCCACCCCGCCCGCCGCGGCCACCCCCGCGACGATATCCACGCCAATACGCAACCAGGGATTCTCGACATGGGCGGCATCCAGCGCCTTATTCACACCGAAGCTTACCGCCTGGCCCACCGCGGCCCCGGCCAAGATGCTCGTCAGCCCCTCGCCGACCATCAGCCCAATCGCCAGCTCCGGGGTGAGGGTAGCGGCGAGGAACACTCCCACCGGGATGGCGGCCGCCGCCACCTTGCCCAACATGCGCACCGCCGGTGGCCCTTCCAGGTTGTTGAGCTGGTCTAGCCCTTCGTTATACTTCGCCCCCACCCACTTGAAAGCATGCACGATGCCGCCGGCCAGGTCTTTGGCCGACTGTTTGCGATCGCCCCCCTTGACCAGCCCCTGCACCGCGCCGCTGATCTCTGCCCAGGGGTTCTCGTTCTTGATCGCCTTGGCCAGGTCGGGCGCGTTCTTTCGGTAGAACCGGGCGACATTGTTACGCAGCTTTTGCGCCCCGTCGCCAAACAGGTTGTCCGCCAGGTTGGCGGCAAACTCCGGGCTTTGTTCAATCGCGTTCTCTAGCGACTGCTGCGTCTGGTTTACCAGGTCTTGGGCGACGGCGTATTGTTTCGAAATGGCGGGGATCTGTAACGTATCCGCACCGCCCCCGCCCCCGCCGTCACGGGTGAAGCGCCCCGACGCATCCCGCCACACCTTCTTGCCGCCTTCCCGCCACGGCGCATCGTACTGCTTCTTCTCCGCCGCCTCGACCAACAGCAGCATCGTTTGCAGGATTAAGACTTGCTCTTCGACGGCGACGGGCGGGGCCATAGACACAGAAAGCCAAACCCCCGACAGGAGGTTCGGCTCAGTTCAGTAGAGTTCTGCTCTGATTATAGGCGCATGTTTAGTTGACGGCACCAGGAATGTTGATCGGGGGATCGTCGGGGGCAGCGGGCAGTCGCTTTCCCTCGATCGTGTAGGGCCAAGCCGGGGCGATTTGATCAAGGGCGCTTAAGAGTTGGTTGAAAGTAGTGATGGTGCGGATCCCCCCGTTGTGAGCCACTGTTCTCGACAGTGCGTCCAAGATGGCGTCTTTCTCCGCCACCAAATCCTTGGGAGTTTCAATCACCAGCACCCCTAATTCACCCATGGTTGTCACAGATTTACTATCCCCTCGTTGTAAGGCAATGGTGGTGAAGTGACCGATCTTAATCTTCATCGTCTGTCTCCCGGTGGGGCTGGTTGAGGGTGCCGATCGTCATCAGCATGTGCTCGCGATCTCGTTGCAGTTCACGGCGCAGGATTTCGCGATCGGCCAGGGCCTCCATGCCAGTAGAGATCAACTCTGTAGAGCCGACCTTGCCCTGAGAACCTTGGTAGGTCAAGGCCGTATAGTGGGTTTGATATTGCCCGTAGAGAAGATCTTGGGGGAAATCGTCTGTCAGCGTTACGTCCAACCCGTTGTTGGTGTCGCGATCATCCAGCTCCTTCTGCTTTTGCTGAATCATTTTGTGGGCGGCGGCAGCCGACCCGGAAGCAACCTCAATGGCGTGCCCCACCTCATGCCAGACGACACTGTCGATGTCCTGAGCTCGGTTACTTGGCAGTATTTTCTGAACTGTGCCGTCAATGGAAACATAGGCTTCTGGGGCGTCTTCAATCAAGTCGGCATACTCTTCCCGCTCTTTGCCTTTGAGCATCTTTAGTTGGTCTGTTGGAATACAGCTAGTGCCGGGAGGGCTCTTAAGGTTCGCTAGCAGCTCTATTTGGGGATTTGATTCAGACATCTCCACTGCGGTAATCGCCGCGCCGATAATTTCCAACTGACTGGGCATCCCAAACCAGGGAAACTGCTTCCTCACCATATTGTGCAGAGATTGCCCCTGGGGGTTTTCCAAGATCGCCCTCAACATTGCGCTGTGCTTTGGACTGGCTAACTTGATCTGATGATCCTGCTTCGTGTTGTTCGCCTTAATGGCCGCTAAAAGTTTTTGGTGATTTCGGTCACTCGGGTTCGCCAAGAACTGATCGATCTGCTCTCCGTATTTCAGTTCTGTCTGAATGACCCGATCCCGCCATTCCCGGTCGGCCCCCTGCACCTGCTTCAACTCCTGGAGTCTTCGGTCTAAGAAATCTGATTCTTCGGAGGCATTGACTTTAAGGCGAGCATCCAGCATCTCGTGTTCAATTCGCCGGATTTCACGAACCGCTTGATTATATGCCGATACTATTTCTCGGTAATTGGGGGGCCTATAAGGAGAGTCAAGTTGATTTTCTAAGCTCGCCAACTGTTCACTGCAGGTCTGATGCTGCCAGATCAGTTCGGCGGCTTGTTCATCAATCCGCTTCACTTCCTCTGGGGAAATCTTCTTGCGAGCGAGTCGCTGCCGGGCCGCAGCGATCGCGGCGGCATCAAAAGTTCCTTCCGCCGATTGCCTCTGCGGGGACACTAAGCGAGAAGCAAACCTTCCTCCAGGGCCGCGAGTTACGGTTTTTGAGCTTTTCAGCCAGGGGGCAGGATGTTCTTTCAAGCTCGCAGCTTCAAGCAGCAGGGCGACCTTGAGGAGGGTGATTTGCTCCGGGCGTGGTGAAAGCGCCATGAGGCTGATTAGTCTGGGAGTTTGCTAAACAAAGAGCGCATTTCTGCTTGCGTCTCCATCACTTTCTTAAGAGCAGGCACGGTGTCTTGCAAGTCGGGGTCATCAAGATCAATGTCCCGTTCCTCGGCCCATTCCCTCAGCATTTTTTCATAGGCTTTCCACAATTGCTTTTTAGATTTCGGCAGCGAACTAAAACCCAACTCCTTAAGCACGGCTTGCTCTGACTCGCTCAGAACATCTTGAGCCGCCGCTTTTGTTTCCTTGTCAACCGTTTTGGCTACGTCCGCTACTTTTTCGTCTGAGGCTTTGTTTTCAGGAGAATCTATCGGAGCGAACGCTAAGCCAGCGGTAGAAATCAGAGAGCCGATCATGGGACTAATAAAAGACAGTCCAACAGAAATCACATGAGTGGAAATCTCTTTGACCCTCTGTCCGGTCTCGGACTCTGGATTGCCAAACATGCTGTCTGCGAGTGGGCCAACCATTGTGCTCTGATAACCTACATAATTTGTTGCTACGGTCGCTCCTGCGAGCGCTCCTCCGATCAGCGCCCCGGTAACCGACACCCCGCCGGTTGCAGTAAGCGGCATATATGCCGCCATTCCTAATCCCGCAATGGCGGTTACCGCCGTGGCCGGTGCTGCAAAGGCTAAAGCCGCACCCACCAATGCGCCGCCGACTGCCGCCATCGCCAACTTGCCCCAAACGCCCTTCGTCCGTTCCTTAAACGCTTTGGCAAATCGTTTTCGAAAGCTCTCGTCCTTTTGGGCTTTCTCGACATCCTTGCTAATGGCTTTGACTTCTTCCTCTATCCCCTCAGCCTGCTGGAGCATGGATTGCCCCTTGTTGATTAGACTTTTTTGAATCTCTTGTGCCGTTTTGCCCTCTAAGGCCTCCTCCATGTGCTTGTCAATAAGAGGCTTCATCTCCTCTTCGTAGAATTCGCGCATGGCCTCACGCGATTCTTCTAGAACCTCTTGATACTCAGGAGGTAACCGCTTTGCTCGCTTGGCCATGGCGGCGTCAATTTTGGCAAAGGCTT
>JGI12109J20283_10760052_pt1 | contig 13402 bp, 12 predicted proteins | sample ElkSlonscriptome_12_FD_20283 | JGI IMG/M metagenome (IMG submission 20283) | reverse complement strand
TTGTACAGTTTACCGCCACCTTCCGGAACCATGTCGGTGCCCCCGGCTACAGCACGGCGGTGCTTGGATCTTCCCCGCGGTGCCGATGATTCTGGTAAAACTCGATGATGGTGCGGGCCACCCGCGGGGTGAAATGCCCCGGCCCGATATGGGCGCCGTCCACTTTCAGTAACCGGGCGTCCGCCCCGGCGTTGCGGGCCAGTGCCAACAGGCGGGCGCCATGACGGTCCACGGGGATCACGCTGTCGTCGCCGCTGGCCACCACCAGCAGCGGCGTGCGCCGTCCTGCGAAGTGCTGGAAATCCCCCACCGGATCATGGCCCGCGGCGGCGCTCGGGAACGATCCGCGGTAAGCCTGTTCCACCCGCGCGGTGCGCGCCGGCGGTCCCTGGTGGATGTGCTGGAGATGGGTCACCCCGGCGATCAGCGCGGTGGCCTGCACCGGCTGTCCCAGGGTCTGGCGGTAAGCGGTGAGGAGGGCCGGCAGTCCGCCCATGGACACGCCCAGGGTGTACACCCGGCCATCCCAGTGGAAAGCCTGCCGGGCCTGCTGGAATACCCGCTGGATATAGGCGAGGGCGGCATCGTTGCCGTAGGTATCGGTGCCGGCGTCACTGCTCAGGAGCAGCGCGAAGCCGTGGTCCACCAGCGGTTCGAACACTCCCTCGTAGGCGCGGAACCGTAACTGTTCCATGGGCGCCTTGCCCAGACAGTGGGAGACGATCACCAGTGGGCAGGGCCGATGCAGACAGTGGTCGGCCAGGATCAGTTGCCCGTCGCCCGCCGGGTCGCCGATGGTGATCAGATGCCGGGGGGCAGGCCCGACCGGTGAATCCGGCGCCGCCAGTAGCGATGCCGGCCCGCCGCTCACCAGAGCGCCGAAGCCGGCCAGCAACAGGGCACGGCGGGATAGGCCGGGAGCCCGGCGATGATCCGGAGGGACGTTCATGGGCGTCAGGACTGGGCGTGGGCCAGAGTGGTCATCAGCGCCAGCGCCGATTGCCGGGAATCCAGCCGGGTGTGTTGCACCACGATGGGACGGTCGGCCTGGATCACGCTGGCATAGTCCACGCCCCGGGGGATGGGTTCGGGATCATCCAGGTCGTTGAAGCGCAGGTGCAGGGTGCGCCGCGCCGGCACCGTCACCCGGTACGGCCCGAGGGGTTCGCGGTCCTTGAAATACACCGTCAGGGTCACCCGCGCCTCCTGGTCGTTGGTGTTCAACAGACAGGCGGTCTCGTGGCTGATCAGGGTGGGATCGTCGGAACTGCTGGCCGCGGGGATGTATCCCTCGGCGATGGCCCAGCAGGTGTTACCGATCACCGTGGACATGGCTATGGTCTCCGGATGGTGGATGAATGGACGGGGATGGGTCGAGGCGCCGGGGTATCACACCACCACCACGCAACGCAGCGCCATCTCCCCGGCGCCATGGCCACGCCGTGGTGGGTCGTTGGGGGAGGTGGCGGCGGCCGATTCCATGGCCGCGAATCGCTCCGGCGAGGTTGTTTCCGGCGGCTCCACGGGAGCCGTGAGTTCCAGGGGATTCCAGATTCTTCTGAAGGCCCGGAAAGCTTCCAGCAACGCCTCGCCGTAGAGGCGCCGTGCCAGTTCGGCCTGTAGCCGCGACGGCGGGGACTCCCAGGGATGTGCGCCGAGCTTCTGCAGATCCGCCGGTTTCCCGGTGGGTGTCCCAACCAGCTGGGAACGAGTATCCAGCTGTCGTACGCTCACCCGCGGCTGGTGGCGAAATTGCTCCATGATGCCCCGCACCCGATTCTCCAGCCGTTCGCGGCGCTGGTCGGCGAATTCCACCAGCAGCCAGCTCTCGCCCTCGCCCAGCAAGTGTCGCTCCCCGATATGCAGTCCCGCCCGCCGTCGATATTCGACGAGACCGGGAGAACCATCGCCGGTGGCGCTGCCCGGCTGAAGGCCGAGCACCGTGGTCAGGCCGTCGGCGGCTTGGAAAGCACTGGGGAAGCCAAGGATCACCAGCCGACGCTGGGGGAAACGACGCCGCAGGCGCAGCCGGGCGCGGGTGATCAGCGCACAGCTATCGCGACTACCCACCAGCGCCTGGGCCACGTTGCAGCCGCGCTCGGGGAGCAGGGCATCCAGGTTGTAGCCCCGCAGGCCCGGCGGCAGCCGCGGAAAGCGTTCGCGGATGGATTCGGCGAAACGATCCCGCAGATCCCGTAGACCCTGGTAGATCTCCCCGCGGCGCCCGCCCCCGGCGATGATGTTCGAAAGTTCCGCCTCGCTGGTGGGACCCACCCGCAGCCGGATTCCGTCGTAACTGAGAATGTCCAGTTGTTCCACCTGATCGGCGGCGCTGGCGCCCAGCAGGGTGGGCATCCGGCAGGCGTTGTCGGCGATGATCCCACCGAGACTGCGATGGGTCTCGCAGGCCGGGTCCAGGTCCAGACACAGCCCGTCCCGCGCCAGTCGCCGGTTCAGTTCCGCCAGGGTACAGTCCGCGTCGACCCAGGCGCGGAAATCCACGGGATTCACAGCCAGCACCCGCGGGGATGAAGCGGCAGCACAGACATCCAGATTCATGGGCGCGTGAAAGGCGGGTAACAAGGGTCCGACGGTGCCGGAATTCGGCGCCGAGATCGGCTCGAACCGGCTCGGCGGCGCGAAGCCCTGCGGTTGTGGCCGGTCCCCGGACGAAAGCGCCACGGGGATCGGAGAGCAATCACAGTTCATGGTCTGACACTCCGGTGGGATGACGTAGGTGCCGGCCGGTGATCCACCGGCGCCGGATGGCTCCGGGAAGTCCGGTGCCGCAGGAGACACGGCTGCCGTCATTGCCACTCCCGGCCCGCCAGCGCAGGCGCGGGCGGGGGGATTCGGACCCGGCGGTATCCCGGGAATATCGGAACGCGTGTGGGAAAGACATGATCGATCCTTAGCGGTGATTCTTGGGTTATCTGACTAGAGGGCGTAACGGGCGGCGTCCTGCTCGCGAAAATCCAGGCCCAGCCCGGGCCGGGACAGATCCGGTGCCAGTCGCCCCGCCTGCGGGGTGGTCACGCCGTCGAACAGCGTCGCCTCGATGCGCACGTGATCGTGAAAATATTCCAGGTGGCGAAAATCCGGCAGGGCGCAACCCAGCGCCAGATGCAGGGCCGGCGCGGTGTGGGCCGATAGCGGCACGCCATGGGCCTGGCACAGGCTCGACACCTGGAGAAAACCGCTGATACCGGCGCAACGGGTGGCATCGGCCTGTAGCACATCCACGCACCCGCCCTCCAGCAGCAGCCGGAAATCGAAGATCCGGTAGCCGTACTCGCCGGCGCTGATCTCCATGGCCCCGGGGGCGCGGTCGCGCAGCAGCCGTAGTCCCTCCCGATCATCGGAACTCACCGGCTCCTCGAACCAGTTCACACCGAATTCCGCGAATGCCCGGGCAAAGGCCAGTGCCTGCTTACGATCGTAGGCGCCGTTGGCGTCCACGAACAACTCGGTGGTCTCGCCGACGGCCTCGCGGGCCGCGCGTACCCGGGCGATATCCGCATCCGGCTGGCTGCCCACCTTCATCTTCACCCGGCTGATGCCGCCCGCCACCCAGTCACCCAGTTGCCCCTGGAGTTCCTCGACGCTGTAGCTGGTGAAGCCGCCGCTACCATAGATGGGCACCGCCTCCCGCGAGCGCCCCAGCAGATTCGCCAGCGGTACCTGAAGCAGGCGCGCCTTGAGATCCCACAGGGCGTTGTCCACCGCGCTCAGGGCCATGGCGCAGAGGCTGCCCTGGCCCAGATTCCTGAGTGCGTTGAGCATGTCCCGCCACAGTCCCGGGATGGCCATGGCATCGGCGCCCTCCAGGATCGGTACCAGCTTGTCCTGGATCAGGCTGGCGGCGGCGTGGTGGGCGTAGCTGTAGCCGAGCCCGCACTGGTCGCCCGCCCAGACCCGTACCAGCACCATGGTGGTGCTGTCCCAGCTCAGGGTACCGTCGGCCTCGGGCGAGGAGGTCGGCACCTGATAGGCCGACACCGTCACCCGCTGGATCGCCACCGCCGCCATGGCTCATCGGCTCCCGGGCACGTAGCTGTCCAGGAACTCCTTGGCGGACTGCTTGATGATGCCCCGGGCATCGGCGTCGCCCTTAAAGATCGCCGACAGATAGGACTTGGCCTGCTCCATGCGGATATGTGGCGGCATGGGCGGCACGTCCGGGTCGGTGTAGGCCTCGATGAGAAACGGCCGGTCGGCGGACAGGGCCGAGCGCCAGGCATCGGCCACCTGCTCGGGGCGGTCGATCTTGATGGCGCCGAGGCCGAGGATCTCGGCGTAGGTGGCGTAGGGGAAGTCCGGCAGATTCTGGGTGGTCTCCAGCTTCGGATCGCCCGCCAGCACCCGCTGCTCCCAGGTCACCTGGTTGAGGTCGCGGTTGTTCAGCACCAGGATCACCAGATTGGGGTTGGCCCACTGCTTCCAGTACTTGGCGATGGTGATCAACTCGTTGTTGCCGATCATCTGCATGGCGCCGTCGCCCACCAGACCGATCACCGGGCGATCCGGGTGGGTGAACTTGGCGGCGATCACGTAGGGCACGCCACAGCCCATGGTGGCCAGACCCCCGGACAGGGAGCACAACATGCCGGGGCGGATCTTCAGATCCCGGGCATACCAGTTGGCGGCCGAGCCCGAGTCGGCGGCGAGGATGCAGTTATCCGGCAACTGCTTGGACAGCTCCCAGAACACCCGCTGGGGATTGATGGGCTTGGCCTCGTTCATGGCCCGACCCTCCAGCACCTTCCACCAGTGGGCCACGCTGGCCTCGATATAATCGCGCCAGGCCCGGTCCTGCTTGTGCTCCAGGTGCGGGATCAGCGCCCGCAGGGTCTCGGCGGAATCGCCGTGCAGATGCACCTCCATGGGATAGCGGATACCCAGCATGCCGGCGTCCAGGTCGATCTGCACGCCCCGGGCCTGGCCCTCCTCGGGCAGGAACTCCGAGTAGGGGAAGCTCGAACCGATCATCAACAGGGTGTCGCACTCGCTCATCAGTTCCCAGCTGGGATGGGTGCCCAGCAGCCCGATGGAGCCGGTGACATAGGGCAGATCATCGGGCAGCACGCCCTTGCCGAGCAGCGCCTTGGCCACCCCCGCGCCGGTGAGTTCGGCCGCCTGCATCACCTCGGGGGCGGCGTTCAGGGCGCCCGCGCCCACCAGGATGGCCACCCGCTTGCCCTCGTTCAGCACCTGCGCGGCATGCTGGAGGTCGGCCTCCGTGGGCACCACCCGGGGCTCGCTGTAGCCCACGCTGGAGTACACCGAGCCATGGGCGCGGGGCGGCGAGGGCATGGCGTCGGCCTCCTGCACATCGTTGGGAATGACGATGGCGGTGACGGTGCGCTCGCTCTTGGCAATCCGGAAGGCCCGGTCCACCACATGGCGCAATTGCCCCGGATGGGTGACGGTCTGCACGTATTTACCCGCCACATCCTTGAACAGGTTCTGGAGGTCCACCTCCTGCTGGTAATGGGCGCCGATGGCAGTCTGCTTCTGCTGGCCCATGATGGCCACCACCGGCTGGTGGTCCAGCTTGGCATCGTACAGACCGTTCAGCAGATGGATGGCGCCGGGGCCGGAGGTGGCCAGGCACACGCCCACCTCGCCACTGTACTTGGCGTGGGCGCAGGCCATGAAGGCGGCGCTCTCCTCGTGGCGGGCCTGGACGAACTCGAAGCGCTCCTCGGCCCGGCCCAACGCCCCCATCAGGCCGTTGATGCCATCGCCGGGATAGCCGTAAATGCGCTTGACGCCCCAGTCGGTCAGGCGGTCGAGGAAAAAATCGCTGACGGTCTGGCTCATGGGATTTCAGGACCTCCGTGGTCTTGCAGTGGCGGGTGGCGGAAGCAACGCTGATTCGGTCTCCACCTGCGATATGCGTTGGCCGTTACATGCTTGATGCCAATCTTCCGGCAAATCCCAGAGGTCGACGCAAGCCCGTGAAGAGCAATGGGATTCTCCAGCGGCGCAGGAATTCGTGGCGGTCCCGGGGGGGGGTGGCGGGGCGGACGTTTTGGTCGATCCTCCCAAACGGTGGGTAAGTTTTGCAAAATGCACTGGCCCTCGGCGAAGGCCGGAGCCGCTGGAAGTCGACCCTAACCGCAAGTACCGCCTGGCGATCCGGGTGGGCCGGCAATCACTGGCCTGAACCGTGCTTGAGCGTCCCGGCATTGCCACCAGACCATCCACCGTGGATGGTGAGGACATCTTTCATGAACACTTCATCCCTGAGCCTATCCGTCGCCGATCTGGAAAAACTGCGCCATGCCCGCGAACTGCTGGAAAGCCCGGGGTTTGCCATGAAGCTGGCCAACATCTTCGGCGCGCCGGTGGAGCGGGGTTTCGCCATGCTGCCCGAGCGCTGGTCGACGCTGGTCCACGAGGCCGCGCGGATCTCCCTGGAGCGGGCGCTGGATGTGGCGCTGTACTCCCTGGATCGGGATCCGAAACCCGCGTTGACCCCGGCCACCAATGTGTCCCATAAACTCGCGGTGGCCCTGAGCGGCGCCGCCGGCGGTGCCTTCGGGTTACCCGCGCTGTCGGTGGAACTGCCCATCTCCACGGTGGTGATGCTGCGCTCCATCGCCGATATCGCCCGCAGCGAGGGAGAATCCCTGAGCGATCTGGACACCCGCCTGAACTGTCTTCAGGTGTTCGCGCTGGGCGGTTCGGAAGCCGAGGACGACGCCGTGGATACCGGCTACTTCGCGGTGCGGGCGATGTTGAGCCGTGGTTTCGCCGGGGCCGCCGGCAGCCTGCTGGAGCGGGGCGCGGTGGGCGGCGTGGGCGGCCCGGTGGTATCCCGTCTGGTGGGCCTGCTGACCAGGCGCTTCAGCGTGGTGGTATCCGAGAAACTGGCCGCTCAGGCGGTGCCGGTGGTGGGCGCCGCCGGGGGTGTGCTGGTGAACACGGTGTTCATGGGCCACTTCCAGGACATGGCCCGGGGCCATTTCATCATCCGCCGCCTGGAGCGCCGCTACGGCGAGGATCTGGTGCGCCAGGGCTACCGGGATCTGCAGGTCGAACCCGCCGCTTGAGCCGCACTCCATACATTCCAGTACCCCATCCACGGGAGCCGCTGTCACAGGAGCCTTTGTTCATGAGTCGTAGCGAGAAATGGCGCGAACGCCTGGAGACCTCCGAGCATGCGTTGGCGTTGCTGTTCTTCGCCTCCTTCCTGGAGACCACCGTGCTGCCTATTCCCATCGAGGTGGTGCTGATCCCCTACATGCTGACCCACCGGGATCGCCTGTGGCTGATCGCCACGGTGACCCTGGCGGGTTGCCTGGCGGGGGCGCTGGTGGGCTACGGGGTAGGCTTTTTCCTGTTCGAGTCGCTGGGCACCTGGCTGATCGACACCTTCGGCTGGCAGCAGTCCTACCAGGATTTCCAGGGGATGTTCGAGCGCTACGGCTTCTGGGCCATCATCGCCATTGGCGTGACGCCGATTCCCTTCCAGGTGGCCATGCTGGTGGCCGGCACCGCCGGCTACTCGATTTTGCTGTTCCTGCTGGCGGCGGCCATCGCCCGGGGGGTTCGTTATTACGGGCTGGCGCTACTGGTACACCTGTTCGGCGAACGGGCCATGACCCTCTGGCAGCGCCATTCCACCGTCGTCAGCGTGGGGATTCTCGGGGGGGTGATCGTGGGGGTGGCGGCGGCGGTGTACTTCTCCTGACGGTCCGGGAAACCCTTGCAAGGTTTGCAACAAGGTCTCCTCCAAATTGCCAGAATCCTCTCCCTGGCCCGCCGAGGTGACGGGCAGTCCGCTGATTTGGCGATGAATTGTAGGGCAGGGGCATGGAACCTGCTGAAGCCGCCACATCAATCCAGTACCACGGTGTGGAGGCATCATGAATCGTTCCTTTTTATATTCCATGGGCGGGGTAGCTCTGGCGACCCTGTGGCTGAACGCGCCGGTGACGGCCCAGCAGATCGACAGCGAGACCGAGGTGGTCGTCGAACAGACCGCACAGACCACCGTGCAGACCGTGAGCCCGGCCACCGAGCCGCAGGCGACCGTGATGCCCAGCGTCATCCGGGTACGTGCCGCCGAATCCCTGCTGGACCAGGATGTGGTGGACGTGGAGGGCGAGGAGATCGGCGAGGCCGAGTACCTGATGATCGACGTGGAGACCGGCGAGATCCGCTTTCTGATCGTGGAGGACGACGGCCTGTTCGAGGCCGAGCAGTACCTGGCGCTACCCTGGCGGCTGGTGCAGGCCAGCCGGCGTGACGAGCTGTTCCTGGATATCACCGAGGCGGAGCTGGAGCAGGCACCGCGCTTCACCGAGGAGGGCATCGATTCCCTGGTGGAGCAGGCCTCCATCTCCCGGCTGGATGCCTATTACGGGAGTTTCTCCCAGGATGTGCCCACCGGCGGTCAGGTGATCGGCGCGCCGCTACCCGAGGAGATCGGCCCGGAGAATGCCGATGCCGCCAACCGGGGGGTGGTGGAAACGGTACCGGCCGACCAGCAGGGTCGACAGAGCGCTAGCGATCGTCCCCAGATTCTGGTCCAGCCGGACCTGCTGTCGGTATTGATGCCGCCCCAGACCTCGGCGCTGGATGATCTCACCGGTGCCCCGGTGATCCTGCAAGGGGACGACGAGCCGCTGGGCGAGGTGGATCAACTGATGCTCGACATCGACCGCGCCCAGGTGGCCTATGCGCTGATCAGTCGGGGCGGTTTCCTCGGCATCGGCAAGCAGTGGGTGCCGGTGCCCTTCGAGGCGCTGCGCTGGACGCCCGAGCGGGGCGCCTTCGTCATCGAGGCCACCGAAGCGCAACTGCGGGAGATGGTCAACGTGACCCGCACCGACGAGTTCATCCGGGTGCCCACCCGGGATCTGATCAGCCTCTACGAGCGCTTCGGTCTGCGTCCTTACTGGGAGACCGGCAACATGGGAGCGCGTGGCGGCGACAGCGGCGTGCAGCCGATCACCCAGCAGAGCGGTTAGCCAACGTCGCCGGATAGGGTGAGTTTGTCGTCCCGATGAGTCTAGCGGAATTTCTGCTGGCGCTGGGGATCAGCCTGGCGCTGATGGTGTCCACCCTGTGGCTGCACTATCAGGTGCTACGCTTCTCCAGCGACCATCTGGCGGATCTGCCCCTGCGGAATCGCGCCAAGATCATGGCGGTGGTGTTCTCCAGCTTCATCGGCCATATGCTGGAGATCGGGCTGTTTGCGCTGGCTTATTATTTTCTGGTGGGCTACACCGACCTGGGACAGTTCTCCAAGCCCTACGCACTGGACGCCGGCAACCTGTTTTACTTCTCCACCGTGAGTTTCTCCACCCTGGGCATGAGCCCGGTGCAGATGGAGGGACCGCTGAAGATCGTGGTGGGATTGGAGGCGCTGAACGGTTTTCTGCTGATCACCTGGTCGGCCTCCCACACCTACACCATCATGCAGGAACTCTGGGGTCACGCCTGAGGCGAGCGGGATCCGGCGCCGACGCCGTCGCGCTGTAGATGCTCGGTGACCCGCTGGCCCTCGCCCATGGCCTGGCGAAACGCCACCCGCAGCCGGGAAAGATCGGCGTCCTCCAGGCTACCCCCGGCATCGAAATGCTGTACCAGGGTGTGACCCAGGGCATAGGTGGTGGCCCCGCCCAGGACCGCCACGCTGGTGGCGCCGGTGAGGGTACCGATGCCGGGGATCAGCTTCACCAGGGAGGCTCCCATGGTGGTTCCCACCGGGATCGCGCCGCCCACCAGCGCGGTGCGCAGCGCCACCGCCCGGTGCTGGCTGAAGGGGCGCCGGTAGTGGCGGCACAGTTGCTGTATCAAGCGCAGGTGGATGCCGCTGAGGCCCAGCAGATCCACCATCGGTACGGGTATCAGACCCAGCAGCAGCGCGGCGATCACATGGTTGTTGATCAGGCTATGGATCCGGCTCAGGTGTAGTTCGCCGTGAATCCGTTGCAGTTCCGCCTCGCTGACGGCGGAGATGGCGGGTGGGGGAGTGGTCATGCTGTCAGTCCTCCGGGGTGGCGCCGGGGTCACGGCGCTTCAGGGCCGGCACCACCCGCAGTCCCTCGACGAACTGTTCCCGCAGGTCGGGGCTGACCTGGGCGATATCGAAATCCACCAGATTTCCCCCCTGTTCGAAGTGGGTGACGAATATCCGCCCGCTGGCGTAGACGATGGCCCCGGCGGTGACGCTGCTGGTGGAACCGGCGATCAGACTGCCGAAGCCGGGAATCAGCTTCAGCAGCGAGGCCACCAGCACGGTGGCCTTCACCGGCAGCAGCGCCCCCAGCACCAGTCCCACCGCCACCCGCGCCAGTTGTAACGAGTAAGGCACTCCGTACAGCCCGCACAGTCCGCGCAGCATTCGCAGTTGGATCACCGAGATACCCACCACGTCCAGCACCGGCACCGGGAACAGGCCGAGTCCGAGGGCGCCGATCACATGTTCCTTGATGACGCCGTCGGCCTGCTGGCTGCGCAGCCGGGTGCTCAGGCGGGCGTGGCGTAGGGCCGATACCGGTACCATCGGTTCGGGCGGATGATCCTGGGCGTTACGGTCGTTCATGGCGCCACCTGGGGTCCTGGAGACGAGGGATAGCCGGGGGATGAGTATGGCATCTGCGGATGCGACACGCTGAGATTCCCGGGTCCGGATTATGCCGGGGTGCCAGCGTCACCGCCACCGCCGTCCTGGCGTTGCGTGCTCGCCGCTGTCCCCGGGATGCTTCCGAGGGGGGGCGGGAGGAGGTGCCTGGCGCGAACAACGCATGGGCTGCGAATCATTCCCACCGGAACTTTTGCGGGTTTTGGTCGACCCTGTCCAGGGAAGGTGCTAACTTTTCTAAAAATCGACACGTTCCAGCTTAGGTTGTCCGGCGAAATATAAGTAGCCTCACGGCTTTTCCCATGATGTTCAGCGCTGTTGAACGATTTTTCCCGGTGCATGTTTCTATGCGCTGAAAATCGTCAATGCAGCGGATCTGGTTGAAAAAGCCATGAATGGCCATCCCGCCATTCACGTGATGCGGGTTTCGAGAATCTTCCTCCCCTGACCGTCGACCTGGACCTGGCAGCCATGGCGAGCGTTTTGCAGGCCGTGGCGATACGGATGCGGGACAACTACCCCTATCCCCATCCCTTCTATGCCGGGCAGATGCTCAAGCCTCCCCATCCCATGGCCCGTCTGGCCTACATGCTGGCGCTGTGGATCAATCCCAACAATCACGCGCTGGACGGCGGCCGGGCGAGTTCCGCCATGGAGAAGGAAGCCGTGGCGGAGATCGCCCGGATGTTCGGCTGGAATACCCATCTGGGCCATCTCAGCAGCGCCGGCACCATGGCCAATCTGGAGGCGCTGTGGGTGGCCGGTATGCTGCACCCGGGCAAGAAGATCGTCGCCTCCCGGCAGGCCCATTACACCCACGAGCGCATCTCCGGGGTGTTGCAACTGGATTTCACCCTGGTGGATTGCGATACCCGGGCGCGGATGGACCCGCTGGCGCTGGAGTCGCTGCTGGCCACCGGCGAGGTGGGTACGGTGGTGGTGACCCTGGGCAGTACCGCCACCGACTCGGTGGACCCCCTGCCGGAGATTCTGGCGCTGCGCCAGCGCTTCGCGTTTCGCATTCACGTGGACGCCGCCTACGGCGGTTATTTCTCGCTGGTGGATAACCTGGAACTGGCCACCGCCCGCGCCTTCCAGGCACTGGCGGCGGTGGATTCCATCGTCGTCGATCCCCACAAGCACGGCCTGCAGCCCTACGGTTGCGGCTGCGTGCTGTTTCGCGACCCGGCGGTGGGCAGGCTCTACAAGCACGATTCCCCCTACACCTATTTCAGCTCCGACGAGTTGCACCTGGGCGAAATCAGCCTGGAATGCTCCCGCGCCGGCGCCTCGGCGGTGGCGTTGTGGGCCACCCAGCGGTTGTTGCCGCCGCCCGGCGCGATCTGCACCTGGCGGTGGCGACCCTGCCGGCGACCCTGTTGCGGGAACGCTGGCCGCAACTGCACTGGGACCAGCCCCAGGTGGCGTGTCTGCGCTCCTGCCTGATGAAGCCGGAGCATCTCGACTGGCTGGACGATATCTGGCGGATTCTGGATGCGGTGGCGTCCCCGACGCCAGCCGTGGGCGACGAATAAACCAGCGATAGCAGAGCCTTTTCCATGAGCAGCGAATCCATGGTGGATGTTGTCGGCATTCCCGGTGTTGTATCGCACGTTATTTCACCGCTTCTTCCCAGATTAAAATGCGCCAACCTTTCCGGTTTCTTTGACCGGACGTCCGATACCCGCCGAGCCCTGTCAAGGGCAAGTTCGCTTCGCTCAGCGTCTTCGACGCCCCTTGACAGACCTCTATGGGCATCGGAAGAGGGTCCCCATGCCAGAAAGACAAAGCCTTGCTGGCACAGGACACACTCTCACTTGAAGAGGCGATCGTCGTTCTACTTTAATTCACCATTTCGGAGGCGGTGGCGTGGGATGGGAATTTGGGAAATTCCCGGTGAAATAGCGTTGGAAATAACAATATCGGTGCGGGCAGCGTGGGAACCGCCCCGCCGGTGGATAAGCTCGGGCGACGGGCAACGCCGTGCAAGCTCCCGCGAACCTTGTCGCCCATCCGTCGGTCCACCAGATAAGTAAGGGGTCTCGCCCACGATCGCCGGTGGTGGCCGGCGGCGGGGCGATGGCCGGCGCCTTCGGCGCAAGCTGCGGCGATCACCTGGACTTTGCACGGGAAATTTCTGCATGCCCGCCGTCATCGGTCTACGCTTTGACTATACTTCAGCGCAAATAAATCATGCAGGAAGCGGCTGGCCGGCGAAACCCGTGCAGGAGTCAGGGTCGGCCGTTTCGCCCTGAACCTGCCACAACCACACGATATCGGAGGAAACACCCGCCATGACTGCCATCCGCTTGCGCAACGTGTACAAGACCTTCAAGGACGTCCGGGTCATCGAACGCGTCAATCTGGATATCGAGGACGGCGAGTTCTGCGTCTTCGTCGGTCCGTCGGGCTGCGGCAAGTCCACCCTGCTGCGGCTGGTGGCCGGTCTGGAGGATATCACCGCCGGGGAGATGTATATCGGCGACAAGAAGGTCAACGACCTGCCCCCCTCGGAGCGGGGCGTGGCCATGGTCTTCCAGTCCTATGCGCTGTATCCCCACATGACCATCTACGACAACATGGCCTTCGGTCTGAAGCTCGCCAAGACCGACAGCAGCACCATCGACGAGCGGGTGCGCAAGGCCGCCGATATCCTCCAGCTGGGCCATCTGCTGGATCGCCTGCCCAAGGAACTCTCCGGCGGTCAGCGCCAGCGGGTGGCCATCGGCCGGGCCATCGTCCGCGACCCGGACGTGTTCCTGTTCGACGAGCCGCTGTCCAACCTGGATGCGGCCCTGCGGG
>JGI12109J20283_10923922_pt1 | contig 13407 bp, 10 predicted proteins | sample ElkSlonscriptome_12_FD_20283 | JGI IMG/M metagenome (IMG submission 20283) | reverse complement strand
GGCTTTGGACGATCTCCCTGATAACGGCCGGATCCATGACTTTGAGGGAATCAACAATGTTTTGCCGAATGTGCTCGTCCACCTCGTCGCTGTACAGCGACGCCTCGATCGTCTCGATTATCTCGCTGCTGCTGAAGCGCAGGGTAAAAGAGCCCAGCATCGATGCCAGGCCGCCGTCGTCAGCGAGGAAGTCGAGCCCCAGTCGGGTTATCTGCGCATCGACCATGCTCCTGCAGCGCCCCGGCTCCCGGATATCCCCACCCTGGATGAGGTCGTGCTCCTGCAGATAAAAGAGGTTTCCCATGAACTGTCTGTCATGGGAAAAGCCCGGCAGCTCCTGGACCAACATGCTGTCGGGATAGACCGACTGTAATGAAGTCAGGATTTGATACTGCAGTTTGCGGTTGAGTTCCATAATCCCTCTCGTGTTGATGCGCTGCCACCCTCATCTCATTTTACCACCATGACCGGACAGGAAGCGGTATGCAACACCCGGTGCGTGACGCTGCCGATGATCAATCCCTGAAGATTGGAGAGCCCCCGGGATCCCATGACAATGAGCTCGCACTTTTCGCTCTCAGCCGTCTCGGCGATCACCGCCCCCGCAGGGCCTTCGAGGAGCCTTTCAACATAGGGTATCTCCGCCCGTTGCAGATCATCTAGATAGGGAGAGATCAATTCAAGGGTTTCATCCTTGATCGAAGAAATCATCTGATCACGATAAGGCTGTCCCAGCAGTCTCGGATACTTTCGGTGACAGTGAACGAATACCACTTCCGCTTTGAGTAGCTCCGCATATTCAATAGCCTTGGCCAATACCTTGCCGGAGTATCTTGAACCGTCTATTGCAACCAATATGCGTCGTTTTCCCATGATACGCTCCTTCTCGTTTTTCTGCAGCCCGCCGCCGCAAGAGGCCTGCCGCAGATGGCGGCCTCCCGGACACAAATACCCCCTGCGTCTTTCTGCCACTCTATCATTTCCGCTGTCGGCTTTGCCATTCGGGACGTAATATTGTCAATAGTCCGTAGCCCGCTTGCCCCTGAAACTTAGCGCTGCCAGGCCTCGAACAAGGGTCCATCCTCGCCGCAGACTGGATCCATGCCGGGCATGGCCACCTGTTCTATGCTCCTGTCGACCGCCGGCCGTTCCTCTTCTCTGCCATAGTTCATATCCGGAAACTGGCCACCGGGATAGGCGCCTATAACCCTGAAATCGGCAGACTGGTCGATATTTTTATGGGCAACCCCGGCGGGGATCACCAGCACATCACCGGCAGCAGCCCTGACTGTCTGGCCCTTTGGGCCTCCCAGCAAGGCCTCGACCCAGCCGCAGTAAATTCCCAGCACCTCGTGGGCAGTGCTGTGATAGTGATGATAGGAGAAAAGACCGTTGCGCCAGGAGCCTGTCCAGTCATTGGCGGCAAAACACTTCTCGACCACTTCCGGTTCAATGGCGCCGTCCCCGGCGAAAACACCGTGATAGACGATCAGCGGACAACGCCCATTGTTGGGAAAGGTGCCGTCATCATCGAAAGTGAAAACGCTGCATTCGGGGTGACTGAAATTTTTTCGCCAGTTCTGCTCCACATTCATACTCCCTCCCGCTTTTTCCTGTGTGCATCAATTCGCCGCGAACATATCGGTGAAGCGGGAACTACCCGCGTACCTTGCCGATCACGTAGGGACCGTCGGCGGCGACGGCAATTTTTTCGTGGTTCTGGACCAGGGCATCGATGGTCTTTTGTACATCGTCTATTTTCACCCCTTGAAAACGCTCCACATCCTGCCCACTCAACCCTGGTGAATAGATATAGACCCGGCCGGAATAACCGAGGGCCTGGTAGATATTCTGGGCGCACCACTGGTCGATGACAAAGTTTTCGGGATCGGCATGATGCCGGTCGAAATCCTCCGGCGTCGGATTGCTGCGCATGATGGTGCAAAATCCCTCGCTGCCAAGCCCCTCTTCGCAACCGCAGGTGACGAGAATGCTTCCGCCGGGCCGCAAAATATCCATGGCGCTGATCAGACACTTGGAGACCTGGTAGAAGGTGGCATCGAGCGGATAACCGCCCGCCGAGGTAATCACCAGGTCCATTTTCTCTTCGAGATCGACAACGGCATGGCTTTTCACCATTTCGCAGCCTGCCCGGTGAGCGGCCTCATAATGGCCACCGAAGATACCCGTCGGCTGTCGGTCCTGATTGATGACCACATTGAGAATGAAATCGATGCCCGCCTGTTCGGTCACCTCCATGGCATAATCGTGGAATATATTATTCTCCAGCCTGCAGTTTGCCCCTCGCAGCTGATCGATGACCTTGTAGGAATGCATGAATTTCATGGTTTCAAAGCTGGAGATGCCCGGCAGAATGGATTTTCTGCTGCCGGAAAAACCGGCATAGAAGTGCGGCTCAATCAGTCCCGTGAGTATTTTCAGATCGGCATCGAGATACCGGCTGTTGATCTCGATGGGGGCGCCGTCAATACGGGTCAGCTCACGAAGCTCCTCCTCTTTGTCACAGTAATGGTTGACGATGGTGTAGTTCTCCATAATCTCTCTACCGACCATGCCCGCCAGTTCATCGCCGAGATTGGGACGGTGCATGCCTGTGGCGATGAGGATGGTGATATCCTGCCGGCGGATGCCGCTTTCCTCAAGAGTCTGCAGCAGCGGCGGCAGAATGAGCCGGTTGGGCACCGGCCGGGTGATATCGGAGATGACAATGCAGGCATTCTTTCTGCCCATGGCGATCTCCCGCAGGGGTTTACTGCCAATGGGGTTGCGCAGGGCATCGACAACCGCCTCACCGGGATCGGCAAGCGCCTCTGCAGCACTGCTTTCAAGGAGCACGGCCCTCTCGGGAAGCTCCACAGCAAGAGTTTGTCTTCCACAGAGCAGATCGGCTTTCATAACACTCTCCTATTTTCTGTACAATCATTGTTCTTCTTCACTCTCACTGCAGTCCGGCGATTGGTCTGCAGATGGGGCCGGATTCGTCGGCACCTCTGTCGACACTGTAAGCATACCGCAGATGGGTCGGCAATAGCAATAACCTGCCGCAACGGAAACAGCAGAGCCTCTCCAGTCATTATCGTGGAACATATGTGCATAATATGCTATCTGATACGAGAGAGCATCGACGCGCTGAACAGGCGTTTCCGAAACCATTTCAGGCAATGAGGACAGACTCTCCGGTCCGTCAGTTCTGGATTCCAGATCCGCAAAGGCAACCGCAGATACGAAAACCATGGTCCCTACAGCGAAAATGAGCCGCGAGGAGCGCAGCTGGGTACTCTATGACGTCGGCAACTCGGCTTTCGTCCTGGTGATGATAACGGCTATCATGCCCATATTCTACAAGGATATCGCTGCAGGCCATTTGACCGGAGCCGAATCGACCGCCCACTGGGGCTATGCCAATTCGGCGGCTTCTCTGATCCTGGCCCTTGCCGCGCCGATACTGGGCGCCATGGCTGACTACCGCCGGCGGAAAAAAGTCTTTTTCCTGTGCTTTCTGGGGCTCGGTGTCAGCTTTAATGTCGCCCTGTCCTTCATCGGCACCGGCCAGTGGCTGCTCTGCCTCGTCTTTTTCATTCTGGCCCGCGTCGGCTGGGCCGGTTCCAACCTGTTTTATGATGCCTTCATCGTCGACATCACCACCAACGAGCGCATGGATCTCATTTCATCCAGGGGCTATGCCATGGGCTATATCGGCAGCGTCATTCCCTTTCTGGCGGTGGTGGCGTTGATACTCAGCGGCGGTCTGGAAGACGGCCTGCCGCTCACCCAGAGCCGTCTGGCCTTCCTGCTGGTCGCCGGCTGGTGGCTGCTTCTCTCCATCCCCGCCGTCAGGCACCTGGAGCAGCGCCACTATCTTCCCCCACCCGCCTCACCTCTCAAAGAGAGCATACAACGGTTCTGGCGAACGCTTACCAGAATCGGCAGCCACAAACAGGTTTTTCTCTTTCTCGCCGCCTATTTTTTCTATATCGACGGGGTAGGCACCATTATCTCCATGTCCACCGCCTACGGCCGGGACCTCGGTTTCGGCATCCCCCTGCTTATTGGCGTTTTACTCTTCATTCAGGTCATCGCCTTTCCCTTCGCCCTGCTTTTTGGCCGCCTGGCGGCAACCTTCGGCACCAAAAACATGCTGCTCGCCGGCATAGCCATCTACTGCCTGATCACCGTGGTCGCCTTCTCTCTACCGGCCATAGACAATCAGAGCCTCAAGGTTGCCGTGTTCTGGCTCATCGCCTTTATGGTCGCCTCGGCCATGGGCGGCATACAGTCGCTGAGCAGGAGCTATTTCGGTAAACTCATTCCACCGCGCAACAGTGCCGAGTTCTACGGCTTCTACAATGTCTTTGGAAAGTTCGCGGCCATAGCCGGGCCGGCACTTATGGGGGTGGTGGGTGAACTTACCGGAGAGAGCCGCTGGGGAGTGCTCAGCCTCCTGGCCCTGTTCATCATCGGTGGAGTTTTGCTCACCCGAGTGGAGAGGAGCTGAAGGGCAGATCAGGTTGACAGGGTGCGCTGCAGCGCTCCGGCCAGTTGAGCGACGGTAAAGGGTTTCTTGAGAAAAACCGCAACTCCCATGGCCATGGCGGCCCGGACATCTTCGTTCATGGCAAAACCGCTGACCAGCATGGCCTTTTGATCGGGGTTTACCTCGAGAATTCGCTCATAGGTCTGGCGACCGTTGATTCCCGGCTCCATGACCATGTCCAGTATAACCGCATCCACCGGCGTCCGGCGAACAACGTCCAGGGCCTCTTCACCCGAGCTCACTGTTTCAACCCTGTAGTTGAGGTCTTCGAGCATGCGCCTGGAAAGAGTGAGTATCAGTTCCTCGTCATCGACCACCAGAATCAACTCGTTGTTGCCGGGGGAATATTCTCTTTTCTGAACAGGCATCTCTGCCTCTTCAGCTTCAGTGGCGGCAACCGGAAAATAGAGCCTGAAACAGGTGCCTTCGCCGGTATTCTCGGCCATCACCGTGCCGCTGTGTTCATCCATGGCGTTCGAAACGATGGTCAGTCCCAGCCCCGAACCGTTCATACCCATCTGCTTGGTGCTATAGAAAGGTTCGAAAATGTGTTCCCTGTCCTCATCGGATATACCCGGGCCGGAGTCGCATATCGATAAAACCACATATCGCCCGTCCGCCGGAGCTCCGCTGTGCCCCTCCACCAGCTCATTGGCCGTGGTAATGGCGATGGTCCCCTTGCCGGCACAGGCCTCATAGGCATTGGTTATCAGGTTCATGAAACATTTTTTCACATGCACCGGCGAACAGATGACAGTCGTCTCTTCCGCTCCAAGCTCTATCTCGAGGGCCACAGCACTATTTGCCCCCTCCAGCCGTTCAAACTCCGGCAACTGGAAAAAACCGTCCACGAGCCGGTTGAGGTCGTGGGCGACGAAGGTGGTCGCCGTGCTGCGGGCAATCGTCAGCAAGTCGGCGACAACGGAAGTGGCTCTTTTGCCGGCTTTCTGGATTTCGAGGATGTGCTGGTAGATGTCGCTTTTGCTGTCAATACGCATCAACAGCAAATCGGGATAGCTGACAATGCCCGAGAGGATATTGTTGAGGTCATGGGCGACGCTGCTGGCCAGAAGGCCGAGGGCTTCCATCTTTTCGACCTGATGGAGCTTGAGGGTGATTCTGCGCCGCTCTTCCTCGCTTCGTTTGCGCTCTTCTATTTCCTGATGCAGCTTGTCGTTGGCTTCGACGAGTTCGGCCGTACGCTCGCTCACCGCCATCTCCAGGTTTTTTTTGTGATGCTGCAGACGTTCTTCGATACGTCTTCGCTCAGCAATCTCATGCTCGAGCCGGCGGTTTATCTCCTCCTGTCCACGGCTGGTGTCAACGGCCTGCCGGTGCATCTCTTCGAGTTCGCTGAAAGCCGAGTACAGCGACCTTCTGGTCACTTCCAGGCTTTGGCCGAGCATGCCCATCTCATCACTACGCCTCCAGGTAAAGGGACTGGCGAGATTCTTTTCGGCAAGACGTTCCGACTGGCTGATGAGCTGTTCCAGGGGCTTGAGAATCTTGAACTGCAGTAGAGAATAGAGAGCGGCCAGACTGACCAGAAAGGGAATGACGATAACGAGAAGATATTTTATCAACTCATCAACAAGAGCTTGATGAAGATGGCTAACATCCACTTCGACTACGACCCGGCCGATGTCGGCGCCGTGATAGCTGATCGGACGACTGCGCACCACCGTCTGCTCATGTTCGGCGGTATCTGTTTTTTCTATAAAGACACCGTCCTCGGTCTCAACAGTAACATGGACCACCCGTTCATCGGTCATGATGGCCTCGACCAGCGACAGACCGGACTCGGCATAAAGCGCCCACACCGACTCCTGGAGGCCGAGAGCAAGAATCTCGACAATGCGCGCATGGTCGGATTCCAGCTGCCGCCGCAGGGATTTCTTGCGCTCTATCAATGTCAGCCAGCCAGCGATGATCACCGAAAACAAAAAGGATGCCAGCAAAACAACGGCGATGGCCTGTCGTAGTGGAATATTGCGCATTACAAGGAGTCAGGGTTGAGCGCGTATTTCATAAAAATCATCCTTTCTTCGCTCCGTGGCCTTGCACTGTCAGATGCACATTCAAGTCGGATCAGTCGATACCATATTTTTTCGCAATCGAGTCAAATTTTCCGTTTTCTTTCATGGCAGCGAAACAGCTATCGAGTGTATCGAGCAGTACCCGGGGGTGCTCCAGACGGGGAGAGGCTTTGGAGACCGTAACATAATAGTCGCTGGTCTTGATATCAAACCCGAGGATTCGGATGTTCTCGGTCACGCCCATGCGGCTGGCCCGCCACAGCGTTGTAGCGCGAGTATCGACGAAGACGTCAATAATCCCTTCGAGCAGAAGCTTCAGATAGTCCCTGCCATCGGTGATGGTCACCAGCCTGCCGGCAGCCTCCCGTTTCTGGACATATTCCTGGAACTCCGCCGAATAGCGCAGACCGGCAAGGTGACCAAGCCGTAGTGAGTCAAAGTCCCTCAGGGAGTCTATGCAGATAGCGGAACCTTTCAACACCACCGGTCGGTAACTGGAAGTGAAAATCGGCTCACGACCGTAGATAACCATTTCCTCACGATCTTTCCTGTAGGAAAAAATGGCGATATCTAAAAGGCCCTTGCGCAGATAGGAATACATACGCTTAACCGGATAAAAACGGTATTCAGCAGTATAGCCGGCGTCCGGCAGACAGGCATCCAGCAGTTCCCTGGCAAAACCGGCTTGGGGATTGGTGGTATTACCGAAATAGTAGGGCGGCCAGTCATTTTCTATGACAATGAGCTCTTGCGCCACGGCTACCACGGGCGCGACAGTAGAGAAAAAAGTGAAAATGAGACTGAGAACTAACGTTCTTGTTTCTATTTTTAACATAAAATCCGGCACCATAATGCATTTTCAAGCATTGTCCTCTTTGCTACCAGTATATGCTAGTTGCCACCTTTGAGAAACTCTTTTTTTGCTCCATCCGCACATTTCCTCGGTGAGGCGCCGTCAATGGCACTGACCGCGCTCAGACTATAGCCCCCACTATTTCACCCATGAGACTTAAGAAATGCGGGCTATACCTCTAAAATCCAAAGCCACACTCGATTTTTTCATGAAATATTAGGGGGTGTGACCTTGAGCAGTCTTCTGCCTACCAGCATATAAATGAGCGTGGAAGCCAGGATCATATAGCCGAACAGATGGACGGACCTGGTCTTGAGGACGTAAGCGATACCTATGATGATCATTGCCGAGGCAAGGAAAAAGAGGGGACGCGGTACCTGACGGATGATCAGTCGACCAAAGTGGGCGAACTGTATGCGGCTGACCATAAGTGCTACCGTGACCACCGAGATCGCATAGAGCAGCGAAGGCGGCACGGCAATGGACGCCCCCAGTACCACCAGCGCCCCCGCCGGACTTGGCAGGCCATTGAAAACTCCGTCGGGCAGATCTGTGCGTTTCTTGTCGACGGTGACAAAGCGAATAAGCCGGTAGGCTACTCCGGCAACGAAGATTACGGCAAATACCCAGGCCACCGGCGAACCCAGTTTGACCATGATATAGGCCGGAGCAATCCCGAAGCTGACGAAATCGGCTATGTCGTCGAGATACGGACCGTACTTGGTACCGCCATGCTTCTCCGCCATCCTGCCGTCGAAAAGATCGAACAACTGACCGGCGATAATGACGATTATAGCTCTGGCGAAGTAGCCGTTATGGGTAAGAAAGAGGCTGGAGACGCCGCAGAAGAAATTCAGGGTGGAGAGAATGTCGGCATAAAGCCTGTTGGCTATGAACTTGAAAGCCACCGAGGCGGTGGAAAGAATTATGCAGGCAATAAGTATTTCGTCGCCGATATCTATGACACCGGTATTTTTTTCCAGCAGCGCGCAGAAGATGACCAGCACGAAGCAAATGATGGCTTTTATCTTACCGAAATTATTAGCCGCACCCGAAATTTTCAAAAAGCTCAGAATCCGCCGGGCGAAGAACTGTCCGAAGAGTTCCACCACCACCAGAATCCATACCAGATGCACCTGAAGAATGCCGATATAGGCAAATCCCAGCAATGGCGGCAGATAGGTTAGCTTATCGCACATCGGATCGAGCCACTCGCCAAACCTGGAGATAAGGTCACAGTTACGGGCGACGATGCCGTCGACGCCGTCGAGAATAGCAGCAAAGGTAAAAATAAATATAGCTGCCGCCTGAAACTGGGTGAAAAAGTAGAGCAGGAAACCGGCGGCTGCCATTACCGTCCGCCAGTAACAGATGGAGTTGGGGTGGAGCAGCCACTGGTGAGCAAAGACGAACTGCTGCATCCATTTTCTCTGAATCATCAGGGAAAACCAATAATAGAAGGCCGTGCCAATGCCGGCCGAGAGGGCAATTACCAGTATTCTTTCCATGGGGCCTCGATGCGGTAGAACGGTTTCATGTTGATATCAAAACAAAAAAGCTTCATCTTTTCCAGTCTATCTACCATTTCAGCAGAAAAAAGGCCAGCAGGGACGAATAGCGGCCCAAGGAGTGTATCGGAGAATCGCAATTTTTCCGGATTACAATGTTTTCAGGTACTCACGCACAGCCATAGTGGAAATATGGTGGAAATTCCTGCCAGCGTTGGTTTTCGTATTTGTTTTCCCCCTGTTCTCAGCAACTCGGTCTGAGACAGGGATACTCCAGGAAACTGCTTTGTCCGTCAAGATCACAGCTTCATTCTCATCATTATCTACAAATTGTGAACCACCCGCACCCATAATTTCAGCCGGACCGATATTTCTGTATGCGGGATGTACTCCCCTCCACACCCTCCTGCTGGCTGAAAGAGGCAGCGCCTTTCCCCAGACGGCAGAAAGTACCTTTTATGTGTTACTATTTCCCCTCTATCATGAAGGTATAGCCAGTTAATGCAATATTTGTTAAAAATTTATGATGCAAATCATAATTTTTTATTATACAATATGCGATATCATTGGAAGAATGTTTACGCGGGTAATCTTCCATTCCTTCAAAGACTCTCGTTCCCATGACCTGACACACCTGTAATATGGGAACGACGCCATAGCAGTCGGTACCGCTTACAACGGTACCTGCAACATCGTAGAGAACACTAGCCACCCACCGGCGGCAGAGGGTATTTCACATGTCTTCAATATGCACATTTTACGGGATTTGTGCAGTGTAGGCGTCACAACGGAGGCGTGGTCAACACGCGGCTGTGGAAGATCAGCAATCCGGGGCGACAACGAGGTGAAACCCTCTGGGATAAACTCCCCGGGAGAGGTGAAATACTGTCGTTTTTCAGTTTTCAGACAAGGAGGTGATGAGGAAGACTGGCACTTTGCTGTTATCGTGATTTCGGTCAGCTAGAACTATTACTAAGACAGGAGGAGAGCACTTATGGAACCTAGAACCTGGGTATACCTCTTTTTAGGCATTTACATCATCTATTGCTTTTGGTGGGGCCTGAGAGGCTACTTTACAGAGAAAACCGCATCGGGATACGCCATCGGCGGAAGGTCGATTCCGCTTATCGCCTTTTTGATGGCGGCCACGGCAGCATCGTTTTCCGGCTGGACCACCGTCGGCCATCCAGGACTCATCTGGCGCGATGGTCTTGCCTACGCCTTTGCGTCATTCTACGTTTTGACGATTCCCATCACCGGCGCCTTTTTCGCCAAGAGAAACTGGTTGCTGGGCAAGCGCTACGGCTTCGTTACTCCAGGCGACATGTTTGCCTACTACTACAACAATGAGGCCGTCCGCTGGCTGACGGTACTGTCGGCTGTCCTGTACTCGATGTTCTATTCGGGACTGCAGCTCATCGCCGCCGCCAAGCTCTTTGAAATCGTCGCCGGCGTTCCCTACACCGCCGGACTGTTTTTCATGGCCTTCATCGTCTGGTTCTACGTGGTCACCGGAGGTTTGAAAGCCAGTACCTGGGTCGGCGTTATCCAGTTCATCCTGCTTGTTCTCAGCATCGTCCTTCTGGGCTACTTCACTATCACCGCACCGGCTCTCGGCGGCTGGGGCGAGTTCAGTACCGCCGTCAAGGCGCTGGAAACCAAGTACGTCGAGGTGCCAAGCATAATCCACTTCGGCCTGGGAACCGGCGGCTGGAGCACGGTTATGATCCTTACCTACATGTTCGCCCTCATGGGCATCCAGTCCTCGCCGGCCTTCACCCTGTGGAACTTCGGTATGGTTTCACCGAGAGCACTGGCCTGGCAGCAGGTGTTCATGTCGACGTTCGTCGTCGGTATCGCCCTGTTCTTCTTCACCGCTTTTCAGGGCCTTGGTGCCCGCGTTCTCCAAGGGATGGGTGCCATCAATCCCCAGGTCGACGGTGATGTCGTACCAATGCTGATGAACCATCTCCTGCCCGGACCGGTCATGGCCATCGTCTTCCTGGGCATCATCGCCGCCATTCACTCCACCGCCGCCCCCTACATCGGTACCGGCGGAACCATCGTTTTGCGTGACATCTACTGGCGGTATGTCAAGAAAGGCAAGGCCGGCCACAGCGAGCAGATCTGGGCCAACCGGGTCTTCGTCACCGTGCTCACCCTGCTGGCGGTGATCGTCAGTCTCACCTCACCTGGCGCCATCGTCATGATCGGCGGCTTTGCCACCGCCTTTGGCTTCATCATGTACCTGATGCTCCTTGGCGTACACTACGGCTTCAAGTACCCCACCATCGGTGTCGTCATCGGCCTGATAGGCGCCATTGCCGCCTGTTTTGTGACCTACTTCTTCTACAAGTATCCGCTGTCGATGCATACGGCATTCTGGGGCCTGTTCACCGGTCTGATCATCGCCTATCTCTGTCGGGCCGTGGGCATGAAGGACTCCGACGAGACCATCGAGCGCCAGAAGGAGATGAGAGACTGGCTCAACGACGTCGACGGTCCCTCCGAGAGCGGCCAGAAGTGGCGGAACGCCATGAAATATCTGGTTCCCCTCTGGTACCTGTTCGCCATCGGACCATTCTGTATTCTCGGTAATAACGCCTTCTCCTTCGCCGGCTTTCCGCCGCTGTGGTCATGGCAGATAGTCTGGTGGATCGTCGGTATCGTAATGATGTGGGCTCTGTGCTTCAAGGCTGAGATGTCGACGACAAGCAACAGACAGATCGCCCGTGCCGACGAGGAACAGAACATCGTCGTCGAAGAGGTTTAATACGTATTCAATGAGGTGATATTATGGCAAAAGAAGATATTTGGCTGATCGTCGTAGTCGCTATCGCCATCCTCTTTACCGCCAGCTTCGGCTGGGGACTGTGGGGATAGCTCTATAACCATACGCCGGGATTTTCCAGGCACTCCGAAAATACCCGGCATAAACTCAGAAAAGGCGGTACCGGCTCCAGCCGGTACCGCCTTTTTCTATTCCGTCCGTACTATCAACCACAGTCACGCATTTTTGGTGCCAGGGAGCTGGGACCAATGGCCACGCTTTTTCCTACGACTCCGTCCGCCACCCATCGGCCATGCGACCGGGCAGTCCAGCAGATGCCCGGGCCGCCGGCAACCGCCCTGCACCGAGCACCCCTGCCTGTTGAAAATCTATTTCCTGCCCTGCTTGAGAACGAAGTAACCGATAAATCCGCCGACACCGTAATAGGGAATCAAATGTAAAGAGTATATACCGCCGAAAAAGTTGGCCCGGGCAATATCGAAACTCAGAGAAGAAAAGAGCCAGGGGGCGAAAAAACTGACAACCTGGGACAGAGAGAGGACGATGAAAAGAATGACCAGCAGGCGCTTCTCCTCCATTTTAGGATAGATAAGTTGAAATATAAGACCGAAGAGGATGATCAGGAGCATGGCGGCAAAGTAATTGCGGATAAATTCCATATATGGGCCGCCGTAGAATTTGGCGCTTATCCACATAGGTAAAACGATAATCAAAAATTTAATAAGGGTTGACCGGCTTTTCTCGTCACTGCTCCGCTGCTGCACTGCACTGATGTTGTTGGTCATATTCTTGCCGTAGTTGAGAGTTGTCTGATGAAACCATTACTTCGGTTTACCTGGGAGCCTGTCGGGGGAGGCACTTTCTCGGAGCCTCACTGCGTTCGCTTACTGCCCATCTCTGGGGTATTTTCAGAAAATCAATGCTGGCTGGAGTAACTGTACGGCTCTTCGGTTGTACTTGATTTGCTGGCAACGCCTGAATCTGAGAAATATTTGTGCTACTTCGACTTACTCCTTGTCCGGGTATTCCACGTGTTGAGACGAACTATCAGTCGAGGATACAGAAGAATTTCATCCTTCGAAGATCCGCCTGCGACCATATCTGCTGAATCTACCGAGTGTTCGCCGCGATTGCAAGATATCGTTGATTTTTTATGCTTTTTTCGTAATACGGCAGTACTGGTGCACCTCCCGGGCTCCAATGATGCGGACCCACGTCTGTGAAGCCAACGCCTGTATCTTTGCCAGGGCGAAACCATGTTCAGTGCGACTTCGAGGTGTTCAGTACCACCAACAGCAAAAAAACTGTGTAGTAAATACTGGCGATGCTCTTGCCGTTTCCGGTCATAGGCGATAGTCTTAGCAATGATATTCTCGAAATTGGCCGACGGCGCCTGGCCGAAGCCTTTGCCGCATCGCCTGCGCTCAAACAGACCATCGTTGACATAGGACGGCAAATCACCTTCAGAGAAACACTCACACCACTCAAGTGAAACCAGAGGAGAGTCATCCATGCACCATGTGCTCCATGATCTCATCACTCTTTTAGAGACCGGCCGGAGGGCTGTGCTGGCTGCGGTAATCCGCAGCTCCGGCTCGGCACCGAGGACCTCGGGCGCGCGGATGCTGGTGCGCGAAGACGGCAGCCTCAGCGGCAGCGTCGGC
>JGI12109J20283_10916863_pt1 | contig 13416 bp, 11 predicted proteins | sample ElkSlonscriptome_12_FD_20283 | JGI IMG/M metagenome (IMG submission 20283) | reverse complement strand
CCCGGGGTCGGCCAGCAGGGCCTCGGCCTCGTGCAACGGCAAGGGTCGGGCCAGCAGATAACCCTGGCCATAGTCGCAGCGCAGATCCACCAGCGCCTGCAACTCCTCGGGCTTTTCCACGCCCTCGGCCACCACGTTCATCCCCAGCCCCCGGGCCAGGGTGATGATGGACTCGACGATGGCCATGGAGCGGGAATCCTCCAGCATGGAGATCACGAAGGAACGATCCACCTTCAGGGTATCGATGGCGAAGCGGTTGAGATAACTCAGGCTGGAGTAACCCGTGCCGAAATCGTCCAGCGCCACGGTGAAACCCATCTCCTTGCAGCGCTGTACCCACTCCAGGGCCGCCTCGTAGTTCACCAGCATGGTCTCGGTGATCTCCAGCTTGAGATTGGCCGGATCCACCTGGTAGGTGGCCACCAGTTCATCGAGACTATTCAGGAAATCCGCCGCCGAGAACTGCCGCCCCGATAGGTTCACCCCGAGAAAGATCGGGAACTTGTCGGAACTGCCCCGCCGGGCGGCCTCGCTGAGCTGGCGGTGGCTCTTGCAGGCTGCCTGCACCACCCAGCGCCCGATGGGCACGATCAGATCGGTGCGCTCGGCCACGCCGATGAAGAAATACGGCGACAACAACCCCCGCTGGGGGTGCTGCCAGCGGATCAGGGTCTCGAAACCGGCCACCCGCTGGCGGCGCAGATCGACGATGGGCTGGTAGTAGAGCACGAACTCGTCCTGCTCCAGGGCCCGGCGCAGTTCCCCCTCCAGCTTGATATCGTCCAGCGCCGCCGATTGCAGAATACCGGCCTCCCGGGCCGCCTGGGCCAGCCGGGCGCTGTCGTCGAACAACTCGCCGAAGCGGCTGCGCATCCCGCCGCGCATGCGGTCGAGGATGATCCGGAAAAGCCAGCGCAGCACCGGGTCGGACTCGGCGATGCGGGTGGTGATCTGCTCGCGGGTGACCACCGTGAGGGTGGTGAACTCCACCGCCATGGCGGTGGCGGTGCGGGGCGCGCCGTCGATGATGGCCATCTCGCCGAAGATATCCCCGGGCTGGATGGTGCTGATCACGGTCTTCACCCCCCCACGGCGGACCGAGATCTCCACCCGACCCTTTTCCACCACATAGGCGCAGTCGCCCTCCTCGCCCTCGTGGAAAATCTGGCTGCCTGGCCCGAATTGCAGATTGATCAGAGGATTCGCCATGGTCCATCCCGGTGGGGGGCACCGCTACCACCCTGTAGGTTATCACCTTACCGAACCGGCATCCTGCCGTCGGCACCCGTGCATTGTTCACAGGGCGAAGTATAGCGGAAAGGCCGCCGACTGGGATTGGCCGGCAAGTCGGGGGGAAAATCCCCGCGCTAGTTCCGATCGGTGTGATGGGGCGCCAGCGCCGTGAGATCCTGGGCCGCCTCGGCGGCCGCCGACGACAGGGAAAAGCGCGCGCTGGTGTCGCTGTAGTACCAGGTATGCACCAGGGTGCTATCGCCCTCCAGCAGCACCACCCCGAAGGCCGGCGGCTCGTGGCTACCGGGCACCCCATCCATCGGCCCCAGTTGCAGGGCTACCTGGTGGTTGATGGCCGGCAGAGTGCTATGGGGTATGCCCCGCCAACTGCCGGCAATGGGCCGGTGCACATGGCCGTAGAACAGATGACGAATATCCCCGTGGCGCCCCACCACCTCGGCGAAGGCGTCCACCTGTTGCAAAGCAATAGCATCCATACCATTGATACCCACGGCAAACGGCGGATGGTGCATGAACAGATACACCGATCGCCGGGCGTGTTCATCCAGGGTCCGCGCCAGCCAGTCCAGGCGCTGCTCGCAGAGGTGTCCGGCCTCGGTGCCGGGCTGGTGGGTATCCAGCATCACGAACACCCCAGCCCCGGTGTCTACGGTGTACTGGACAAAGCCGTGCCCGTCCACCGGGGTCTCGGGGAATACCCGGCGAAAACCCTCGCGCTGGTCGTGGTTGCCGAGCATCGGGTAATAGGGTATCGCCAGTCCGTCCAGCACCGCCCGCAGATTGCGATAGGCCGCGTCCTCGCCCCGGTGGGTGAGATCGCCACTGATCACCACGAACTCGGCGTCCGGATGCTCGCGGTTGATGGCCTGGATGCCGGGTTTCAGGCGGCTGCGGGGCAGCAGGCCGTAGAGGGCCTCGCCCGGTGGGGCGAAGTGGGTATCGGTGATGTGGATGAATTTCATGGGTGATTTTCCGCTAGTTCCCCTGCTCAAAAGTTCGTGAACACATCAAGCTACGGAGGGCTCTCTCCCGGCGCCCTTGCAACCCATCGACGGGGAAGGTCGAAGCTAGGATCGTCGATGTGATCGATTTCGGCAACAACTCGGTTTCCAGACAGGAAGGCGCAGTTCACCAACGTCAGCTCGTCGGGCGAAAGTGAACTGTGAGTATTGCACACAACGGTATACGTTTATCCAGAAACCCCCTAAAACCGCGTAGCAGCCCGTTGACTTTTACAGCTACGATGGCAAACTAGCGCGAAGCTCAACAGCAGGTTCCTAATCCCGACATGTTTCAGCGCCTTGCAGGGCCATTTAAGTCATTTGGCCTTTTCCCTGGATGCCTTTATGCAATAAACAGAGTGCTCGGCCAGCTTTCACCTCGGTTTAGCCTGCTGTACCACGACTGGATGGTGCAACCCATCCCCGAAAAGCCGCTTCTACCCGGTCGCCTCGGGCAAAGTTACGAAACTCGAGAAATTCCTGAAGGCGATGTGTTGATCGACCGTATGCCATTACGACCCGAAGTGCGGGTCTCGCGGTTCGCCCAGGATGCCATCTGCCTGGGCACTTTTCGGAAAGGCGAGTTGATCGGTTATATATGGCTGAGCTTCGACACTTACGAGGAGGACGAGGCTCGTTGCACTTTCGTCCTCGAACCCGAATCCGAATCGGTTTTCGATTTCGACCTTTACGTACTGGAAAAATACCGCATGGGCATGGGGTTTGCCGCCGTCTGGGACGGTGCGGCCCGATACCTGAGGGAACGCGGGATCAAGCACTCCTACAGCCGCCTGGATCACTTTAACCAGAAGTCGGCTGCTGCGCACGATCATCTTGGCTGGAAGCTCGTTGGGCGAGCAATAATTCTACGCTTGTGGTCCGTGGAATTGATTATAGCCAGTATCCGACCCCATGTGTCTCTACTCCTTACCAGTACACAACGTGCTCGCATAAGACTGTTTCCAGACGTCCTTCAGGAAGCGGCTTGAACGGAACCAAAACCTTACTTCTTCGGGAATACATCATGACGCACGATCTAAAAGTTCTCACGGATTATATCCGGGACGAACTTGGATACGACGGCCCCCTTGATCCAGACACCGATTTGTTGGAGGAGCGGATCCTCGATTCATTTAGCGTTGTGCAGATGGTTGTTTATATACAGAGTGAGTTTGGGATCGAATTCGAACCTGAGGAGTTAGTGCTGGAGAACTTATCCCGACTATCCGGCATGTTAGCACTTATCGAAAAATACAAGGGTTGATGGATGTTTGGCGAGACCTGGAACATCGACATAGGAGGAAGCTGACGAATGCCACGCTCGGTTCCAAGGTTTTTATGGGAGGCCGCCGAACGCTGGCCCGACAAAACGGCCATCGTCTCAAAACACCGCTCAGTCACATTTTCCGAACTGTACAGCGAGGCTCTCAGCACCGCCGAATGCCTGAAGGAACTCGGCATCAAGCCTGGAGACCGCGTTGGCATCTGCATGGAAAAGTCGGTAGACCAGATATCCGCGATCCTCGGTGTGCTGTTCGCCAATGCGATGATCGTCCCCATCCTACCGCGTCTTAAACAGCCTAATATCCGACATATTGTGGAAAACTCGGGTATGTTCGCGTTGATTACAGACGCCGATCGTATGCGAGAAGTTATTAGCTTCCGGGACGACACACAGTTGATCACGGGCCATGGCGAGGTGGACGAGGATTGGCCGAATCTGGCCTATATGCGCAAGTATATCCAGCCTAAATTGTTTTTTGATCGTATTGGGATGGACAATGCGGCAATCATTTATTCTTCCGGTACTACTGGCCGCCCCAAGGGGATTCTGATCAGCCATCGTAACCTCGCGGATGGTGCGGATATCGTGGCTGAGTATCTCGGCACCACGGATGAAGACCGCATCGCTTGTGTACTGTCATTCAATTTCGATTACGGCCTAAATCAGATCTGGCAGACCCTACGCGTGGGGGCAACCTTGTTCCTGCACGAGTTCGTTTTACCGAACGATCTTTTTGTATTGCTGGCCGAGCAACGAATTACCGCACTGCCGGTTATGCCTGTCATCATTTCACAGATGTTTGACAAGCGTCTCAAAGCACGCACGGATGGACTCGATTTTTCATCGCTGCGTTATGTCTGTACAACCGGAGGACGCATTTCGCAGGAGATGGTAAACGATTTAAAGACGGCTTTTCCCAAAACCAAGATTTACTCGATGTTCGGCCTGACGGAGGCATTCCGCGGCACCTATCTCGAACCGGAAAAGCTTGCTACGCATCCGACCTCCATCGGTCGTTCCATCCCGGGTTGTCAGGTGATGATACTGAGAGCGGACGGAGAGGAATGCGCTCCCGGTGAAGTTGGTGAATTGGTTCAACGTGGAGCCACGGTAACCAAGGGTTATTGGAAAGACCCGGAGGCGACGGCACGGGTGTTTCGCCAGCATCCCCGTTTTCCAGGAGAGGTGCTCGTGTATAGTGGCGACAGTGCCTATCGCGACGATGAGGGCTATCTGTATTTCGTCGGTCGCCGCGACGAGATGATCAAGACCAAGGGCTTTCGCGTCAGTCCGACCGAGGTGGAGGCGGAAGTCATTTCCCACCCGGCTCTGACGGCTGCAGTGGCTTTCGCCGTCCCCAACATCGCGGTCGGCGAAGATGTCGGCTGTGCTTACACTACTGAAACCGGCGACCCATTACCGGAAAAGACACTGAAACAGTATCTCAAATCCCGCTTGCCCAGCCACATGGTCCCCGCTCATCTGGTACATTTCGACCACTTTCCTATTACCGGCAACGCCGGTAAATTTGATCGTAGCGCGATCAAATCGGAGGCTTATCAGCGGCTCGGAATCGAACCCGCTACGACTCGCTCCACTGGTTAAGCAATGATTGCACGCAATGATGAGGGCAAACGTATTGTGCTGGGTGTCATCGGTGACGACATCCATGTTGTCGGTAACCGCATCATCGAACTTGCCCTGACCGAGTCGGGCTTTGTTGTCTACAACCTGCGAACCCGAAACCGCCCGGAGCATTTCTGCCATGCGGCCCTGGAAGTAAATGCCCATGCCGTGTTCGTTTCCTCATTAAATGGAGAGGGCGAATACTGGTGTGCTGATTTTCGCCGCCAGTTTCATGCCGTGGGTCTGGCGAATATCCTGCTTTATGTCGGGGGAAACATCATTGTCGGTCACCGATCTCAGGAAGATATCCAGCGCTTGTTTCGCGGTTACGGCTTCGATAGGGTGTTTCATCAGAAGCCCGATTTTGCGCTTGTAATCGCCACTCTAAGAGAGGATCTTGGTCTTGGCAACGCCCAGTAAAGATGCTTGCCTCGGTAACATTGCCGCAGATCGCGCGCCGATCATCAGTCATTCCCTGGCCCAGGGAATCGATTTCGAAGAAGTGCAGAGTTTTCTTGCCGCGCTGCCAGCGAACCGCTATCCAGCGGCTGCCTATACCCAACGTGGTCGTATGCCCTGTGTGCAGCCGCGTGGCGGTTACCCGCGCTTCGAATCGCAACTCGCTCTGACACATGAACTCGACCGGGCCGGTGCTGACTTCATCCCGCTTACCATCGACAGCTACACGCGGCACAATCAATACGATACAGCGGCCAGACTGCTGCAGCGTAGCGAGGACGAGGAAAAGGATTACCTGAACGGTTATCCACTGATCAACCACGGGTACGAGGTAACCCGCGAACTTTACCGTGGCCTCGATAAGCCGGTGAGTTTACGTCATGGCACGCCGGATGCGCGGTTGCTGGTGGAAGTGGCGATCGCCTCTGGCATCGTCGAGATCGAAGGCGGTGGTATATGCTATTGCATCCCTTATTCCGAAGGCTTTCCGCTGGATCGTGCGTTGCTCTACTGGCAACATGTCGACCGTGTCTGCGCGTTGTATTCGACCGCTGACCGCCCGATCCACCGCGAGAGTTTTGGTCCGCTTAGCGCAACCCTGGTGCCACCGGCCACTGCCATCGCGATCCAGATCATCGAGGCGCTCCTGGCAGCCGAACAGGGCGTGTGTTCCTTCACCGTGAGTTTTGGCCAGACGGGTTCAATCTCCCAGGATATCGCGACTGCCCGGGTTCTACGCCAGCTCGCCCGCGAGTTTCTTGACCGGTTCGGGTTCAACGCCACCGCCGTGTATCTCGCCTATCATCAGTGGATGGGTCAGTTCCCCCACAACCGGGCCAAGGCTGCGGGGTTAATCGCCGGCGGGACCCTCGTTTCCAACTTGATCAACGCGGACAAGATCGTGGTAAAGACAGTGGACGAAGCCCTCGGGATACCCAAAGCTGAGGTTAATTCCGAGGCCGTTGATACGGTCAAGTATTTACTGCGTACTTTCAGTTTTGCCACCCCCCCGAATTCGCCAGAAATTCAGGCCGAAGCAGAGCTGATCGAGTCCGAGGTCCGTCATATTCTCGAGGCGGTATTCGCGATGCCTGGCAGGGCTTTCTGGGAAAGTGTCTATCAGGCATTTCGCATAGGTTATATCGATGTGCCATTTTCACCCCATGCCGACAACGCCAACCGGCTATTGTCAATGCGCGATGCCAGGGGCTCGATTCGTATTATCAATCCGGGTGCCTTGCCGATCAGCGCGGAAGACCTGCGCCGCGAGCAACAGATGCTGAGCGTGGACAGCGTCTCCAGGGGAGAGGGGTACCGCCAACTCCTGGCTGACATCAATATCATGCTGGACTAGGCATGCCATCAGCACACGTTTTTGCCGTCGATATCGGTTCCACCATCATCAAACTCGCGCACATCGGTGATGAGGGCACGATCCTCGAGCAGTGGTTTGTCGAGCGCGACCACACACTGGGCATAGCACGCCAGGTCGAGGCATTACTTGCCACGCGCGCACACGGCGTCGCCGACCAGGAGATTCGGGTGTGCTCCTCGGCCAACGGTGGTTTGCGCGTAGGTATTGTCAGCCTGAGCAAACTCTTCAGTGGCGCAAGTATCCGCAACCAAGCGCTCGCGGCGGGTGCCAACCCGCTGTTTGTCGATACCTTGGACGATGTCACGGGGCAGACACACCATGTCGATGTGCTACTCCTCGGTGGTGGTATCGATTGCCCCGATGCGGCCCCGATGCGCGACAGACTGGAACGCTTCGACGCCAGTTGCTATCACTTCGGCAGCCTGGTCTACTGCGGTAACCGCTATCTGGCCGATGCCGTCAGACAACGATTCGGCGACGTCATCATTGTCGATAATCCTTTGGCCACTGGCCTGCGCCCGACCAACGACGCCGTGTTCGAGGTGCTGCGTCGCGCTTATCTGGACGACCTGGTTTACAAGCAAGGCATCAGTGAACTGAGAGGCAGTCTGGCCAACGGCATCCGGCCAACACCGGAAATCGTCAACCTGGGCTTCCGACAGGCTTTGTTCAAACGTTCCAGTCTGCACCTCAACGGGCCATGTCTGATGGTCGACATCGGGGGGGCGACGACGGACCTGCATTACACGGTGGAGATGGTGCGTGAGGACAGTGCTGATCGTCCCGCGCCCGGTACATCCATCGCACGCTACGTGTTCACTGACCTGGGAGTGGTCGCATCCCGCGATAGCACGCTGTCGCAACTGCGCAATCACCCGAACCTGTTCGAATTTCTTAACGCGATTCAAATGGATGAGGTGCGCGGAACCTACCGCTCGATCCGCGAGGCGGAGTACGAGCCGGATACAACCTTTCTAGCACTGAGCTGTTTGTTCCTCGCCCTCACCCGCTTTGTCGTCGGGCAGGGACCGGGTCTCCCCGTCGCCGACCTTGGTAAGATGGCGCAGATCGTACTCACGGGAGGGGCTTCCCAACTGCTATCCGAGCAGCAGGTGGTCAGCTTGCTACCGCTCATCGTTAACACCCCGGGCAACGCCACGGAAATCCTCATCGACCGCAATTACCGGATATGGCTGGATGGCATCTGCTGGAATGAGAGTGCGTAACAAAGTAGAAAGTAGCCTATGAACAACCTGGAAAACACGATCTGGGATTGCCCGGAGGCTTTTGATCCCGAGGCGCTGGCGGGAAAATTCCGTACACCCTACTACCTTTACGACGCACATGTTCTCAAGCTTCGCATCCGCTCGGTGCGCACCATGCTCGACGGATTGGTGGACGTGTTCTACGCTGTCAAGGCGAATCCTAACCTCGCGCTGTTGCGTGCGATCAAGGGCGTCGCGGGCGGTCTGGATATTTCGTCGGGCGGGGAGTTGCAGCAGGCCATGGCCGCGGGTTTCGATCCTGATCGGATCAGCTTCGCGGGTCCGGCCAAGACAGAGGATGAGCTACGCGCCTCGATCGACACCGGTATCGGCTGCATCAGTGTGGAATCACCCCGCGAACTTACCCTATGCGCTAACCTCGCCGCCCGCCTGGATCGCCGGGCCAATGTACTCCTGCGCGTCAATCCTCTGAAATTAAATCGAAAATTCGGCATGAAAATGGGGGGGCGGCCGCTACAGTTTGGCATCGACGAGGAGACGGTACACGAACTCCTCCCCTGGCTCGAGGCCAATGCTGACAGGGTGAATTTTCGCGGTATCCACGTCTACTCCGGTAGCCAGTGCTTCGAGGTGGAAGGCGTGGTGGACAGTGTCAGTAGCACGCTGGAGATCGCCCGCCGCATTGAGGCGGCCTCGACACTGCGTTGCACAACCATCAACCTGGGCGGTGGGTTTGGTGTGTCGCATACGGAGAAAGACAAGGTCCTGCCGCTGGCAGAGCTTGGCGATGCCCTGACCCCTATTCTGCGTGGGTTTGTCGCGGAGTCCGATAAGCCCCGGGATCTGGTCATGGAACTGGGGCGTTATCTGACTGCGCCAGTGGGGCTCTATGTGGTTCGCGTCGTGAGTGCCAAGGAATCGCGTGCTAAGACGTTTTTTATGGTGGATGGTGGCTTACACCACCACCTGTCGGCATCTGGAACCTTTGGTGCCACCCTGCGTTCGAATTTTGTCTTGCGCAATCTGACGAATCCCGACGGCCCGGTAGTTCGCTGCAATATTGCCGGCCCGTCATGCAACCCCACCGATCTGCTTGCCGTTGAAATCGACATTCCCCAACCACGCGTTGGCGACCTGATCGCCGTGGAGAATGCCGGTAGCTATGGACTGACAGCAAGTCCTATCCTGTTTCTTGGCCGTGCGACGCCAGCGGAGCTGATCTACGATAATGGTGAAGTGATGCTCGGTCGCCGCGCCAGGACGATTCTCGATTTCAACTGATGACAGTCGAACGTATCTATATGGGTTCCGAAAGGGTCACTGCTGGCCCTATCGGCTATATGATGCGTCCGGGGGGAGCATCGCATGTTGTGTTTTTGCACGGACTTGGATGTGCCAGAGAGTCGTTCATCGAAGCCTTTAAGAGCGACTGGTTCGATCCAACCCTGAGCCTGCTTGCGCCCGATCTCCCCGGACATGGCGATTCGCCGCGTGACTCCGACTACAGCTACGATTTGGACATACAGGCGTACGAAATCCTGGAACTACTGGACAAGCTAAGGATTCAACGCGCTGTATTGGTCACGCACAGCATTGGCAACATCTGCGGGCTGAAACTTGCGCGTAAGATTCAGGAACCAATCGGCTATTACTGTCTGGAAGGCAATTTGATTGCGTCGGATTGCCAACTCAGCACGCGGATTGCGAAGTACGACGAAACAACTTTCGTCACCAAGTTTCACCCCATCGCACACCAGCAGTTTCAGTGTCCTAATTGCGCTGAGCGTGGTGCCGATCCCATCGCATTGTATCGTAGCGCCGCATCACTGGTTAGACACTGCGCTAACGATCTACCGTTGCAGCAATTCCTCGACCTCGAACTGACCAAAGCGTATTTCTATGGTAGTCGGAACGCGACGATGCCAGTTCTTTCCCGGTTCTTCGACAAGGTTGATCTTGTTGAAGTACCGAATGCAGGGCACTTCGTAATGAACGATGCGCCGGAATTTGTCTGGAAGGAGATTGCCCGTAGGGTTGCAAGTCAGGCTTGATATCGCTTAGTGCTCGTTCAGGAACTTCAGCCCAAAAACCGAGCCGATCGTCCACCAGCATTGGTGGGTGGGTCTGCCGGCCCACCTGGCAGCGGGAAGGGCCATTTCTCGTGGAGTACGGGTCCATGACCCTATGATGACTCCCCCACAGGCGCCCGCGAGGCCAGCAGGGCCGCGAGATTCCCGCCCCGCGCTGCCCGCGGTCCCACCAGCAGACCCGGGATCCCCAGTTGTCTGGCACCGGCCAGATCCGTGTCGGGATTATCGCCAATCATCAGCGCGTTCTCCGGGGCCGCACCCAGCCGCGCCAGTGCCTCTTGATACAGCACCGGCCCGGGTTTACCCACTATCGTCGCTGCCGCCTCCGGCACCATGGCGCTGAGCGCCGCCAGCAGACTGCCGGTCTCCGGCACCGGGCATCCGGACTCATCGGGATGGCTGAGATCCGGATTGGCGGCGATCAGGGCAGCGCCCTCGTGCAAGGCACGGGCAGCGGCGCGCAGGCGAGTATAGCTGAGATACAGATCCCGGCCCAGCAACACCACCTCGGGGTCGATCTCCACCTGGCGGATATCTCCCAGGGTGGCGGCCAGCGGGCCACCCATGAGTGCCAACACCCGGGCGCCGGGGTGGCGTTCACGCAGCAGCCCCACCGCCATTTCCCCGGCCAGCAGGATTCGTTCGGCGGGCACCGGCAGCCCCAATTCGGCCAGTAGCCCAGCCATGGAGTTCGCGGTATCGGTGGAGTTGTTGGACACCACCACCAGCCGCGCGCCAGCCAGTGCCAGCAACTCGGCCGCACCCGGGGCCGCATCGCGGCCGGCCAGCAGGCAGCCATCCAGGTCCACCAGCACCGCCGCGGCGTCAGCAATCAGCCGGGAAGGGTGGAGGGAGGCGTTATCATCAGAGATTGTCACGAGTTGGAACCTTTAACTTGGCAAAATCCACCGCTATGGTAGCCCCACATCCGGCAGACACGGAAATTCCATGCAGATCATCTATCACGAGGCGGTACAACGCCACGACCCGAAATTTTTTCTGGTTCGCGGGGTTCCCGGCCAGAGCCCGGAGCGCCCGGAGCGCGCCACCCTGCTGCTCGGCGCCGCCCGGGAGGCCGGCCATCAGGTCCTTACCCCGGCGGCACACGGCGCCGGCCCCAGGGCAGCGATCCACTCCCCGGAGTATCTGGATTTCCTGGCCGGCGCCCACGCCGCCTGGCAGGCACTACCCGATGCTTCCCCGGAGATCGTCGCCAATATCCACCCCACCCGTTATCCGGGCAACTACCCCCGTTCCATCGTCGGCCGGGCGGGTTTTCATATGGCCGACACCGCCTGCCCGCTGGGCGAGCATAGCTTCGAGGCGGCCTGCCACTCGGCGGATTGCGCGGTGGAAGCGGCCATCCGGGTGCTGGGGGGCGAGCCCGCGGTGTACGCCCTGTGCCGCCCGCCGGGGCACCACGCCTTCGCCGATATGGCCGGGGGATTTTGCTTTCTGAACAACGCCGCCATCGCCGCCCAGACCCTTCGCCAGCGCTGCCAGCGGGTGGCGATCCTGGATGTGGATGTACACCACGGCAACGGCACCCAGGCGATTTTCTACCAGCGGGCCGATGTCTACACCCTGTCCCTGCACGCCGACCCCGGGGATTATTACCCGTTTTTCTGGGGCCACGCCCAGGAGCGGGGCGAAGGGGCAGGCGAGGGCTATAACCTGAACCTGCCCCTGCCCATCGGCACCGGCGACGAGGATTATCTCCGGGCCCTGCAAGGGCTCCTCCGGCCTCTGCAGCAATTCGCCCCCGAGGCCCTGGTGGTGGCCCTGGGACTGGATACCTACGCGGGGGATCCGCTCCGGGGCATGGCCATCTCCACCCCGGGCTTTGCCCGCATCGGCGAGCTGCTCGGCGCCCTGGCACTGCCCACCGTGCTGATCCAGGAGGGCGGTTATCCCTGCCCCGAACTCGGCGCCAACCTGGTGAGTTTTCTGCGCGGTTTCGAGCGGGCGCGGCTCGCCTGAGAGCTCAGTCGGCCGACGGCCCCTCCAGTTGCCCGGCATCGGCCAGCCGCGCCAGGCGCCGCTGGTAGGCACGCATCACCCACACGTGGACCACCGCCTGGGTAAGCGCGTAGAAGCGCCAGGGCAGGTGTGGCGAGAAATCGTGGATCGCGGCGATGGTAAAGCGCCCCCCCAGCACGTCGCGGAACTCGAAACGCCCCTGACGCCCCTCCCCCACCCGGGCGAGAACCCCGCCGTCGATAAAAAACATCTGCCGATCCGGAGAGCTATGGGTATCGCGATACCACAGATGCAGGAGGGTCAGCGGCGGCCAGCGCAGACCGATCCGCCAGGAGCGGTCGGCGTCCTGCTGGCAGATCAGGAAAAACGCCACCGTGCCCGGCAACCAGTGGAAATAATTATCCGCCAACCACAGGGCGTTACGCCCCGGTGGCAAACGGATACGCTGGATGGAGCGCACCCGACTGGCGCGGCGGAACTCGGCGTCGTCGGGCGCCCTGATGTCGGCCCGGGGGCTCGGTAGAGGGGTATGGTTGCGGGGATGCAGGGACTCCCGCAGGGCCTGCTCGAAACTCAAGGGGTTACGCCCCAGCCAATCCGGCAATACATTATCGGTGGCCAGTTGATTCACCTGTAAACCCGCCACGAAGCGCTCCACCAGGGAAGGATAGGCGCCGCTCAGCCGGCACACCAGGCGCCGGTACAACCACGGCGGCGGCGACCAGCGGTGGCTGGGGGGGTGGTGGCCCAGCACCCGCGCGGTGATGTTCAGGAGTTCGCGCACCGTGAACACCTGCCGGCCGCCGATCTGGTAGCGGTGCCCGAAGGTGCTCGGGTTCCCCAGGCACCGGCACAGCGCCTGGATCACATCGTCCAGGGCCACCGGTTGCTGATGGGCATTGGCCCAGTCCGGCACTGCCAGCCACTGGCGACAGGCCAGGACGGTGAGCAGATTCACATAGCGCCCCCCCGGTCCCACCACCAGCCCGGCCCGCACCGAGGTCACCGGCACCCCATGCCCGGCCAGAGTGCGCTCCACCTCGCCGGGACCGGCCAGCACCCGGGGCAGTGACGGGCCATCCGGCCAGAGATTGCCCAGGTAGAGGATCTGGCGGATACC
>JGI12109J20283_10926735_pt1 | contig 13430 bp, 11 predicted proteins | sample ElkSlonscriptome_12_FD_20283 | JGI IMG/M metagenome (IMG submission 20283) | reverse complement strand
CGTTTGAGCTTAAGATCCAAGAGTTTATGCCGACAACCGTGCCATCAGAACGAATCAGCGGGCCACCAGAATTTCCTCGGTTAATCGCCACGTCAGACTGAATGAACGGCACATATTGTTGGGTGAACTGCGAGCGACCTTTGGCACTTACAATGCCGGCGGTTACTGACTGCTCATACTGAAACGGTGATCCGATGGCAATGACCCATTCACCGGGACGCAAAGAATCGCTTTCGCCAAAAGTCAGCGTCGGCAGATCACCCTCGGCATCAATACGCAGGACTGCGATATCTGTTTCTTCGTCGGAACCGACCAAGACTGCCTCATACTCGCGACGATCCACCAGACGCACCTGAATTTCATCAGCGCCGTCGATGACGTGATGATTGGTGACAACCAGCCCGTCTTCGGACATGATAAATCCAGAACCGCCGCCCTGGCGATCAGGCTGACCCTGGCCGCGACGCGGTGCGCGGAACAGCTCATCAAAAATATCTGGCAGGCCTTCAGGCATCTGCCGTTGTTGGGGCTCGTCCTGTGTCCGATCCGCACGGGTGCCATAGCGAACCGTCTGGATATTGACCACGGCTGGAATGGACTGCTCGACCACGTCGGTAAAATCCACCGGCGTAGCGGCAATTGACGCTTGCGCGCTGAATAACGAAATCAGAATCAATGCAAAAGCATTACGAAGCATTTTTCTACTCCTCGAAAACAGGGTGGTTGGTGCCGTTTATTTTTAATTGGAATCGACGAGACACGCTTTCAAGCGATAAGTCGCCATCAAATCTCGACCATGGGGTTCAAGACAGTACTTCTACTGCTGGGTTCAATTGACTTCGAATACATCCCAGCCTCAAGAGCTACAGGAGTGCTGAGCTGAGCGCTCTTCTATCGCTTCAATTTTTGGATCAAGCTGATGATTGATGTCACTGTTGCTATTAATTCCACCAATCTTTTGCCTGCGAAGCCATGAGTACCCTGTGATCAATGAGGCAGCAACGATGCCCGCCACTAAGGCAGCCAGGTCTGGCGAGACCGACGGCAGATCGAGCTGCCCCCCTAGAATCGCCCCACCCAAAAAACCAATCAATGGCCAGCCGTAAAGCAGTAGTGAGCCAGACACCAAGCGCTGCGGTGCAAGTCCAACTCGAACCTGCTGACCGACCTGCCAGGTTTCGTTTGATGGCAGGTGCAAAGTGGTGGAGCGATGAGAAAACAATTGCGAAAAAACACCAGCACCACAACCCTCTCCCTGCAGACATCGTTGGCACTGACTGAGTCGATCAAAACGGAGTTGAACCCTCTCTCCGTCGGCTGAAACGACCGTGGCTGGTTGCCAGTACCGCGCCATTTAAGTCGATGTCCTGCTGCGGCGTTTTTTCTCTTGCTTGCTGTTCATCATGTTTTTTTCTTATTTATTTTTCACCGATGCTCGGTGCAGCCATCGGCCGACGTACCGAACCGTTGCCATGGGCACTTCGCCAACCACGGTGATCTGACGTTCGTCGAAGCGTCGGGTGTAGAGGTGAACTGAGCCCAGCGATTCCAGGCGTGATTCTTTCTCCCGATGGGTCGCCTCTTCAATGTAGACCGAAAAGCTGGCTACTCCATCGCTGAAAAGAAGATGATCGAATACTACGCCGTCTTCAGATTCGCCACGACCCCGACGCGCCAGCTGAAAATGGTCAGGCACGCGTATTGGCGCGCCGCCGGTTTCACTTGCATTATCGGGCAGGTTGCCGTTGCCGGGAGCCGGCTTGGCGGGTATTGGCAGGCTTTGATTCAACCGAGTTTCGAGCACAACATCAGGCTTGATTTCCGGCTCCAATTCAGCATCACTGATTCGCACCCCCAGCTCAATATCAACAAACGTGAGCTGTTGCACCCGTTGACCGGACTGATCCAGCAGCGCCGACTGGAGCAGCATGCCGGTTTGCGGCTCCAGCCAGAATCGATGGCCGTATCGAAACGCATCAAGCGGCAGGATCTCAACGATTTGAGCCTGCAGGCCCGCCACACGAGCACGATCACGCAAATGGAACCGATACGCATCCCGCGCAGACTCCAGTCGGCTTAACGGGAGATGAGGCAGCAGTCGAGAGCCAAGCTCACTGTGCACCACGACAGGCTGATCGTCGGCAAGCAGACTGCGGACTTGATCGCCATCGCGCAAGATTTCTCTGGGTTTACCGTTGAGAGAGTACAAACGCTCACGCACGCCAGAGGCGTCGGACCGATGAATGATTCTAAGGGTATCGAGTTGATCGCCGCGCCAGTGCACCAACGTGCCCCGGTAACTTAACGTCTCAACCGCACGCGCCATCCGATCCAGCCAGTGCTCTACCTCAGCGCTGTCATCGGCGGCCAATGGGCTGAAGGGCACCACTATTGCGAGCGCTAAAAGACTGCAAGCGAGATAGTTTGGCGAGGTCATCACTTTGCGCTAAAGTCCACCCAGCCTCTGCTCAGGTCGAATGCCTTAATCGTCTTGGGAGCGCTCTTCAATCGCACTATTTTCGTTGGGGTTCTGGATTTCGCCGACCGGCCCGCCCAGTGATGATTCCACTTCAACGCTTTCACCCTGAGCACCCGACACGACTGGAATGTAGGACACGAAGCCGCTACCACCAGCTGCCTGATTGTGGCGCAGCACGTAGGTATTAGCGCGCTGGCGCTCGGCGGCACTCATTTCACTAAAGCTGACCGGGATAGCCTGGCGCGCGAACGGCTGATCCAGCGTAGACGGTTGAGCTACAAAGCCAGGCTGGTCCAGGGTACTGTTCTGAGTGCGCTGTAAAACACTGGAGTTGATCGCGACGATGGCGAACAGCGCGGCACTGGCGGCAATTGCACCTCCCGCCAGCGGTCGGAACCAGCGAGATACGCCAGGACCTGTCATTGGCTGCTCGTCATCAATAGCGACGCGGACGCGCTCAGCAATACAAACAGGGTGACTCATTTCCTGGTGCAGACAGGCTCTTACCAGGTGGTAGCGGCGCCAGGCCATCGTCATTGAGGTATCGTTGGCGAGTCGGCGAACCATAAAGCGCTGGCCATCTGCCTCAAGCTCGCCATCCATTAAACAGGAAAGGTTTTCGGTCGAATCGGTCATCTATTTTTCTCAAACATTGGGTTTTAAATCGTGATGGCGCGCTGCTCTTGAACAACTTTGCCTATATTTTGTTTGAATATCACTTGTGAATACCATTTGTGAATATTACTTGGCCGGCCTCAACATCACTGGTGCCAGGTGTCGCTGCTGTTAGTCATCATCATTGTCCAACAACGGTCGCAAGCGCTGGTCGATCGCTTCTCTTGCACGGAAAATGCGCGAACGCACGGTGCCAATCGGACACTCCATCGTTGTCGCAATCTCCTCATAACTCATCCCTTCCATCTCGCGCAGCGTAATGGCGACGCGTAGATCATCTGGCAGGTCGGAAATGGCTTGATGAATGGTGTCTTCAATCTCTTCTCTGAGCAACTCATGTTCCGGTGATCCGCGATCTTTCAGGCGCGTATCGATTGAATATTGTTCCGCATCCGAAGCATCGACATCCGACTGCGGCGGTCGGCGTCCCAATGCCACCAGATGGTTCTTGGCGGTATTGATCGCGATGCGATACAACCAGGTGTAAAACGCGCTGTCGCCTCGAAAACGCGGCAACGCCCGATACGCCTTGATGAACGCCTCTTGCGCGACGTCCATCGCTTCAGAGTGGTCAGAAACGTAACGCGTAATCAGGCTGATGATCTTGTGCTGGTACTTTCCAACCAGCACATCAAATGCCTTCTTGTCGCCTTTCTGTACCCGCTCTACCAGCAGTTGATCTACTTCACGTTCGCCCATTCGGGCCGTCCTTTTAAGAGTCTATTGACGACCCGAGCCTGCAACCATGGACAGCACCCCGATCAGTTAGTTTCATTCAGCGCATATTCAGCTTGGCCCAAAAAGAAACCGGAGCCCAATGAAGCACGCGAGAGTTATCGAAAGAATACCACGCGCCCCCTGACCTTCTCCGCCAGTAATGCGATAATAACTGGCTTTGTCGGTCCTCTTGCAGGCATTTATGCTTACCTCAAATATCGGGAGTTGAACATCACCATGACGAACCACCATAAAATTCTTGAACAACTTGGCTTGAAAGATCTGAACCCCGGTGCCTGTTTTGGCCCAGGCCACTGGTCTACGTTACGCGAAGACGCACGTGTCGACTCGATCAACCCAAGTTCAGGCCAGGTCATCGCTCAAGTCAGCGCTGCCAGCCAGGCTGATTATGAAAAAGTGATCAAGACAGCCCAGGAGGCCGCCGAGGCTTGGAAAACCGTGCCTGCGCCCGTTCGTGGCGACGCCGTTCGCCTGGTCACGCAGGCCCTGCGCGATTACAAAGACCCACTGGGCTCGTTGGTCGCTCTGGAGATGGGCAAGATCAAGGCCGAAGGCGATGGCGAAGTACAGGAAATGATCGACATCGGCGATTTTGCGGTCGGTCAATCCAGGATGCTGTACGGCAAAACCATGCATTCTGAGCGCCCCGGTCATCGTATGTACGAGCAATGGCACCCGCTGGGCGTAGTCGGCGTGGTCACGGCCTTCAACTTCCCGGTCGCCGTATGGGCCTGGAATTCGCTGCTGGCGGCGGTCTGTGGCAACGCCTCGATCTGGAAGCCATCGCCGAAAGGCATTCTGTGTTGCGCAGCCGTTCAAAACATCGCCAATGAGGCTTTGGCCGGCACCGATGTACCGCCAATCTTTACCTCGTTCATGGAAGGTGGTCACGAGTTGGCCCAGACCTTCGTTGACGATGAACGGGTTGCGTTAATGTCATTTACCGGTTCATCACAAATCGGTCGACAGGTTGGCGAGAAGGTCGCGGGCCGAATGGGTAAAAGCCTGCTCGAGCTGGGCGGTAATAACGCCATCATCATCGACGAAACCGCCGACATGAAATTGGCCATCCCGGCCGTCGTTTTTGGCGCCGTCGGCACTGCCGGCCAACGCTGCACCAGCACGCGTCGATTGTTTCTGCACGAATCAATCGCAGATTCTGTTATCGAATCCCTGGTCAAAGCCTACGGACAGGTCCGCATTGGCGATCCGCTGGATGAGACCACTCTGATGGGGCCGCTGACTGACGAAAATTCCGTGCAGAGATTCGAACAGGCCATTGCTCGCGCCAAGGACGCTGGCGGCGAAGTCCTGGCTGGCGGTGAACGAATAGAAGGCGTTGGTCACTTCGTTCAGCCGACGATTATCCGAGCGGAGAACCACTGGGACATCGTGCAGGAAGAAACCTTCGCGCCAATTTTGTATGTCATGACCTACAAGACGCTGGAAGACGCCATGGCCATGCACAACAACGTGCGCCAGGGGCTGTCGTCGTCAATTTTCACCACCGACATGCGCAACGCAGAGTTTTTCCTGTCGCACCGCGGCTCAGATTGCGGCATTGCCAACGTCAATATCGGCACGTCCGGCGCTGAAATCGGCGGTGCCTTCGGCGGCGAGAAAGACACCGGTGGCGGGCGCGAGTCTGGCTCGGATTCATGGCAGACCTACATGCGCCGCCAAACCAACACCATCAACTGGTCAACCGAACTGCCGCTGGCTCAGGGCATCAAGTTCGACCTGTAAGCGTAAAAAACAAAACCTAATTCTCTCGCGGAGACGCAGAGGCGCTGAGAAAATGCAAAGGACAAATAATTTTATCTTTGGTTTTCTCTGCGCCTCTGCGCCAGCTTGGTTCAAAAGACAGCGGCGGTTTACCGCAGGCAAGAAGCCGCTGACTGCAGGACAGCTACGCGTGGTAGAGCATGATTTTGATTCAGTGAGCTTGGAATATCTATGTACGGCTGGTTGAGGAAGGGGTTGTTTTTGCTGCCGCCGGAGGCGGCGCATGACGTTGCTCTGGGCGCTTTGGCTAAGGGGCGGCTGCTCGGTTTGCCGAAACTACTCGGCAGCAGTCTCGCCAGCGCGCCGGTGGATTTACTGGGCTTGAGTTTTCCAAATCCCGTTGGACTGGCCGCAGGTCTGGATAAAAACGGCGACTATATCGACGCCATGGGCGATCTGGGTTTTGGCTTTATCGAAGTCGGGACGGTGACGCCAAAACCGCAGTCGGGAAACCCCAAGCCGCGGATGTTTCGGTTAGCGGAACATGAAGGTTTGATCAATCGACTGGGCTTCAACAACAAGGGCGTGGATCATCTGGTCCAGCGATTACAGTCGCGGCGCTTTAAAGGCATTGTAGGGGCGAATATTGGCAAGCAAAAGGAAACGCCGGTTGAGCGAGCCAGCGACGATTACCGAATTTGCCTGGAAAAAGTCTATCCGCACTGTGACTACGTCACGGTCAATATTTCATCGCCTAATACGGCAAACCTGCGCGAGCTGCAAGACACCGGCCCGTTGCGTGAACTATTGGCTGATCTGACCGCCCTTCGAGATGAACTGGCGATCACCTATGGCCAGCTTCGACCAGTGCTGATCAAGATCGCACCGGACTGGGAAGACAGCGCCTTGCAGGCATCGTTAGACGTGATCGCCGAATCCGGCATCGACGGATTGATCGCCACCAATACAACGATTGATCGCGAACTCGTGGCCGACCATCGATACGCAAACGAAAGCGGCGGGCTAAGTGGCGCTCCGGTTCGGGCTCGATCAAATCAGACCCTGGCCAAGGCGCGCAAGCACCTTGATCCCGACTTTCCTATCATTGGCTTAGGCGGTATCACTAGCGGAGAGGACGCGGTTGCGAAACGCCACTTCGGGGCTGATCTGATTCAAATCTACACCGGCTTTATCTATCACGGCCCGGCCTTGATCAAACAGTGCGTCCAGGCCTGGCGCGAATCCAATGCCTGAGACAACTAACGACTTGTCCGCCAATATCCAGTCGCTCTCAACCTTCAGGCTGCCGGCCCGTGCCGCTGAAGTCATTCGTATTGACCATCCCGACCAACTGCCGAAGCTACCGTCTTCTGACCGGCCCGAACTCATCCTCGGCGGCGGATCCAACACCGTTTTTTTAAGCGACTATCCTGGCCGTATTCTGCTTGATCGCCTGCAAGGCTTGCGCTTTGAGGCCCTTCCAGGCGACAAGGTTCGAGTGGTCGCTGCCGCTGGCGAATCCTGGCATGGCTTGGTCAGACGGTGCCTTGACGAGGGTCTTCACGGGATCGAAAATCTGGCCCTGATTCCCGGCACTGTAGGAGCCGCTCCAATCCAGAACATCGGCGCCTACGGCGTGGAGCTCGATCAGGTGTTTGAATCACTCGAAGCCTGGGATCGCGAAGCGCGGCGCTGGGTCACACTCGACCACGACGCTTGCGCCTTTGCCTATCGCGACAGTCGGTTCAAATCACACGAACCCGACCGCTACTTCATCACCGAAGTCCGCTTGAGGCTCTCACGCCAGTTTTCGCCCTGCCTGGACTATGCCAGCCTGGCTGAGGCACTTGAACAAGCAGAAACGCCAGAGCCAACCGCGCGTCAACTGGTCGCAGCCATTTTGCGACTTCGCCGTCATCGCCTGCCAGACCCAAATCGCTTGGCCAACGCCGGCAGTTTTTTCAAAAACCCGATAGTGAACGAATCAAAATTACAGCAGGCCCTGGCGTGCATGCCCGACCTTGCTCACTGGCAGTTGCCCGACGGCCGAATCAAGCTGGCAGCAGGTGCCATGATCGAAAAACTCGGGTTTAAAGGTTGCCACCTTAGTGACACTGAAGACGGCATTGGCATTTACAAAAATCACGCGCTGGTCCTCGTCAATCATGGCCGCGGAGATGCAAACGCACTCAAAGCGCTGATTGAACAGGTGCAGCGCGCATTCGTCGCCAACTTCGGAATAAAGCTGGACGCGGAACCGAAATTGGTCGGGTGACTATTTCAGCTTAAATCGGCGCCCTTCCTTGAGCCGAATCAAATAAAAACCCGGCTGAAGCAAATCTCCAGCCGGGTTTTATCAAGCGTTATGTCGCGGAATATCAGGCGTCGAAACGGGCCTTGAGCTTCTTCATTGCAGCGCCTTCAAGCTGGCGAATGCGCTCGGCAGAAACGCCATACTTGTCGGCAAGCTCTTGCAGTGTCGACTTCGGATCCAGCAACCAGCGGCTCTGGATAATATCGCGCGAGCGATCGTCCAGATTTTCGACCCCGTCAAAAAGCAGATTGTGGTGATGGTCTTCCCAATCTTTTGCTTCGGTCGCCTCAGCTGGCGCCACGGTCAGTCCTTGAAGATAAGCCGCAGGCGCGACATAGCTGCTCTCATCGTCATCATTGGTCAGATCGAAGCCGATATCCTGGCCAGACAGCCTGGACTCCATCTCGGTGACAATTTCTGGCTTGACGCCAAGATCTTCAGCCACGCGATTGACTTCGGCCTGGTTCAACCAGCCAAGGCGTTTCTTTTTCTTGCGCAGATTAAAGAACAACTTGCGCTGTGCTTTGGTCGTCGCGACTTTAACGATGCGCCAGTTGCGCAAAATAAATTCGTGCATTTCCGCGCGAATCCAGTGCACGGCAAACGAAACCAGACGCACGCCCTGATCAGGATCAAAGCGTTTGACCGCTTTCATAAGGCCAATATTGCCTTCCTGGACCAGATCGCCAAGCTGCAAGCCATATCCGGCATAGCCACGGGCGACGTGAACGACGAAGCGCAGATGCGACATCACCATCAGGCGTGCAGCGTCCAGATCATCTTCATCGCGATAGCGTCGAGCCAGACTCTGCTCTTCTTCCACGCTCAGCACAGAAATTTTGTTCACTTGCTGGATGTATGCATCCAGTGAACCGGTGCCTGCTGGAGCCAGCAGATGGCTAGGAACCATATGATTACTCATGATGTTGCTCCTTAAAAATTCAACCCATAATTTTAGCAGTTCGTTGGCCGCATGAAAACACCTGACGGCTCACCGGAACTGCCTTGCTGCGAACTTCGACTGTACCAATGCGCTTTGGTTCCGCCGCCGGAATCGATTCGAAGCACTGCATCAAGACTGATCTTCCGACGAGCCCAGACGTTCGTGCAGATAAGCATAAATAAGTGCCTGCAGATACGCTGCCTGATTCAGGTTGGCGGCCCCCCCATGACCGCCCTCGATGTTCTCGTAATAGAGCACCTCATGCCCCTGTTCAAGCATTCGCGCGACCATTTTGCGCGCATGAGCCGGGTGAACCCGATCGTCGCGAGTTGAGGTCGTGACAAAGGCAACGGGGTAGTCCGCATCAGCCGAAAGGTTCTGATACGGCGAATATTCACTGATGTAGGCCCATTCTTCGTCGACGTCGGGGTTGCCATATTCGGCCATCCAGCTCGCACCGGCCAGTAGCTTGTGGTAGCGCTTCATATCAAGCAGTGGCACCTGGCAGACGACGGCATTGAACAAATCCGGGCGTTGGACCATCACCGCGCCGACCAACAGGCCGCCATTGCTGCCGCCCTGAATACCCAAGTGATCCGGCGAGGTGATATCACGCGCGATCAGATCTTCGGCCACTGCGATGAGGTCATCAAACGCACGCTGTCGGTTTTCTTTCAGCGCTGCCTGGTGCCAGCGCGGACCAAACTCGCCGCCGCCGCGAATATTGGCCAGAACAAACACATTGCCACGCGTCAACCAGCTGTTGCCGACCGTGCTGGAGTAGAACGGCGTGCGAGCCACTTCAAACCCACCGTAGGCTGACAGCAAGGTCGGATTTTCACCATTGGCTTCAAATCCTGGCGGTGTAACGACGAAATAAGGAATCTTCTCCCCATCGGCCGAGGTCGCTTCAAATTGCTCGACGTCCATGCCCTCGGAATCAAACCAGCTCGGCTCGGAGCGGATCGGCTCATGGCTGTCGTTCATGGCATCGGCCTCGTACAGGCGCGAGGGCGTCAAAAAGCCGGTGTAGCGGTAGTAGAACCGATCCGAACGGTCATCCACACTGACCACGGTCAGAGTACCCATTTCCGGCACGCTCAACGGCTGGCTTTCCCAGCCATCATCAGAATGGGTGAAACGAAGCAGTTCGCCGTTGACGTTGTCGAGCAGCTGCACCAGCACCGTGTTGTCGGTGGCGCTGACGCTGGCGACCGCCTGACGGGCATTGGGTTGGAACAGCAGTTCGAACTCGGCATCCCCGGCCATCATCGAATCAATTGAAGTTGCGATCAATGCGCCTTGAGGCCAGACCTTATTGTCGCGCTGCCAGTCTGATTTGAGCTCGACCAGCAGCTGACCGTCAACGATGCCGGCCAAATTGGCATCACCCGGCAAGTCAATTTTTTGCGTCTCGCCGTCCATCAACAAGTGATATTCGCGGGTAAAGAATGTCGGCAGTCGAAGCACCATGTCGTAGGGCGTGTCGCCGTCCCAGAAGCGCAGACCTGAAACCAACACATCATCTGTATTCCCCTCAAAAACCAATTCGGCTTCAGATCGTTCAGTGCCGCGCCGCCAGATGTAGACCTGGCGCGGGTATTCAGAGGTCGTCATCTGATCGGACTCGAAGGCCGGGCCATAGAACACGCTGTCGCGATCACGGAACGACATATAACTTTTCGACTCGGGCAGCTGAAAGCCATCATCGACAAACTCGCGCGTTTCCAGGTCGAATTCACGCCGAACCGCCGCATCGGCACCGCCGCGCGACAGACCAATAATGCAGCGCTCGTAGCTTGGATACAGGCAGGATGAACCTGCCCACACCCAGTTCTCGTCTTCGGCCTCGGCCAGCGCATCAACGTCCAGCAGTACGTCCCAATCAGGATCGTCATTGCGATAGTCTTCGCGCGTGGTTTTGCGCCAGATGCCGCGAACATGAGTCGCATCGCGCCAGAAGTTATAAATCTCTCCGCCCATCAGCGATGGAAAAGCAATCCGATCTTCCGAGGTCAAGGTTTCCAGGTTTTTTGCCTGCAGTTCATCGAACAACGGATGAGACTGCAAACGGCCTTCGGATCGCTCGTTCTGCTCACGCGCCCAGTCGAGCGCTGCGTCTGACTCGACTTCTTCCAGCCACATAAACGGGTCGTCCTGGCCTGCATGAGTATCACCCATGGTTAAGCCAGGGCCCAATAATGCGACCGCCAGAGCGACAGTTAAAGCGCGTTTTGTCCATTGATCCATTGAATTGCATCCTGAAAAGCATGTTTATTGATCGGTGCAGTCTGCCAGAACGGCGTCAAGCCAGCCTGTGCGGAAAGTAATGGAGGATTGGAACGCGCTGGTGCTTGCGGGGGAGACGGGGAGACGGCAAGCACTTAAAGCATGCTCTCGCGGAGACGCAAAGACGCAGAGAAAACATGTAATACTCGATTAGATCATTAATCAACACGCTTTTTGGTTTTCTCCGCGCTTCAGCGCCTCTGCGAGAATTTATCTTAGGGTTTCTTCTCCCGTCTCCCGTTTTTTCGTCTACCCGTCCACCCAAGCTTCAATCAAACCGCAAATGCTTGACCGAGCGTCCTTCATCGCGGATTTCTTTCAACGCACCGATTCCGATACTGAGCTGGCGGTCGACGTATTTTTGGGTAATCACCCGGTCTGAAGCATCGGTTTTAACGCCATCCGGAATCATTGGCTGATCGGAAACCAACAGCAACGCGCCAGTTGGAATGCTGTTGGCAAAACCAGTGACGAAGATTGTCGCGGTTTCCATGTCAATGGCCATGCAGCGGGTTCGACGCAGGTATTTCTTGAACCCTTTGTCGTGTTCCCAAACCCGACGGTTGGTGGTGTACACCGTGCCGGTCCAATAGTCCATGTCGTGGTCACGAATCGTTGATGAAACCGCGCGCTGCAGCGTAAATGCCGGCAGAGACGGTACTTCCGGTGGAAAATAATCGTTCGAGGTGCCCTCACCTCGAATTGCAGCGATCGGCAAGATCAGATCGCCGAGCTGGTTTTTCTTTTTCAAACCGCCGCATTTACCCAGAAACAGCACCGCCTTCGGGCTGATAGCGCTCAGTAAATCCATGATCGTTGCGGCGTTTGCACTGCCCATGCCGAAATTGATCATGCTGATCCCGTCATGGGTAGCATTGCGCATCGCCTTCTCGCGGCCGCGCACTTCCACTCCATTCCGCTCAGCAAATTTCTCGACGTAATTGTCGAAATTGGTCAACAGAATGTATTTTCCAAAATCGTCCAGCTCGGTGCCGGTGTATCGCGGGAGCCAGTTTTTGACAATATCGTTCTTGTTCTCCATAGCAATCCTCATCTGTAGTTTTTATTATTGATGTCTTCCATTTGCTCAACACCTCGATGCCAACATTGGTATTCGCAAGCGGGCTGAACCAATCCCTTTATCATAGCTTGGTCAGGTATCAACACGACATCAGATAAGCCATCGGGCTCAAAACAAGACTTGCGAGGGAGCGGTAAAGTTGTGAATCAAAACGTCGGGATCGAACAAGAATCGAGCGTTGTCTCTGGTCTGTCGGTTGCTATTGGCATTGCGGCAGCCGCCACGCTAATCGTCATCGGCGTCAAGGCGCTGCCGGGCTGGTTTGGTGCACTGCCGATGAGCGCTATGCTTGTTGCGGTTGTGGCCGGCCTGTTGCTGGCACCGATGGCGACCAGTCGTCCGAGCTGGACAACCGGGCTGGATCTCGCACGGGGGCCGATTCTAAAAATCGCCGTCGCCCTGATCGGTCTGCGGTTGAGCCTGTCCGACCTGGCTCGTTTGGGCCTGGACGCCCTGCCTCTGGTTCTGGCCGCAGTGGCGGTCGGACTCAGTATTACGCTTCTTTTAGCTCGACTGAGCGGCGCGCATTGGCGCTTGTCGGCGCTGCTCGCGGTCGGCACCGCGATCTGCGGCGCTTCAGCCATCGCCGCGACCGCTCCCGGACTCAAAGCCCGTCGCGAAGAAACCTGCTATGCGGTTGCCTGCATTGCCCTGATTGGACTAGCGGCTACCATTATCTATCCACCGCTGCTGCATAGCTGGGTTGCCGACCCGGAACAAATCGGGCTGATCATTGGTGCTGCCATTCACGATACGGCCCAGGTGACGGCGGCTGCAGCGCTGTATGAGCAAGGCTTTGGCAGCGCCGTCACGCTGGATGCAGCCACCGTAACAAAGCTATTGCGCAACAGCCTGATGCTGGTTGTGATTCCGGCCATGATCTGGGCTGCCAATAAAAAGAGCGACACCGGTGACACCCGTGTGCCGTTCCCGATGTTCATTCTGGGCTTTATCGCCTTATGTGGCGTGCGCACTCTCGGCGACATGATTCTTGGTCCCGAAAATGTGCTCTGGAACCAGCTCATTGATCTCGCAGGCCGCTTGAGCGTATTTGCGTTTGCCATGGCGATGGCGGCCCTGGCGCTGAGCATCCGCTACAGCGACCTTAAACTGCTGGGCTGGAAACCGGCTGCCGCTGCTGTGATGTCAGCCGCGCTGGTGTTTGCTGTCAGTGTTTGGATGGTTT
>JGI12109J20283_10466434_pt1 | contig 13430 bp, 14 predicted proteins | sample ElkSlonscriptome_12_FD_20283 | JGI IMG/M metagenome (IMG submission 20283) | reverse complement strand
TCGTAAGCCAGCGACCCGTCCTCGGCCAGAACGACTGCGCGGCTGCCGAGTTCCGCTGCAAGCGACAGGTTCTGCGTCGAGACCAGGGTCGTGACGCCTTCACAATCGAGCAGCAGATCCACCAGCCAGCCGGTCGCGCGCGGATCGAGATTCGCGGTCGGCTCGTCGAGCAGCAATACCGAGGGCTCACAGGCCAGCACACAGGCCAGGCAGAGGCGCTGCTTTTCGCCACCGCTGAGTCGGAAGGGCGGCGCATCCAGGCGCTCGACGAGGCCGAAGCGTTCGGCCCACTCCGCCGCGATCCGGTCGGGATCCTGCCGCTCCAGTCGGCGCGGCCCGTAGGCGATCTCGTCGCGAACGGTCGGGTTGAACAGCATTGCGTCCGGATGCTGGAACACCAGGCCGACGGCGCTGCGAAACGCTCGTCGCCAGCGCCGGTCGCGGAATTTCGCCGGCGTCAATTCCTCGCCTCGAAAGCGCACGCTTCCGGAGGTTGCGAACGCCAAACCGCCCATCAGCTTCAGCAGCGTGCTCTTGCCGCAGCCGTTGGCACCGAGAAGGACCGCGCGCTCGCCGGCAGGTAGCGAAAATTCGACCTCGCGCAGCGCGACACTGCCGTCGTCGTAGCGAAAGCTCAGACGCTCAACGTCGATCATCGAAGAACCCTCTCGCTCGCATCCCCTGGTTGAGCTCCAGCGAACGCTGCTCGGCCTTGTCGAACAATGCCGCGGCCTGTCGGCCCGACGCGGCGAACCGAAGCCTCAGCTGCGGTGCAGTCGGGCTGCGGCTTGTATAGGCAGCCCGGTAGTCCTCCAGCAGCCGATCGAGCACCCGGAGCTGCCCCAGCGCGAGCACCACGACGAAGCGCAGGGAGGGCCAGAAATCGACCGCGCGCACGAGGTCCACACGCTCGACCATCGAAAAGGTCAGCACAGTGATCAGCAGCACGCGCAGATTCAGCCGCAGCACGAGTTCCAGCCACGGCTGCTGCTGGACCGCTGCCTGCAGGATCCAGGCGAGGCTCACGGCGAGATTGACGAAAGCCACGGCGAGCATTGCACGCGCCAGGATCCGTCCGGCACTCCGAATCTGCACGGCGAGAACGAAAGCAACCAACCCGGACAGCCACACCGGATCATGGATAAAGGTCGCCCCGACGACGGCCGTGAGCCAGCCTGCCAATAGCCAGCGGTCACTCATCGAGCAAGGCCGCTGCCGAATTGCGGTGAAGGAACCTCAGCGCCACCACGCTCAGCATGCCTTCGGCTGCACCGATCGCCAGGTGCGGCAGCACCATGACCGGAAGCGTGACGGCGATTCCAAACGGGAAATACAGCGGCTGGCCGTTGGCGTCGCTTCCGAAAGCCGGCTGAAAGCCCAGCACCAGCGCCATCACCGCGGCGGCGCAGACCACGCCAAGCGCGACCGGCAGCGCCACCGACAGGATCGCGTTACGCGCCCGAAAGGCGCGGTGCAGCAGCACCGCGACACTGCCGCCGACCAGGCCCAACGAGAGCGCGGTGATGGGCAACGTGGTGATGCCGCCCATCCCCAGCAGCAGAACCTGCAGCAGCAGTACACCGCTGAACGCGAGGAAAGCCGGCCACAGTCCGAACACGATGGCGAGCATGCCGACGCCGCTGAAATGGGCCGAGGTACCGCCCGGAAGCGGGATCATCACCGACGACAGCACGAACGCCAACGCGGTCAGGATCGCCATGCGCGGAATCGTCTCCTCGTCCAGTGTTCGAGCGACCTGGCGCACCGCGACGATCCAGAACGGGACCGCGAGCCCGGCGGCAGCGAAATAGACCGGCGGCGCGATCAAGCCGTCAGGGACGTGCACCCAAGCTCCTCCGCTTCCACAGCAGAGCCAGGCCCGCGAGACCGGTGATGTAGCCGAGCCCCGCCAGCACCATGGGCCAGCGCGCCGGACCGTTGGAGGACCCGCCCGGAACCTGCAGGGATTCGTCGACTTCGACGGTCAGCGAGGCGCCGTGTCCGTCCGCGCTGGATACGATCACCCGCCACGTGCCCGCCTGGTCCGGCTGGAACGTGAGTTGCCCGCGGGTGTCGGTGCGTCCAACCGAATAAGCCGGCCCGGGCTCGGGTCCGAACACGCGATAAGGCGCGTCTGTCAACGGCTGCTCGGGCCCCGAATCGAGCGACACGAGGACGACCGCTGCCTGTTCGACGCGATGCGACACGGCGTGCGCCTGCACGGGTCCGCACACCAGCGATGCCAGCGCGGCGGCCAATGCAAGCCACGCCGAAGTTTGAAGTCGATCCGTGGGGCGGCTGGGAAGCGCAAGCCGGACGGGATATTGCGTCGATAAATTCATCGTTAAGAAGATTATCATTTTTCTTCTTACAGCAGACCGCGGCCGGGCTGGCGCGTTTCATCGGCCCCGGGTTGCCTCGGTCATTCGTGCGGGGTGATGTGCTCGTGCTGATGAGGCCCGTCGCCGTGCGGATGGGTACCCGATTCGACGCGCACCGGAACCACATGGAGGTCGCCGTGGCGGACGCCGCGCCTCGCGATGAACCGATCGGCGAAGTCACGCACTCGACGCAGCGGGCCGCGCAGCACGCTTGCTTCCAGGCAGTGGTCATGGTCGAGATGGACATGCAGCGTGGCGACCGACAGGTCGTGGTGTTCGTGCTGCGCATCGGTCAACTGCCGACCCAGCTCGCCGCGATGATGATCGAAGATATAGGTGAGAATTCCCACGCACTCGCCCTCGGGATTTTCGGCGCCGCGCTCGCGCGCCAGAAATCCTCTCAGCAAGTCACGGACGGCTTCCGATCGACTGGAGTAGCCCAGCCGCCGCCGGTAGGCTTCGAAGGCTTCGGCGAGGTCTTCGTCGAGGGAAACGGTGAAACGCTCGGTCATCGTCGGGCTCCAGACGGGGGTGACCTCGCCTATGCTACGGGAGCGGGGCTGCTCACGCATCCCGCGACAGGGTTTTGATGCAGGACAAGTCCAACGCGAGGGGAACCCGGAAAATATCGGTGTCCAAGGTATCGAGGCAAAAATGACAGACAAGAGATCCTGCGGATCGGCCTACGGCATGTTCCGCGCTACGCCCGGCATGAACGGAATCGCGGTTGGCGCCGGGATGGCTGCGGCATTCGCGCTGCTGTTGGCGCTTTTTCCGGTCGCAGCGCAAGCACAATCCGCCAGATCGGATCCGCCGGCCGCGTCGCAGGCTGCCGCGGATGAAACCGAAAACCTGACCGCCTACGTCTTCAAGAGCGCGACCTGTCCGCACTGCAACGCGCAGCGACCGTTTCTCGACGCGCTCGCCGAACAGAACGAGCCGTTCGAGACCCGTTACTTCGAGATCGTCGCAACAACCGAGCACCATGATTTCCTGCGCCTGATGGCCGAAGGCTTCGCCGTCAATCCGGGCTCGGTGCCGATGGTGTTCATCGGCGATTCGGTGTGGGTTGGAGACAGCGACCGCATCCGCGAAGAAATCGAAGCCAAGGTCGCCGAGTGCCTGTCAACGGGGTGCACAGACGCTCGCGCACTGGCCGAGCGGCGAATCGCCGGCGAAGCCGCCGAGTCCGGTCCGTCCGATACCACGATCAATCTGCCGCTGCTCGGCAGCGTCGATCTCAGCCTCCAGCCGCTGCTGCTCAGCACCGGCATCATCGCGTTCGTCGACGGATTCAACCCGTGTTCGCTGTGGCTGCTGACGATCCTGATCGCACTGGTGCTGCACTCGGGATCACGAAAGCGGGTTCTGATCGTCGGACTGGTGTTCCTGGCCACGACCGCGGCCGTATACGGGCTGTTCATGATCGGTGTATTCAGCGTGCTCGCCTACGCACAATATCTGCCGTGGATGTACTGGATCGTGGCAGCCTTTGCGCTGCTGTTCGGCCTGGTGAACATCAAGGACTATTTTTTCTTCAAACGCGGCTTTTCGTTCACGATCGACGATAAGCACAAGCCCGGGATCTTCAAGAATTTTCGCGAGCTGATGACCAACGGCCGGTCGCCGCTGGCGCTCGCCGGAGCGACGCTGGTCATGGCGCTGGGCATTGCGCTGATCGAACTGCCCTGCACCGCCGGCTTCCCGGTGATCTGGAGCGGACTGGTCAGCGCCCACGACGTCAGCCCGGTAGGCTTCGGCGGCCTGCTGGTCGCCTATCTCGCGATCTATCTGCTCGACGAGCTGATCGTCTTCGGTATCGCGGTGTTCAAGCTGCGCATCGACCGCTTCCAGGAAAGCCAGGCGCGCGTGCTCAAGCTGATCGGCGGCGTGGTGATGATTGCCCTGGCGATCGTGCTGATTGCCAACCCCGAGCTCATGAGCCAGCCCGGCCCGGCAATCGGCGTGTTCGTCGCTGCCTTTGCGGTTACCGGCCTGATCGTGTTGGTTCACAAACACCTGCTGCCGCGCCTGGGCGTCCGTGTCGGAGATCAGGAATCGAACTGAGCCGATTTGTCCGGGCAGACCGGCAACGATAAAAAAAACGGCCCGCAGTGTGCGGGCCGATGACCTTCTAAGCGCCTTTGCCGCGGACGCTTCAGGCGACCTCAGCCGATTCCGCCGGGGTGTGCGCGTCGCGCGTCGCCTCGATCCACTCGATCCATGCCGCCACGTCCGGCGCCTTGCCCGAAGCCGTCCGGATGACCGGGGTATCGGTGCCCAGCGCCCGCACGCAGGCCTCGGCGCTTTCGACGTCGAAGTCGTCCAACAGCGGCAACAGGTCGCTCTTGCTGAGGACGACCAGGTCCGCGGCGCGAAACATGACGGGATATTTGGCCGGCTTGTCGTCTCCCTCGGTGGTCGACAACAACACCACGTTCAGGTGCTGGCCAAGGTCGAACGCCGCCGGACACACCAGGTTGCCGACGTTTTCGATGAACAGGATATCGACCGGTTGGTCTCCGTCCAGCGAGAAATCGTGCAGCGCCCGGTGTACCTGATGGGCGTCGAGATGGCAGGCGCTGCCGGTGGTGATCTGGTGTGCGCGGATGCCGCTGCGTCGCAGCCGCTCGGCATCGTTCTCGGTTTCGAGGTCGCCTTCGATCACCGCGATGTTCAGGCGATCGCCGAGCGCTCGCGCGGTTTCCTCCAGCAAACGGGTCTTGCCGGCGCCCGGAGAGGACATCAGATTGATCACCAGCGTCCCGGTTCGGTCGAAATGCTCGCGGTTGTGGGCCGCGGCGTGATCGTTTGCGCTCATCAGCCCTTGCAGGACTTCGACGGTATGTCCGTCGGCAGGCGCGGGGTGGTCCTGGTCTGGGATGGAGCAGCCGCAGGTTTCACACATTCGAAGGTTCTCCGATTTGAGATTTGGATTCGGCCCGATTGCCGTCTTTGTCACGATCGACGCCGTGAAGTTCGATCCGGGCGAGCAGCAGCTCGTCGCCGCCGATCAGGTCGACGTGGTAATCACCGCAATCGCCGCAAATCAGCCGGTTGCTCGCGGTTTCATGCTCGGCCCCGCAGGACCGGCAGCGAACGACGACCGGGGCATTTTCAATGTGGAGTTCCGCCTCGGCGGTCAACTCTCCGGCGCGGGCGAACACGAAAGCGTGCTCAAGAAGGTCCGGTTCGACGCCCGAGAGCGGGCCCAGACGAACCGTGATTCGCCCGACCGACGCCGCGCCATTGGCGCGAGCCGTAGCGCGGACCTGAGCGATTAGCTGTTGGCAGACGGCCAGCTCGTGCATGATCGATAGTTTACGTGTTCCTGAAGTTCCCAACATTAGCAATATTTTCGTGTTTTCAACCTGATGCCGATCAAATTCGCCGCGTTCCGGATACTTTTGACGTGGGTCAATTAGAGGCTGCCGATGCAGCAGTAGCATGCTCCTTGAGGTATCGCTGGAGGAGTGGATGCAGGACGTCATGGAACCCGCAGTGCTGGACCCGTCGAGCGAACGAATCGCGACGCTGGTCATCGGCATCGGAAACAACCTGTTCGGCGACGACGGCGCCGGTATTCACGTGATCGAACAGCTGCGCGCAGCCGATTTGCCCGACGGGGTCGAGCTGGTGGACGGAGGCACGCTTTCATTCACGCTGCTGGACTTCGTCGAAGAGACCGATCGGCTGATCGTCGTCGACGCAGCCGAGCTGCATGCGGACCCGGGCACCGTCGAGATCTTCAAGGATGAGGCGATGGACGAGTTCCTGACTTCCTCGAAGCGCCCGAGCGTCCACGAAGTCAATCTCCTCGACGTGCTCGTCGCTGCGCGAATCCGCGGCACGCTGCCGGAACGGCGCACGCTCGTCGGAATCCAGCCGCTCAGCCTGGACTGGAGTTCTACACCAACGCCTGAAGTGGCGAAAGGCGTGGCGAAAGCCACCGAAGCGATCTCGGCAATGTGCAGGGATGCCGCATGAGTGATTCCATCCCCGTAACGGTCAAGAGCGAGACCAGGACCAGCAGCATCGGCGGCGGGGTTTTCGCCATTGCCCATGAGCTGTTGAGACACCTCGAGAACCTGCTCGAGACCGGTGAGACGGCCACCATCGATGTCAAAAGCCTACCGATGGCGCCCGACGAATTCCACGAAATCAGGAAGATGCTCGGCCAAGGCGAGATCGACCTGACGCTTGAACTGGACGGACCGACGCGCATCCAGGAGACCGCCTACGGGGGAGTGTGGTGGATCCAGCACAAGGCCCCCGACGGCCGGATCCTGGCTGAATACATTGAAATTGCCCGCTTTCCCGATTTTCTGAGCGCACAACCTGATCACATCACGGAAGCAGTTCGGCACCTGCGCAACCGCTTGCAAGGAGCAGCATAGATGAGCAAAAAGCGAACCGACGAACGACCGACCATTGGTCAGGTCCTGGACGAGAATGGCGTCGGACGACGCCGTTTCCTGAAATATTGCGCGGGGATAACTGCACTGATGGCGATGCCGCCGGGTGCAACCACCGCTTTTGCCCAGCAGCTCCGGGCAGCCAAGCGGCCGACCGTCATTTACATGCCGTTCCAGGAGTGCACCGGCTGCCTCGAGTCGCTGACGCGATCGTTCGCGCCGTCGCTGGAGAGCCTGATCTTCGACACGGTGTCGCTGGACTACAACCACACGCTCCAGGCCGCAGCCGGACACGCCGCCGAAGAGGCCCGATACGAGGCGATGGAAGCCGCGCACGGTGAATACATCCTGATCGTCGACGGGTCGATTCCAACCAAGATCAACGGCGCCTACGGCACCAGTGCCGGGCATACCTTTGTCGATCAACTGTACGAAGCAGCCGAAGGCGCTGCCGCCATCGTCGCGGTCGGGGTATGCGCGGCCTACGGAGGCGTGGGCGCGGCTTACCCCAACCCTACCGGTGCTGTTGGCGTTGCCGACCTGATCACCGACAAGCCCGTGATCAACGTCCCGGGCTGCCCGCCGATCCCCGAAGTCATGACCGGCACACTGGTGAGCTTCCTCGCCACCGGCGTGCCCGAACTGGATATCCACGGTCGTCCGAAGGCATTCTTCGGCAACACCATCCACGACCGCTGCTATCGCCGTCGCTTCTACGACCGCGGCCTGTTTGCCGAAGCCTTCGACGACGAGGGAGCAAAGAACGGCTGGTGCCTTTACAAGCTCGGCTGTCGAGGTCCAACCACCTACAACGCCTGTGCCACGATCAAATGGAACGGCGGAACATCCTGGCCGATCGAGGCCGGACACGGCTGCATCGGCTGCTCCGAACCCAACTTCTGGGATCAGGGCGGATTCTATGAGCCGGTCACCTCCAAGCTGTTCCGGGACACCGGCCAGGTGGCTGCAGCCGGCGCGGCCGGCGTGGCGCTCGGCGTTGCTTCGGCCGTCGCCGCCAACAGCCGCAGGAAGAAACTTGCCGCCGAAGATCAGGAGACCTCGTCATGACCTTGCTTGAATTCTCCAGGGGCCCGATGCTCCATTTCGCACTGATCGTATTCGTCCTTGGCGTCCTGTGGCGTCTGGTCGCGGTCTCCCTGCTCGGCTGGCGCAAGAGCAAGACCAAATGGCGGAACTCGACCGCCGACGCCGTCAAGGGCGGCGCCATCGCAACCGGCAACCGTTCGTGGCCGCACCCGGAGTTTCTCGACCGAACCGCGTTCGGCGAGGCCGTGGGCTATGGCTACCACATCGGCCTGTTCGCCGTACTGCTGCTCTACGCACCGCACGTGGTGTTCTGGAAGAACCTGTTCGGCGTCAACGTCCCCTTCTGGCCGACCTTGCCGTCGGGGCTGATGAGCGTGATTTCGATCGTGACGATCTTCGTGATGTTCATCGCCACGGTGCGCCGCTATATGCACAAGCCGCTGCGCAGGATCTCGAACTTCGACGACTGGTTCACGCTGTTCATCCTTTACGTGCTGATGCTCTCGGGTGTAATGCTGGTGTTCGGTCTCGGCGGCCGCTACGAATGGGTCCTGGCGACCCACATCATTTCGTTCAATGCGCTGCTGATCTGGTTCCCGTTCGGCAAGCTCATGCACGCGTTCTACATCTTCCCCAGCCGCTTCATTACCGGCTACAAGCACGAGAAAAAGGGAGCATCATCATGACCACGACCGTGATCGAAGAACGGCGCCAGACCGGCACGCCCGACGCGGATCTTTCGCCCAGTGAGCGCGAGCAACGCGCGATGCGCGGGTTCGCCCAGCACTTCGGCGCCTATGCCGCGCTGAACCTGGAGTCCTGCATTCACTGCGCGATCTGCGCCGATGCCTGTCACTTCTATATCGCGACCGAGGATCCGAAGTACACGCCGATCCTGAAGGCCGAGCCGTTCAAGCAGGCCTTTCGCCGCGAGTCCGGTGCATTCGCCCCGCTGTTCAAGATGCTGGGACTGAAGAAAAAGGTCACCGCCGAGCAGCTCGAAGAATGGCAGGAACTGCTGTTCGACAGCTGCAATATGTGCGGCCGATGCAGCCTGATCTGCCCGATGGGCATCGAAGTGGCCGAGATTATCGAAGTCGGTCGACGCGCCATGGCCGAAGCCGGTCTTGCGCCGAAGGCACTGGCCGATCGCGCTCGCCATCAGGCCGAGACCGGACAGCCCGAGGAGTCGGAGCGACCGTACGCCGAGGTGCTGGCCGATATCGGTCGCGAAAACGATCTCGAGGTCTCGCTCGACAAGGACCGGGCCGACATCATGGTCTGCCTGCCGCGCACCGATCTGGAGCGGCATCCGGAATCGGTGGCCGCGATGCTCAAGATCATGAATTCGCTGGGCGCGAACTACACGTTCCGCAGCGACGCTCTGATCGCCGAGAACTACGGCTACTATGCCGGCAGCCGAGGCCTGCAGCGCAAGATCACCAAGCGGATCACCGACACCGCCAAGAAGATCGGCGCCAAGACCGTGATCGTGCCGGAGTGCGGCCACGCCTACACCGCCCTGCGCTGGCAGGCGGCCGATATCATTGGCGAGGAACTGCCGTTCCGCGTGCTGCATATCACCGAATATCTCGGCGAGCAGTTGGCTGACGGCAAGCTGAAGCTCGGTCAGGTCAACGGCGAGAGCTACACCTTCCACGATCCCTGCCAGATCGTCCGTAAGGGCGGGGTCATGGACGCACCGCGCGAGCTGATGAAGGCCATGGGTGTCAATCTCAAGGAAATGCGCAACAAGAAGGCGTTCAGCTTCTGCTGCGGCGGAGGCGGCGGCGTCAACGATCTCGAGAGCGCCCGCAAGCTTCGTTTGCGCGCCCAGGAGAACAAGCTGCGCGAGATCGACGACACCGGAGCCGACCGATTCATGACCAGCTGCTCGGACTGTCGCGTCGCGTTCTCGGACGCCGGCGAGCATCACCGCTGGGATAAAAAGACCGATAGCCTCATCGAACTGGTTGCGGCCAATATCAAGGAGTAAGGAATGTCTAGCGAGACCGTAGTTGTCGATCCGGTAACCCGCATCGAGGGTCACCTCCGGATCGAAGCCGAAACCGAAAACGGCAAGATCACGCGCGCATTGAGCTCCGGCACGATGGTGCGCGGCCTCGAGATCGTACTCCGCGACCGGGACCCGCGCGATGCATGGGTTTTTGCTCAACGCATCTGCGGCGTCTGCACCTTGGTTCACGGCCTGGCTGCATGCCGGTCGGTCGAAGACGCACTCAAGATCGAACTGCCGCCCAATGCCCAGCTGATTCGCAACCTGATGATCGGTGCGCAGTATATCCACGACCATGTCATGCACTTCTACCACCTCCACGCGCTGGACTGGGTGGACGTGGTTTCGGCGCTGAGCGCCGACCCGGATGCGACATCGCAGCTGGCGCAGTCGATTTCCGGTTACCCAAGATCGTCACCGGGCCATTTTCGCGATGTGCGCAAGCGCGTCCAGGATCTCGTTGATTCAGGCCAGCTGGGGATCTTCGCCAAGGGCTACTGGGGCCATCCGGCCTACAAGCTCCCGCCGGAAGCCAACCTCATGGCGGTGTCTCATTACCTCGACGCGCTCGAGTGGCAGCGCGAGGTGGCGAAGCTGCACGCAATCTTCGGCGGCAAGAATCCCCACCCCAACCTGCTCGTCGGCGGTGCGCCGGTCGGAATCAGCGTGCACGCGGACGCCGAAGGCGCCGGTCAGACCTCGGTCAATACCACCGGCCTGCAGAAAGTGCGAAACATCATCGAGCAGATGCAGTCGTTCGTGGACCAGGTCTACCTGCCGGATACGCTGGCGATCGCCAGTTTCTACAAGGACTGGTTCAAGCCGGGTCACGGCGAAGGCGTGGGCAACTTCATGTCCTACGGCGACTTCCCGATGGACGGACTGCCGGGCACCGAGAACCTGCTGGTTCCGCGCGGTGTCATCCTTGACCGCGATCTCTCCAAGATCCACGAGATGTCACTGGATCAGCCGGATGAAGTGCAGGAATTCGTTTCCCACGCCTGGTACAACTACAGCACCGGCAAGAATTCGGGCCTGCATCCTTGGGACGGCGAAACCGAACTGGCCTACGACGGGCCGGCACCGCCCTACAAGAACCTGGACATGGACGCCAACTACAGCTGGCTGAAGGCTCCGCGATGGCGCGGCAAGCCGATGGAAGTCGGCCCCCTGGCCCGCGTCTTGCTGCTGTATGCCAGCGGTCACGAACCGACGCAGGAACTCGCGAACAGCGCGCTTTCGCAGCTCGACCTGCCGCTGGAGGCAATGTTCTCCACGATGGGCCGCGTTGCCGCTCGCACGCTGGAGACGAAAATCGTGGCAGATGCGATGTCGACGTGGATGGACAGCCTCATGGCCAACATCAACGCGGGCGATACGCGCACACAGAACAGCGAGCTCTGGGAACCGGAGACCTGGCCAAGCGAAGCCCGGGGTGCAGGCTATATGGAGGCGCCGCGCGGCGCGCTGTGCCACTGGATCGTGATCAAGGACGAAAAGATCGGAAACTACCAGGCGGTGGTTCCGTCTACCTGGAATGCCGGTCCGCGCGATCCGGAAGGTCAGGAAGGGCCCTATGAGGCCTCGCTGGTCGGCCACGATCTCTACGACTCTCACCAGCCGCTGGAAATCCTGCGCACCATCCACAGTTTCGACCCGTGCCTCGCCTGTGCCGTGCACGTGGCCGATAAGGACAGTGGCGACTCGGTCGAAGTCAAGGTCCTGTAAGTCGGCTTTTCAACGCCTCCTGCGCCGGCATCTTCGGATGTCGGCGCTTTCTTTTCACGTGGTCATCACTTCCCGCCACCGCGTCTGTGCCAAACTTTCCAGCCTCGTTAAACACACATGCTGAACCTATGTCGCTGATGGATCGCCTGCTGACGACGAGCTTCCGAGCCAACAGTCGTCGCCTGACCAAGTTCAAAGCCCCACTCCCCAGCCACCAGCTTCCGGATCCGGACACAAAGCGGACGTACATGCTGTACCTACACGTGCCGTTCTGCGAGGTACTGTGTCCGTTCTGCTCATTCCACCGGGTCTGTTTTCGCGAGGACAAGGCCACCCGGTATTTCGACAGCCTGCGCACCGAGATCAGGATGGCGCATGATCTTGGCTACCGGTTTTCCGATATCTATGTCGGCGGCGGCACCCCCACGGTGATGCCCGATCAGCTGGCCGAGACCCTGGCGCTGGTTCGCAGCCTCAGCCCGATCGACAGCATTTCGGTGGAAACCAATCCCGATCACCTGACTCCCGAGATCATGAGCGTGATTCGAGATGCTCACGTCACGCGCCTGTCGGTTGGCATCCAGAGCCTCGACAACAAGCTGCTCAAGCAGATGGACCGCCACGACAAATACGGCACTGCCGAGGAAGTCATCGAGCGCCTGGCGGGTGCGGAAGGCTATTTCGATACGCTCAACGCCGACATGATCTTCAATCTGCCAGAGCAGGACGAAGACTCTCTGCGCCGCGACGTGGAAATGATTACGTCGCTACCGGCGGTCAATCAGGTGACTTTCTATCCGCTGATGAGTGCCGAGAGCACGATGCGAAAGATGCTCAGCACGATGGGAGAAGTCAATTTCGATCGTGAAGCGCGAATGTATCGCCTGATTCTCGACAGCCTTCCCGAAGGCTTCAATCCGGCGTCAGCCTGGTGTTTCAGCCGCGATACCGGCACCGTCGACGAATACGTGATCGAGAACGAGGAATATCTCGGTCTTGGAAGCGGATCGTTGAGCTACATTGAAGGCGTCCTGTATTCCACCACGTTTTCGCTGAACAACTACAACAAACGGATTGCTGCCGGTCAGTTCGGCATCAGCCGCATGCAGCCGCTGAAACACCGCGACCGGCTCCGCTATTTCATGCTGATGAACCTGTTCGGGCTTTCGCTGGACAAAAGCGTTGCACGCAAACGCTATCCGGAGTTTTTCCGCACGCTGGCGCCTGAAATTCTCGGGCTGAGGCTGATCGGCGCCGTCCGTGATGACGGCGATCAGCTGGTGCTGACCGAGTACGGTATGCGGATCTGGATCATGATCATGCGCGAGTTCTTCATGGCGGTGTCCGACTTCCGCGATCAGATGCGGCACGCGATCAAGGAAGAGCTTGACGCCCCGGGACCGCTGCAGATTCGTGTCCCGACGCCCGATCTGAGGCCTCCGGGGACGTACTGATCCGGCGCGCGGAAATTGTGACGGCGCGATGACCCGGACCTCATGGGTTTACGAGCAATCCGGAAATCAGACGCGAATCTACCGGGCGGCGCCTCGCAGCCTGGCCTTTGAAAAGGTGCTGACAGGCTGGCTGGACGCCCGGGGCTTCAGTCAGGGCTTCATCGAGACCCTGGTCGATCTGCCGTTCCGTTCGTATCTGTGGGAGACCCCGCCAGTCACGGCCGCCTCGCTCAGCCGGCCGTTCGAGTTCGCGGTAACGGAGTGCGCTGCACTCGACCGTCGGCCGGACCCGGAGCCGTTTCGAGGTCCGCTGGAAGGCATCAAGGAGAACGGAATTGCATGTTTCGACAACCTCGGTGGCGACGCAAACCTGATCGTCCCGGTGGCT
>JGI12109J20283_10018229_pt1 | contig 13433 bp, 12 predicted proteins | sample ElkSlonscriptome_12_FD_20283 | JGI IMG/M metagenome (IMG submission 20283) | reverse complement strand
ATCATTTGCTGAACGGGCAATACTCTTGGGACGGCCCGGCCGCCGATCAGAGCATGGTCGGCGGTCCGGTATCCTGGTCGCTGTCAGCGGCCGGCTCGCCGGCGCTTGCCGATTCGTCCCCGGCGGCGTCACTTTCGGCGCCACGGGCCGTGAGCACGGCCTTGACCCGGGCGAGGAAGGCAGGGTCCGGGGCGGCGGTGGCCTCGTCGTCGTCGGTTTCGTCTCCGGGAAGGGCCACCACGCCCTCGGTAGCCGCCCGCTGCAGGGCCTCATGGTACTGGTCGATGATGGAACAGATGGCGTAAATGCTGCGCTGGAGCTGGCGCCGGGTGATTTCGCCGTCCTCGAGGGGCAGCTGGATGGTCGGGCGCACCTCGCCGTCGCCGGCATCCCACGCGAACTTCACGAGCCTGGTGCGCCACTGGATGAGGGCACACGCCCGCAGGAAGGCGTCCTGGTGCTTGCCGCGGACAAAATACGCGCGCGGCGCCAGGAGGGTGAAGAACTCGCCCTCTTCCTCGACCTCCAGCATCAAGGTGAGGTCCTTGTCCCCCTGTTTCTCTTCATCTCGGTAGACCTGCGTCTCCATGTTGACGAACAGGTAGCCGTCCTGTTCCTGATAGCTGAGATCCAGTTCGTCGAGCAAACCGGCGATCCGGTCGATGGACATGGCCATGGTGGCGCCTTTCCGGTGAGGGCGATGGGCGCCTAGGCCCGCATGATCTGCGTAAAGGTGTCCACGGCCGTCTGCACTGACGACACGCCTCGCGGCAGCACGGTCTTGACGGTCTCGGGCGGGTTGCAGAAGAGCTCGAGGCTGGCCCAGGTGTCGTCGTTGACAACAAAAACCTTGGCCACCTTGGTCTTCGCGGTGGCGTCGTGGGCCGCGACGTAGGCGCGCGCCCGCTCGTCCTCGTTCTCGATGGACCAGAAGTTGGGGTACACGAGGCGGAAGAACTCCGCATCGTCCTCTTCAACTATTACGAAGTAGGTCTGGCTCTCGATCTTGAACATGAGGTCGCCGTCCTTGTCGATGCTGGGACGGTAGCCTTCCTCCTCGAGAAACTCGTGGTAGAGGTCCATGCGTTCCTGGCGCGTCATGCCGTTCCTTTCCTGCCGCTCTGGCGGTTCGTCATCAGCGCCCGACCAAGGAAAGGCCGGTCGCCGCGGGCTGGTATTGGGGCCCAGTTGCCTGCGGCCCTTGTTGTTCCCCGCGGCGCCATGATAACCCATGTCGGGCTCGATTAGCAGCCGCGATTCGGAATATGCATCGGCATTCGGCGTTTTTTCCTGAGAAAAACTCCCCCTTCCCCGGGTCCCCACACCGGGCATCATTTTCCATCGAAAACAAAAAACCCGATCCGCGGGACCGCTCTGACCGGCCGTTGGATATTTTGGACCCGAAGTGATAGGATCCGATCGACAGCCGTTGCTCATGGCGATGGAAGGCCCGGGAGGAATTATGGACGAATTGATCCGGACCATCGAGGAATGGAGCCAGGAACACCTGGGACTGGGGGCGGACCTCCTGGGCGATATCGCGCTGACGATTCTGGCCTGGGGGCTGCTCCTGGTCGCGCGGATGGCCCTGGGCAGCGTCATCCACCACCGGGTGTCGGATATGCAGCGGCGGTACATCGCCACCAAGACGCTCAGTTACATCCTGGGCTTCATCTTCATCGTGGCCACCATGGTGATCTGGTTCGGCGGCCTGACCGGGTGGTCCGCCTATCTGGGGCTGGTATCGGCGGGCCTGGCTATTGCCCTCCAGGATCCGCTGGTGAACCTGGCGGGCTGGATCTTCATCAGCATCCGCAAGCCCTTCACCGTCGGGGACCGGGTCGAAATCGCCGATCACCGGGGTGACGTCATCGACCAGCGGCTGTTCCAGTTCTCCCTGGTGGAAATCGGCAACTGGGTTCAAGCCGACCAGAGCACGGGCCGCATCATCCACGTGCCGAACGGCTGGATCTTCAAGCACACCATCGCGAACTATACCGCGGGTTTCAATTTCGTCTGGGACGAGGTGGCCATCATGGTGACCTTCGAAAGCGACTGGCGCCGGGCCAAGGAGATCCTGCTGGAGGTTGCCGGCCGGCATACGGTCATCAAGGACGAAGAAGCTTCCCGCGAGGTGCGCAACGCCAGCCGCAAGTACATGATCTTCTACCAGCACCTGACGCCGATCGTCTGGACCAGCGTGGCCGACAGCGGGGTGGTGCTGACCATGCGCTACATCTGTGAACCGCGCCGCAGGCGCTCCCGGAGCAACGCCATCTGGGAGGATGTCCTGGATGCCTTCGCCTCCGAAGCGGCCATCGATTTCGCCTACCCCACCACCCGCTTCTACAGCAACTCCACCGAAGGGAAGCCAGGGACGGGAGGGCCCCCGGCCGATTGAGCCCGGCAATCCCCGTGGACGCGCCGCCCGCGCGGGGCTATCATGCCGCCATGGACATTCCCGGCGAAAAGAAGCCCGCCAAGGGCATCAGGGCCCACCTGCACGAGGTCATCTTCGAGGCGGACACCCCCATGGGGCGTCTGTTCGACCTGGCCCTGATCTGGTTCATCCTGATCAGCGTGATAGCGGTCATGCTCGACAGCGTGGCCGGCATCCGCGCCCGCCACGGCACCCTGCTGACGACCACCGAGTGGGTCTTCACCATCATCTTCACCATCGAGTATCTGCTGCGGCTGAGCTGCATCGGGCGGCCCTGGAAATACGCCACCAGCTTCTTCGGGGTGGTCGACCTGCTCGCCATCCTCCCGACCTATCTGAGCATCCTGCTGCCGGGCAGCCAGTATCTGCTGGTCATCCGCATCCTGCGCGTCCTGCGGATCTTCCGGGTCCTGAAGCTGGTCCAGTTCCTCGACGAGATGAACATCATGATGCGCGCCCTGCGGGCCAGCGGGCGCAAGATCGCCGTGTTCATCTTCACCGTGGCCACCCTGATGGTCGTGTTCGGGTCGGTGATGTACCTGCTCGAGGGCGCCGAGAACGGGTTCGACAACATCCCGCGCAGCATCTACTGGGCGGTGGTCACCATGACCACCGTCGGGTACGGCGACATCTCGCCCCAGACTTCCCTGGGCCAGGCCGTGGCCGCCCTGGTGATGATGCTGGGGTTCGCGATCATCGCCGTTCCCACCGGCATCGTGGCCTCGGAAATGAGCCGGGTCGAACGCCGGGTGGTCAGCACCCAGGCCTGCCCCCAGTGCAGCGCCGAGGGACACGACGCGGACGCGACATATTGCAAGAAGTGCGGCGCGGAACTTTGATCCGGCAGGGGGCACCTTCCTGCGCAGCCAAAAACTAAATGGAAGGCGTAAGTATCATGCGCAAACTGGTGTGGGTATTGTTGGCCACGTTATCTCTCGGCGGCTGCGCCGGGATGGAAAACCTGGACCTGGGCAACGTCCTGGGCGGCAACGCTCCGCTGAACGAAGCCACCGTGGCCCAGGGTCTGAAAGAGGCGCTGTCCGTGGGCACGCAGCGGGCGTCGGACCGGGTCGGCGGCGTGGACGGCTACCTGGGCAACGTCCTGCTGCGCATCACCCTGCCCGAGGATCTGCAGGAGGTGGCCGGCACCCTGCGTTCGATGGGCATGGGCGCCAAGGTGGACGAACTGGAAGTGGCCATGAACCGCGCGGCCGAGCAGGCGGCCGGCGAGGCGGTGGCCGTGTTCGGCGACGCCATCAGCGGCATGACCGTGGCCGATGCCTGGGGCATCCTGCGGGGCGATGACACCGCGGCCACCGACTACTTCCGCGCCCGCACCCGCACGGCACTGGAGGGGCGCTACCGTCCCATCGTGGAAAACAAGCTGCGCACCGTGGGCGGCTACGACGATTACGAGGACCTGGTCGGCAAGCTGCACAGCCTGCCCTTCGTGGAAACCCCGGATCTGGATCTGGTGGGATATGTGACGGATCGGGCCCTGGATGGGTTGTTCCTGGAGCTGGCCCGCGAAGAACAGAAGATCCGGGAGGATCCGCTGGCCCGCACCACCCGGCTATTGCAGAAGGTGTTTGCCGCCCAGTAGGGAAGGGGATCCCGACAGGACGTGCTCGGTGCAGGCAGGGCCGGTCAAGGATCCTGGTCCGGGGGCTCGCCTGCTTCGCCATCATGGGGTGGGCCGCCGTCGTCGTGGGGGTAATAGAGCATGCGCTTCCGCGGCAGATATTTACCATCCTCGAGCTGTTGCAGCCAACGGACCATTTTTTCCCGCAATTCGCAGTGGAGCACCCAGGCCGATGCGGCATTTTGTGCGCTGCACAGGCAACGGATCTGGAGGGTCTCCTCCTGGCATTCGTAAACCTGGACCGTGGGGGGCACGCTTTCATCCCACAGCTCGGAGCCCTCCAGCAGTTCCTTGTATTTGGTCCGCAGCTTTTCCACGTCCAGGCGGTAGTCGGTGTGCAGCATGATCGGTTTGGTCAGGCTCGGTTTAGAGGTCGACCAGTTTTCGATCGTATGGTTCATGAAATAGTTGAGGGGAATAATGATCCGGCGCTGATCCCACGTGCGCAGGACCAAATGGGTATAGTTGATCTCTTCCACGTACGACCAGTCGCCATCGAAGTGGACCGTGTCCCCGATCCGGACCGGCTGGGTGATGGCAATCTGGACTCCGGCGATCAGGTTGCCGAGAACGCGATGCGCCGCAAAACCGACAATCACACTGGCGGCCCCTGCGGAGGCCAGCAGCGAAATGCCGAGCGCCTGGAAGAAGCGGAACTGGCTGAGAATGACCCCGGTGCCGATGAAGGTGATGATGAAGATGAAGACCATCCGCGCGATCGTGAAATAGGTCACGACCTGGCGGGCGGCGCTGTCTTCTTCATCTTCGACCGACATCTCGCGCTTGCCGAGATAGGAGCTCTTGGCCTCCTCCAGGCCGAAGTTCAGGACGCGGATCCCCAACCAGGTGACGTTCAGGATGATGAGGGTGGCCAGCACGGCGGTGAGGGTGGTGTGGATAGCAGCAGGAAAATCCAGGGTTGAACTGAAAAGCACATACACGACAACAAAAAAGCACAGGCCCGCCACCGGTCGGCGGATGGCTGTGGCGATACGGACGGACCACGTGGTCTCTTTCCTGCTGTGCAGGTACCAGAAGGACACTTTCTGCGCCAACCAGCCTGCGGCCGCCCCGACGACCAGGGCCACCACCGCAAGAAGCCACTGCCAGAGGTAGGTGTCACCGGCCATGCCAACCTGAAGCGGCCCCGGCATGAGATCATGAAGCCTGCTGGGACCATGTTCCCGGTACAGGCGTGGGATGCTGTCCACGGTCTGGCGGGAAAAAACCCAGACCGGTTGGCCGTCACCGATCTGGATACGCTGGAGACGGATATGGACAGCATGCCCTCCGTTTTCTATCTGCCCAATTTCAATGAATCGGCGCGGAACGGGGTCGACGCTGCCCGAGGCCGTGACCGGCGGTTGCAACGCGGCATCGGGACGATCGGGAATATCATCCCACTGGATCCAGATGCGCTTGCTGATGAGATAAAAGAGCTCTTTCGCCCGGGCCTTTCCTGCCGACATTTGCCGCGGCTCCGGAATACCGTGCAAGTTCAGAGCATGCGCGGCCAGCCCGAAGTCATTGTTTTCGCAGGCCCCGATAAAGAGATCGAGCGTGGCCCTCGGGGACACAAGATCGATGGGCGGCGGGGGTTCTTCCAGACCCGGGTTCAGTTCCGACTGGACGGCATACGCCTCGTTCCAGGCCGGGGGTGCTCCGGCATCCTGATCCGGCTCGGCCGCGATACCCAGGGCGGTGAAAAGCATGAGCAGGGCTGTCGCGGCCCGCTGTAAAAGCCTGTCGGAGGCAAAAAGCATGGAGTTTCTCCGGCGATTGTATTCCCCCATCCTAGCCCATCTCCGACCAGGCGCTGCACCATCCGTCAGGATGGATGGGTCCGGCCATCAGGGAACAGCCGCCGCATTTCTCGCCCTCGGCACCGGGCTCCCAGTATTCGCAGTTCGAACACAGTTCCTCGGGATATTCGGAGCGGGGTTGGTAGTCGTAGACTTCGCGGTTTTCGATCTCGGCCCGGGTCAGGTTGGAAAGATCGTTGCAGGGCCCGGCAGCATCGCCGGCCGCGCTGGAAGAAGCGGAAGCGGGGGGCGCCGTATCCGTGCCGTCGGCGCGCCGGGAAGATTCCCCGTCGCCGCCACAACCGCTGAAGGAAGCCAATCCGCCCAGGGCGGCCAGACCCGCTATGCTGATGGTGCCGGCCTCACGCAGGAAACGGCGTCGTTCGGGGCAATACCGGGACATGATTTCTCCGATCTGGTTGATGGCCGTGGTTTCCATGCCAGAAGACAAGCTCCGGGAAAAGTGGGATATCGGCAACCCGTGATGACAAGGATCTGCCTTCTGGTCGCAGCGGGACGCCGCAGGCTGGGGCCACCTGTCAGCGGATATCGTCCCTGCCGGCACAAGTGGCCAATTGCGGACTGTCGTGGTATGATTTTCCTCCTTTCCATTCCTCGACCCGGAGGAAGCGATACGATGCAGCCCGGCCACAGGATTGCCCAGTACGAGATCAAAAAATCCGTGGGAGCCGGGGGCATGGGTGAGGTCTTCGCCGCCAGGGACACTAATCTCGATCGCGATGTTGCGGTGAAGGTCCTGCCGGGCGAGCTGGCCGACAACCCGTCGCGTCTGGCCAGGCTCGAGCGTGAGGCCAAGGCCATCGCGGCCCTTTCTCATCCCAACATCCTGGCGGTCTACGATTTCGGCACCGACACCGACGGGACTGCCTACGTCGTGACCGAACTGCTCAAGGGCGAGACCCTGCGCGAACGCCTGGACGGGGGAATCCCGGCAGCCCGCAAGGTGGCCGACTACGGTCGCCAGATCGCCCGGGGTCTGGCCGCGGCTCATGACCGGGGTATCGTGCATCGCGATCTCAAGCCGGAGAACCTCTTCCTGACCGAGGAGGGGCGCGTCAAGATCCTGGACTTCGGCCTGGCCACCGCGGCGGCTGAGGGGTCCGGAAACGTGGTCGACAGCGGTGCCACCATGGATCTGGCCAATGATTCGAAGCTGACCGCGCCGGGCGCCGTGCTCGGCACCGTGGATTACATGTCACCCGAGCAGGTGCGCGGACAGGCGACCGATGCCCGGTCGGACCTGTTCTCCTTCGGGACCGTGTTGTACGAACTGGTCAGCGGTCAGAAGCCCTTCCACCGTGAGACCGGGGCCGAGACCATGACGGCCATCCTGCGGGAGGACCCGATCGATCTGGCCTCCCTGGGGCTTGATCTGCCGCCTGCGCTGGTGGCGATCATCCGGCGTTGCCTGGAAAAACGTCCCGGTGAGCGTTTTCATTCGGCCCACGACCTCGCCTTCAGCCTGGAGGCCCTGTCCGGATCCACGCTCTCGACGGGATCGGCGGCGGCCCTGGCCGACATCGAGGGGCCCCGTCGCCGCTTCGGGGCCGCCACGCTGGCCGGGCTGGTCCTGGCGGGCCTGCTTGTCGGGGCTAGCGCGGCGTGGTTCCTGCGCCCGGAGCCGCCGGCGGGTTCCGATGTGAGCTACACGTCTCTCAGTTCGCGGCGCGGCACGGTGACGAACGCGCGCTTCTCCGGTGATGGGTCGGTCATCTACAGCGCCGCCTGGGCCGACGAGCCCCTGAATGTCTTCACGACGTCGGCGGATTCGCGGTCGTCCACCTCGCTTGATCTCGCCGGTGCCGACCTGCTCAGCGTTTCTTCTTCCGGGGAACTGGCTGTGGCCATGGACCGGCGCCACCTGCTGGGCTGGGAATCCTACGGGACGCTGGCCATCGCCCAGCCGGGTGGCGCCGCACCCCGCCCCATCCTGGAGAACGTGGGTGTGGCCGATTGGTCCCCGGATGGCCAGAATCTCGCCGTTGCCCACCAGGTGGACGGGGTCGTGCGTCTGGAATACCCGATCGGCACGGTGCTCTACGAAGCGCCCGGCTGGATCAGTGCCCTGAGGGTGCACCCGGACGGCGACCGCATCGTTTTCGCCGACAACCCGCTGCGCGGCGACAACGTCAGCCGCATCAAGATCGTTCACCGGGACGGCCGGATCGAAGACCTCGGCCGGGGCGGGATCTGGGACCTGGTGTGGGACCTGGACGGGGAAAGCCTCCTGGCCTCGAGCGGCAACCAGCTGTACCGCGTTCGCTCTGGACAGGAACGGGAACAGATCATCGGGATTCCTTCCTCCCTGAAGATCCTGGACATCAGCCCATCCGGCCGGATGCTGATAGCGGCCGCGGGGGTTCGCCGGGAGCTCATCGGGCGAGCGCCCGGGGCGGCCGAGGAGATGAATCTCAGCTGGCTGGACTGGTCGACACCGTCGGCCATCAGCGGGGACGGGCAGTGGGTGCTGTTCGAGGAAGGCAACAATTTCAGCCGGGACGGCTACGCCATCTTCCTGCGGCACACGGACGGTTCCGCCCCGCTGCAACTGGGCTTTGGCTCGGTCGTCGCCCTGGCGCCGGACCAGTTGCGGGTGGCCAACCAGGCCGGACGCTGGTTGCGCGATACCTCCGGAAAGGAATCGATCATCGTCCCGGCCAACCGCGTGGACGAGAGCCTGCGCATCTACCAGATCCCGCTGGATGGCGCCTCGGCCCCCACAGCTCTCACGCCCGAGGGTTTTCCACTGGCCGCCTACGGCCATGTGGTCGCGGGCGATGGCCGGCTTCTCGTGGTGATGCCCTCGACCGGCGCGGCGGTCGCCTTCACGGACGATGGCCGGGGTCCTGAACCGGTGCCCGGCGTCCTGCCTACCGACCTGCCCCTGGGTCTGGACCGCGACGGCCGCCATCTTTTTGTCCAGGTGGCGCGGACCCTGCCTTCGCCCATCTACCGCGTCGACATGCAGACCGGCGAGCGTATGCTGCTGGCCGAGCTGTCACCCCGGGATCCGGGCGGCGTATCGGTCATTGACCGGGTGCGCATTTCCGATGACGGTGGCGCTTACGTCTATTCGGTCCGGCGGGTGGTCTCGGGTCTGAACCTGGTGGATGGGGTGCGCTAGACCACCTCGGTGGCGTTGTGAGGGACGGTCCCCAAAGCAGACGCGTGAACCGAAGGGTTGAGGTTAAACAGGAGTAAAATTGTAAGATATTTGGGCTCCAAGAAACAAACTCTTGCAATGGGAACAAGAACGGGTATCCCAGACCCCCAGCAGGAGGAAAAACCATGCGTCACATCAATTCCCTCGTCGTCATCATTCTCGTCGGTCTCATCCTTCCGGCCGGCGTGTCCGCGCAGGTCATGAACGGCGATTTCGAATCAGGAGGGATGGACTGGATGGACAGCGCTGATCCCGGTTTCGGCGTGGCCTTCCTGGCTGCGGGCGGCAACCCGGGCGGCTTCGCGGAACTCACCTCGAATTTCCAGAATCCGGGGGGGCGGGCCTGCATCAGCCAGACCATACTGTGCGGTGATCCCGACGCAGGCACCGAGTGCACCATTGGTTTCGATTTCCGCCTGGCGCCCGTCGATGCCGTACCAGGCAGCGGACGGATCGTGGTGACCATCGATGGTGTCGAGAGCGTCGTGGTGGAAGGTCCGACGCAGGGTTGGGATTTCGTCAGCTATGTGGTTCCGTGTGGAGTCCATGTTGTCGAAATCTGCCTCGAGGTGGATCCCCAGTACAATGCCTGGGAAGCCGGCATCGACAATGTGCGTTCGGAGTGCACCGGCACCGTCGGCACGGAGGATTCGAACTGGGATGCCCTGAAGAGTATCTACCGCTAGCGGGATTCAGGAGACGCCATCACACACAAGACCCTGCCGGGATACCACCGGCAGGGTCGTTTTGCGACTCCAGATATCAAGCCGGGGTCTTCGGGATGAACGCGCAGTACCCCGGCCGGGGCCCCTGGATCGGATGCTTACGGCAGGTCTCCGGCCGCACCTCGTAGATGGTGCACCGCCGACTCTCCTGATCCAGGTACAGGCAATCCCCGCTGGCCATCCGCGCCAGCGTGAATGTTCCGCTGCGGGCGTGGAAGTGCTGCACCACCTTCTCCTTATGCAGCCTCTTGAAGATGGTCTTGGGATTCTCCTGGAGATCGAATTCCTGGATCAGCCCCATGCGCACCAGATCGTCCACCTTGACCTCCACAGGCAGGCTGCAGCACGCGCCCCGGCAGTGGTCACACAGCTTCCGGCGGTACTTGACCCAGGTCTTGAGGTCTTCGATGTCGGCGGCTTGGGTGGGGATTTCCACGGTGGTTCCCGTTGTTGGAGGGTCATCAGCCGGCAGGAAGGCAATCCCAGGATAACGAACGGGGTGTCATGAAACAACCCCGACACCGGGAAAGGGCGCCGAGGGTCAGAACGAGAACCCGACCAGCCCCTGAATACTCCGGTTCTGGATGTCGATAGGCCCATCGTAGATCTTACTCAACCCGTAGTTGTATCGCACTTCCACATTCACGCCCGCCGGTCCGGCGCCCAGCTTCAGGCCCAGCCCGACGATCAGGCTAAGGTTGGTGGAATTGACATCCTCCAGGTCGGCGGAAACGTCCCCGGTGGAACCCTCGTAGGTCCCCTCGGCGTTGATCTTGAAGGCGATGGCCGGCCCGGCAATGATCGAAGGCAGGACCGAACCGGCCACCGGCAGATCCACCTTGGCCAGAACAGGGATCTGGATGTAGTCCAGATCCATGATGTAGTCCCCGCTACCAATCAGTTCGCCCATTTCGTTCATTTCTTCATACTCATTCTTGGCACCCTGCTGCACGTAGAGCAATTCGGGCTGGAGCGAGAAACCCGGGGCCAGATCGTAGCTCATGGCCAGACCCACCACGATACCCATCTCGTAATCGAAGTCGCTCAGGTCGTGGGTGATCTTGGCGTAGGAAATGCCCCCCCTTGATGGTCTTGCCCAGCGGGCCGGCCATTGCGGGGATGGTGAGCAGCGCCATGGCCACGGCGGCCAGGCAGAACAGACGGAAACTTTTCATCATACGGTCCCTCCCCAGGTTGTTCGGAAACTCCAGTCTCAAGCATACAACCCGAGGAGCATCGGTAAAGCACCCTGCGTGGCGAAATATCGCAGCGCCCACTAGGCTATATGTACTCGTTCCGGATAGGGCATCGAATTTCCGACGGGAGACCCATGACCCCCGATCTGATCATCGTGACCCTCCTGCTGCTGGTGACAATCATTCTGTTCATCAGCGAGCGGCTGTCCGTGGCCCCTGTTGGCCACCGATGCCGACCGGATCGAGGAACTGGAGCGGGATCGGGCCCTTTTCCTGCTCAACAGGGTGGAACCCCGGAGTTTCCACCGCGGCAAGGCGTCCATATCCCTGATCGTGATGGCTGGCGTGGTGGGGGCCACGGCCCTGAATCTGGCTCCCGTCGCGGTCAACGCCATCGCCGGGGTGATCGTCATGGTCCTGACCGGTTGCCTGCGGGTGGATGCGGGGCTGCGCGCGGTGAACTGGGAGGTGATCATGCTGCTGGCCGGCATGATCCCGCTGGGCCTGGCCCTGGAAAAGACCGGCGCCGCCACCCTGGCGGCCGGCTCCCTGGCGGACTGGCTCGGGGCCTGGGGACCGCAGGCGGTGCTCGGGGGGCTGTTCCTGTTCACCATCCTGTTGACCGGAATCCTCAACAACCAGGCCGCGGCGGTGCTGCTGGCGCCCATGGTCATCAAGCTGGCCCACGATCTGGGGGCGGACCCGCGGCCCTTCCTGATCGCCGTCACCTTCGGGGCTTCCCTCAGCTTCATCACCCCGGTGGGTTACCAGACAAATACCATGATCTTCGGTCCGGGCCAGTACCGGTTCAGGGACTTTTTCCGGGTCGGCGCCGGGTTGAACGTCCTGCTGTGGATCATCGGGACCCTGCTGATTCCCATCGCCTGGCCCTTTTCGCCCTAGGGCAGCTTTCCTCCCCCAAGGATCAGGGAAGATCATCCGTCCGGCTTGTCTGGGCGGGGTGGAAAATGCGGATTGTTGCCCTAGCAACAAAACCGGGTGAAATAGGTCACAACACCTCACCTTCAACAGACGCCTCAGCGGTTCGAGAGCTTCTCCCGGATGCCTCGTGCCCGTTTCTCCAGCCGTTCGGCTTCCTCCTCGTTGCCGTCGGCCCGTTCCAGGAGAGCCATCTCCTCGAGATCTCCGGCCACATCCTCGGAATCCTCCCCGAAGATCTCCTTGTCCATGGCCAGCACCCGCAGCATCAGCGGCCGGGCCGCCGCGTAATTGCCCAGGGTGGCCTTGGCGCTGGCCAGATGGTAGAGCGCCATGGACAGGGAGATGGATTTGCCGTCGGCCGCCGCCCGCTCGTTCAGGTCGACGGCTCGCTGCAGGGTCCTTTCGGCGGCGGTGGGATCGCCGGTATTCAGCTGGGTCAGCCCCAGGTTCATGTAGGCCTGGCCCAGCATGGGACTGTCTTCCCCGAAGATGGCGATCTGCGCGTCCACGGTCTGCTGCATGTAGGGCATGGCCTCATCCATGAGCCCGCGCTGGGCGAAGTTGATGCCCACGTTGCCGAGGGCGCGCGCCACCTGGGGATGGTTCTCCCCGTAGAACTGGCGGTAGAGGTCCAGGGCTTCCCGGTAGGGTTGGGTGGATTGATCCGGCTGGCCGGCCATGGCGTGGGCAACCCCGAGGTTGGTCAGGATTGTCGCGGCCATCTCCTTGTCCTCGATGCGACGGGCCGTGACCAGGGCTCGGTTCAGGACATTGAGGGCCGAATCGGTGGCGCCCTCGTTCATGAGGATGGCCCCCTGATTGCTGAGCAGGCGGGTCACGCGGCTCTCGTTGCGGGGCTCCTGGGCCTCAGCCAGGGTCAGGGCGCGCGAGATGGCGGAATGCGCGGCGGCAAAGTTGCCCATGCTGCCCAGCATCCAGGCCCGGTCACCCTCCGCCTGGATCAGCCCCGGATGGCCGGCGGGGCCCTGCGCCTCGTAGACCGCGAGGGCCCGTTCGTAGGCGACCGCGGCGCCATCCCGGTCTCCCGTCGAATCCAGGATGCTGCCCAGCAGGGCGTCGATGTCGGCCAGGGCCAGATCCCCGGCGGGCAAATGTTCCTGCCGCAGGTTGCGCGCTTCGCTGGCCAGTACCAGGGCATCGTCGAAGAGACCCAGGCTCTTGTAGACCTTGGCGATGACCCCCAGCAGGCGGGCCTTGAGCACGGGCTCGCCCTCGAGGCTCTGGCCCAGCCGCCGGGCGCCCTCGTCCACCACTTCCCGGGCGGTGATATCACGGCCGCCGGTCTGCAGGGGGTCGGCCTGATCGAAGAGCTCGACAAGGAAGTCGGACGTGCGCTGGGCGGTCTCCGCCTCGCGCACGGCGGTCTGCTCGGCGGCCAGGGCGCGTCTGAGGTTGGCCTCCGAGCGGAAGAACAGCACGCCGATGCCGACGGCGGCCACCACCAGCATGACCAGGGCGGCGCCCGCCGTGGCGAAGACGGG
>JGI12109J20283_10341609_pt1 | contig 13442 bp, 11 predicted proteins | sample ElkSlonscriptome_12_FD_20283 | JGI IMG/M metagenome (IMG submission 20283) | reverse complement strand
GTGCAGCCGGCTATGCCAGCTCGGCGGTTCTCGAACAGGCAAGACAACTGCGGGTGGAGGATCCGCAGGCTGCGCTAGCATTACTTGATCAGCACATTCGATCGTCTGTTCCACTCGAAGCGCCTGACAGCAGTGAAGCGGAGCTACTCGAGCAAGCTGAGTTGTTGGAGTTTCGCGCCCGAATTCATCGCGATAGCGGAGATTATCAATCAGCTGCCGTCGATGCGACTCGTCTTGAACAAATCGCCCAAACGTTGAATACACCATTGTTGCTGGCCGACGCCCAGTTCTTGAGCGGCTCAATCCGGGCCGAGCGGGGCGATATCGCCGGAGCGCTTGATCGGTTTCACGCGGCGCGACGCACACTCGAAGGTACAGTTCACACCGCAGAACTTGCCCGGGTCATCAACGCGCTCGGTGTAACCCACAACTTCACCGAGGATTTTTCCCGAGCCCGCGAGTATTTCGAACAAGCACTGAAGCTGGTTCGTGAAACTGATCACCGCTTTCTTGAATCTACCGTTCTGGGAAATCGCGCAATGGTGATCGCCGAACTGGACGGCGCGCAGGCTGGCCTTAAAGCGCATCGCGAGGCGCTTACCCTGGCCACCGAGCTTGAAGATGCCGAGGCCGTTGCCAATCAAATGGCGAATATTTGCAGTCGCCTGATTCAAACCGGCCAGCTCAATCAGGCTCGGACAAACTGTAACGATGCGCTTGAGCGCGTCACGGCCCTGGATAAATCGCGCCTGATCGCAGGAACACGTATGAGTCTTGGCGATCTTGATGTTGCCCAAGGCAACTTGGAGAGGGCTCGAGAGGACTATCAAGCTGCACTTGATCGAGCGCGGGACAAAATACCCTCAGTTGAAGTCCTTCTTCTTCAAAAACTTGCGGACCTGGAGCGTAATCTCGACCAGCCACAGCAAGCGCTGGAGTACTTGGATCAGCTAATGGCAATAAATGATCGACTGATGGAGCGTGAACGTTCGGCTATGATTGAGGATCTCGAGGTTCGTTACCGCATTGAACAACAGGCGCAGGCAATGGATTTACTTGCGCTTGATCACGAGCTGCAGACGGCTGAGCTTCGGCAACGAAATCTGATGCTGATCGGAACCGGAATGGCCTTATTGCTGGTTTCCCTTTTGCTGATCGTCGCTTGGCGCGGATTTAGCGCAAAATCACGCCTGCAGCGCGAGCTGGCCAATCGCAATAGCTCGCTAGGTGAAGCCCTTGAAACGATCACGCTACTGGCCAGGGAAGACGAACTGACAGGCTTGCTTAACCGACGCGGTTTCAGTGAGTTGGCAAATCGAGAACTTCGACGCCGGAGCCGAACCGATGAACCGCTTGCGGTGGTCATGGCTGATATCGACAACTTCAAACATCTTAATGACAGCTATGGGCACGCCGTTGGCGACGAGATCTTGAGCCAGCTCGCCGAATGCATTACTGGAGCGCTTCGTGAGCTCGATATTGTCTGCCGCTGGGGCGGCGAAGAGTTTGTCTTCCTCTTACCGAGAACCAGTCAAGCCGAAGCCGTTCACGTGATCAAACGATTACGCCAGCGGATCGTGGCCGACTCGCTAAAAACGTCGGCGGGGGAATTTGAAGTTAGCCTGACCTACGGCATTGCAATGGTCAATGGCGACATCAATGCCGCAATCGAACGCGCGGATCACGCCATGTATCGCGGTAAAAAGGCCGGGCGAGACCAAGTGGTTGCCGAGACGCCGGGCGATAAACCGGATGTTGCAGTCAAACAACGATCGGACTAGTGGGCCACCAAGCGCAGTTAGCGCGGTCTGGCTTCTATCCAGAGTTGATTCAGTTTGGCGACGATGGACCTCCATTGCGGTCCATCAACGAATAGATATTTCATGTTCCACCACGCTTGGTGCGATGACTGGCAACGGCAGTCAGCGGATCTTCTGGCCAGGGGTGTTTGGGGTAGCGGCCCCGCATGTCTTTGCGAACATCCGGATAGGCATTGGCCCAAAAGCTTTTCAAATCGCTGGTCACGGCCAGCGGCCGACCAGCGGGAGACAATAGGTGAATCACAACGGAGTGGCGTTGCTGGCCCACCGTTGGTGTCTTGGTCCATCCGAACAGAGCCTGTAGTTTGGTCGCGAGCACCGGGCCTGGTTCAGCAGTGTAGTCCAGCTGTGCGACATGGCCGGTGGGCAGCTTGATGCCCTTCGGAAACCACGTTTGCAGCTCTTGTTGTTTCAAGTAGTCCAGCCTTGTTTTCAGTGCGCTCATCAGATCGATTCGTTTGAGGTCGCTCCAGCGATACGGGTCTGTAAAAAATGGGGCGAGCCAGTCTTCGAGTTCGGCCAGAAGCGCGTCGTTGTCGAACGCGGGCCAGGATTCGGGCTCCATAGTGTGGGCAAGTTGGGCACGAGCTCTCCATTGACGAGCATTGTCAGACCAGTTCAGCGCGTCAAGTCCCCGCCGTCGGATGGCGGCCAGTAAGCCGGCCTGAAGGGTTTGATCGTCGAGCGTCTGGATTTCTTTTTCGTCCAAAACCAGCGCACCCAGGGTGCGTTGTTCAACTGCAATTACGGCACCGCGTTTATCGTTCCAGTCGGCCTGGATTCGGGTTTGAATGTGAGCCTGTAGTGCCGATTCGAGTTGCTCTCGGCTGATTTCTGTTGCGAGGAAAATGCGGGCATCACGGGCCTGACCGTCCAGTTCAGCAGCGATCAAGAATTTGGAGCCGGCCAGGGCGTCGTCTTCAAACAAAAATGCACCGCGACCGTTGCTGAGCCGAAACTGACCGCGTCGTCCTCGAGCCTGAGCAACTCGATCGGGAAAGGCCAAGGCAAGAAGTGCCCCAAGCGGCGGTTCATCGCTCTCAAAATGATTCCCTGTTGTGAGCGAGCGAGCTAGAGCTTGCACTTGAGCCAGCCGACCACGATGGACTTGGTGCTTGCGCCTGCCTCTAAGGGCATCAAGCCGATGACGGAGGTCGCTTCCCGGACCGTCGGACTGGCGATTGAGCAAAATGTCGCGTTCGCTGAGTAAGGCGGCCAGCTCGGCGACGGTCTTATCCCAGCCAGACTCTCGCCCGCTGAGAATGAGATGCGCCAAACGCGGATGCAGCCCCAAGTCCAGCATGCGCTGGCCGTGTTCAGTGATAGCGCCCTCTGAATCCAAGGCATCGAGTAATTGAAGCAAATCGCGGGCTTGCGCCCAATGCGCAGCGGGTGGCGGGTTTAGCCAGCTCATTTCATCTGGGCTTCTCGCTCCCCAGCGAGCCAGTTCCAGCACCAGTGGGGCGAGGTCGGCAGCCATAATCTCGGGCGAGCTGAACGGTTCGAGAGGTTCAGACTCCGACCACAAGCGGAAACACACCCCAGGCTCAAGCCGTCCGGCCCGCCCTGCGCGTTGATCAGCGCTGGCCTTCGACACCCGCTCGGTAACCAGACGAGACATGCCGCTGTTGGGATCAAATCGCGGGCGGCGCTGCAGACCCGTATCAATTACGATGCGGATGCCTTCTATCGTCAGGCTGGATTCGGCGATTGAAGTGGCCAGCACGATCTTCCGCATGCCTGCAGGTGCCGGCGCAATAGCGGCATCTTGATCGGCACCCGACAGATCGCCAAACAGCGGCGCCAGTACGACAGAATCCTTAGTGTCGCTCTCAGACAGATCGTCTTGAAGTTGCTCGAGCGTCTTCCTGATCTCACCCACGCCAGGCAGGAATACCAGGATCGATCCGTTCTGCTCTTTCAGTGCCCTTTGGACACTGCGGCTAACCGTCGCTGGAAGGTTTCGAAGATGGGCTGAAATATGCCCTGCTGCTGCGCGCTGAGGTCGCTCAAGATAGTCCACGTGAACCGGATGAGCTCGACCATCCGAACGGATCACTGGAGCATCATCCAGCAGCTGTGCCAACGGTTCGATGTCCAGCGTTGCCGACATAATCAGAACGCGAAGGTCCTCGCGCAGTACCTGTTGAGACTCACGCGTTAGCGCCAGTCCCAAATCAGCCTGCAGCGAGCGTTCGTGGAATTCATCGAAAATGACAATAGCGTAGTCAGACAGCTCGGGATCGGACTGAATCAGGCGGGTCAGAATGCCTTCGGTCACAACCTCGATGATTGTTTGTTTAGAAACCTTACTGTCCAGACGGACGCGGTAGCCGACGGTTTGCCCGACCGGCTCGTTCATTGCCCGCGCCATAAAGCGCGCCGCTGCGCGCGCGGCCAAACGACGCGGTTCCAGCATCAGAATTTTCTTGTTGTCGCGCCATCCGGCTTTGAGTAATGCCGGTGGGACCGTTGTGGTTTTTCCAGCGCCGGGAGCGGCTTGGAGCAGGACGGTGTTGTGTTTGTTCAGTCGGCCCAGCAGATCAGGTAGCAGGGGAGTGATCGGTAGCCGGGTATTTTTAGGTTGGTTCATTTTTTTCAAATGATAGCTACCCTGGGAAATCTTCCAAACAAGGTTTGTTTGTTGTGCTTACTTCCGCGTCGCTTTCAGTCGGTCTTTAGTGCGACGACCCTTACGCTCAAGCAAGGGCCGGACCGCGCGTCCCAGTGCGGGGAATAAATACGTCAACGTCGTTAAATAACCACTCAATCTTGGCATTGGCGCATCGCGCCGAGAATCGGAAACCAAATTAACGATCTCATCGGCCACCTGCTCAGCGGTCACGATCGGCTGCGAAAAGGTCAGGTCGCTGACCGCCTCGATATCATCCATGATGAACCCGGTATCGATCGGACCGGGCGAGACGCAGGCGAATTTGATACCCGAGTCGGCCATTTCCTCAGCCAGGGCCAAACTGAATGCGCGCAGTCCAAACTTGCTGGCCGAATAGCTGGCCGAGCCCGGGACCGGCGTGCGACCCGCCAGCGAGGCGACTTGAATGACAGCGGCCTGATCGGACTGCTTGAGGAAAGGCAGCGCCAGTCGAGTCAGCTGCATGGGCGCCTTCAAGTTCACGTCGATCATCCGCCCAATCTCATCGGTCGATATCGACTCAACCACACCACGCGCATGAAAGCCCGCGTTATTGACCAGGACATCGACCGACCCAAAGCGCTGCTTCGCGCGCTCCAACACCTGTTCAAAACTGCCAATATCAGTAACATCCAGCGGTTCTACGCTCACCCGATCAGCAGCGTTAAAAGAATCCGCGAGCGCCTCCAATCCCTCTCGCCCCCGCGCAATAAGCACCAAATTCGCACCTTTCTTGTGAAACGCACGGGCCGTGGCAGCGCCAACGCCCAGTGAGGCACCCGTGATAATGACAGTTTTGTCAGCTAAATCGGACATATTGAAGTTGCCAGAACCAAAATCAACCTTGACCTTATCCGATACAAAGAGTCGAGTCTGAAGTTTCGAATTTGGTTCACGAATTTGCCAGCGCGCTGTTGATGAAATAAAGCTCTCTCAATAAAACAAGGGAAAATACTTAGCTCAGGGTGTCGCTTGACATGACTGCATCAGGTTTTGCGGTAATTTACCCCTAGCATATTGCCGTGGCCTAGATTGTGCTGTTACAATTAAACGGATTTGTTAAGCGCCTGTCGCAATCTTACTGCTGCAGGTGCTTTTTTAACGGCTTGACTTTCAGGCTAGCGACCACTTTTTAGAATCAGGCGAAGGCTGTCTGGCGAGGAGTGGCGCTCGATTGATACAGCGGCGCGGGTAGGGATGGCAGGCGAACAAGCGGTTTCAGAAGCCCTTTTTGCTAAGACCATCGTCTGGTTGCTACGTGCGCAGGCGATCTTGTCCGGCGCGGTTGCGATTATCTTTGCGGTAATCGGCGGCCGTGAGCAGGCGATTGCGGCGCTTGCTGGCGGTGGGATCGGCCTATTGCTGACGGCCGTGACGGCGCTGCGTATCGGCATGAGCCTGGGCGGTGATTTGAAAGTTATGATTGCGTCGTTTTATCGCGCCATGGCCTTCAAGCTGGTTTTAGCGGTGATTCTGTTTGTGATCGTCGCGAAGTGGTTTTCCGGCTATTTTGGGCCGGTTATCACCGGATACGGTGCCACGATAGTGGCGTATTGGTTGGCCATGGGGCGGATTGCCCACGTGAGCCCGAAACTGCAACAGAATGATCGACATCACGACTCACGGAACCACGAGTAAAAGCAAGGGATTTTAGAGAGAATCATGGCAAGCGGCACTCCGTCACCGAGCGAATACGTCAAGCATCACATCACCAATCTGAGCTACGGCGAAGGTTTGTGGACGATCAACGCCGACACGATTGTGGTGTCGGTTGCGCTGGGTTTGTTCTTTCTTTTCTTTTTTATCCTGGCGGCTCGCCAGGCGACCGCAGGCGTGCCCGGCAAGCTTCAGAATTTCGTGGAAATGCTGGTCGATTTTGTCGATAACTCAGTTAAAGACAGCTTTCACGGGCCCCGTCAATTTGTCGCACCGCTGGCATTGACCATCTTTGTCTGGGTGTTCCTCTGGAACCTGATGGACATTATTCCAGTGGACTATCTGCCGCTGTTGTCCTACAAATTATTCGGCCTAGAGTACACCCGCGTCGTGCCGTCGGCCGATATCAACGGGCCGTTTGGCTTGTCGATTGTTGTTTTCGCCTTGATCCTGATCTACTCGGTCAAGGGCAAAGGCTGGCTGGGCTATGCGAAAGAGCTGCTGTTCCATCCGTTTGGCAAGAACCCGCTGCTGTGGCCGGCCAATATTTTGTTAAACCTGGTCGAATTGATCGCCAAGCCGATTTCTCTGGCGCTGCGATTATTTGGCAACCTGTACGCAGCCGAGATGATTTTCATCCTGATCGCGCTGCTGCCGTGGTGGATTCAATTTGCGCCGGGTGGCGCGTGGGCCGCGTTCCATATCTTGGTCATTCCATTACAGGCCTTCATTTTCATGACGCTGACGATTGTTTACCTGTCGCTGGCCTACGAAGAGCATTAACACGCTAGAACTTTCGCTAGAACTTTAACGATTTTGAACACGTAGTAAAACAAGCAAGCATTTCGACTTTAACCGCTCAAATCAAGCACAACACTGTTAGGAGACTTAACGTGGAATTTACAGCACTTATTCAGGCCAACACTGCGATTGCCGTCGGCATGATCTTCGCATTCGCTGCCCTCGGCACCGGTATCGGCTTTGGCCTGCTCGGCGGAAAATTTCTGGAAGGCGCCAGTCGCCAGCCTGAACTCGCCGGTATGTTGCAGGTTCGTATGTTCATTATTGCGGGTCTGCTCGACGCCCTGTCAATCATCGGCGTAGCGTTTGCTGCTCTCTTGATGTTTGCCAATCCGCTGCTGGCTCCGCTTCAGGCTGCGGCCGGCGGCTGATTCAGCACACGCGTCTAAGTTCCATCAACGATTGAATTTGTAAGGTTTAGCTATGGACTTGAGTCTAGGCACCATCATCGGTCAGGCCGGTACGTTCCTGGTCTTTATTCTGGTGACGATGAAATTTGTCTGGCCACCGCTGGTTCAGGCCATGGAAGAGCGTCGGCAGAAGATTGCCGAGGGTCTTGCCCAGTCTGAAGAGGCTGAAAAGGCCTTGGACGTTGCCCAAGCCGAGGCCGATGAAGTGATTCGTGAAGCGCGTCGTAAGGCCGGCGATATTCTTGAGCAAGCCAGTCAGCGTGGAAACCAGCTCGTCGAACAGGCCCGAGAGGATGCGCTTGGCGAACGTGATCGTCAGGTTGCTGCCGCCGAAGCTGAAATTCGTCAGGCCACCAATCAGGCGCGTGAAGCACTGCGCGAGCGCGTCGCTGAGCTGGCGGTATCCGGTGCTGGCCGCGTGATTGAAAAAGAAATCGACCAATCAAGCCATCGCGACATGCTCGACAAACTGGCGGCGGAACTCTAAGTCATGTTGAATCGAACCACGCTGGCTCGCCCCTATGCGCGCGCTGTTTTTGAAGTGGCTCGCGATGCGGGTCAGTTCGCCGACTGGAGCGAAGCGTTGGCCTTCGCCGCAGCGCTGTCTTCCAGTGACGATATTCAGCAGTTTACTGGCGATCCGCGTGTGGGGCGCGAGCAGTTGCTCGGCCTGATCATGGATCTCGGTGGCGATCGTTTCAACGATGAATTCAAGAATTTTCTTAAAGTTTTGATGAACTATGACCGCCTTGAATTGCTGCCAGAGATTGCCGACCAGTATGAATACTATCGTCGCGAATCCGAAGCACGCCTGCGTGTTTACGTCTCTTCGGCAATGCCGATGGAAGACGAACAAACCGATCAATTGATTGAGCGTCTTAAAACGCGCTTTGGTCGTGAAATTGACCTTGACGTCGACGTCGATGAGACCCTGATTGGTGGTGCGGTCATTCGCGCCGGTGATCAGGTGATCGACGGCTCTGTTCGTGGTCGACTGGAACAACTGAGCCGTCAGCTCGCTAGCTAGTCCCTTTAGAAATTATTTAGATTATCTGGGACCCGAATTTTTGTTAAGGATTGCAAACCATGCAACAGACCCTCAACCCGACTGAAATCTCCGATCTGATCCGCAAGCGCGTCGAGCAGTTCGAAGTCTCCTCACAGGCTCGCACCGAAGGTACGGTGGTCAGCGTGTCCGACGGCATTTGTCGTTTGCACGGCTTGGCCGACGTCATGCAGGGCGAAATGATCGAATTCCCCGGCGATACCTACGGCCTGGCGTTGAACCTTGAGCGCGACTCGGTCGGCGCCGTCGTCATGGGTGATTATCAGCACATCGCAGAGGGCGATACCGTTCGCTGTACCGGCCGCATTCTCGAGGTGCCAGTGGGTGAAGGCCTGCTCGGTCGCGTTGTTGATGCCTTGGGTAATCCGATCGATGGCGGTGGCCCGATTGATGCGGCGCGCAACGAGCCGATTGAAAAGATCGCGCCGGGCGTGATTACTCGCCAAAGCGTTGATCAGCCGGTCCAGACTGGGCTGAAAGCCATTGATGCCATGGTTCCGGTCGGTCGTGGGCAGCGCGAGCTGATCATTGGTGACCGCCAGACCGGTAAATCAGCGGTTGCGATCGATGCCATCATCAACCAGAAAGGCAAGGGCATCAAATGCATTTACGTTGCCGTAGGTCAGAAAGCGTCATCGGTGGCCAATGTTGTGGCCAAGTTGGAAGAACATGGCGCGATGGACCACACCATTGTCGTTGCTGCCAACGCGGCTGAATCTGCGGCGCTGCAATATATCGCGCCCTACGCAGGCTGCTCCATGGGTGAATATTTCCGCGATCGCGGTGAAGATGCCCTGATTGTTTATGATGATCTGTCCAAGCAAGCAGTCGCCTATCGCCAGGTTTCTCTGCTGCTCCGCCGCCCGCCGGGTCGTGAAGCCTATCCCGGTGATGTCTTCTATCTTCACTCGCGCTTGCTTGAGCGTGCCGCGCGCGTCAACGCCGACTATGTCGAGAAGATGACTGACGGCGAGGTCAAGGGGAAAACAGGTTCGCTGACGGCGCTGCCGATTATTGAAACCCAGGCGGGTGACGTGTCTGCTTTCGTCCCGACCAACGTTATTTCAATTACCGACGGTCAGATCTTCTTGGAAACTGATCTGTTCAACTCGGGCATTCGTCCCGCAATTAATGCTGGTCTGTCGGTTTCGCGCGTTGGTGGTGCAGCTCAAACCAAAATTATTAAAAAGCTGGGCGGCGGTGTTCGTCTGGCCCTGGCTCAATACCGAGAGCTGGCGGCGTTCTCTCAATTCGCTTCTGATCTTGATGAAGCAACCCGTAAGCAGTTGGAGCGCGGTCAGCGCGTGACTGAGCTGATGAAGCAGCCGCAATACTCGCCGCTGTCGGTGGCCGAGATGGCCGTTAGCCTGTTTGCTGGCAATGAAGGTTATCTTGATGACCTCGAGCTCAACAAGGTCTCAGATTTCGAGAGATCGCTGCTGGACTTCATGAATAACAGCCACGGTGAATTGCTCGACAGCATCAACTCAAGCGGTGATTGGAATGATGAGCTGGCCGGCAAATTGAAAGTTGCTCTTGATGATTTCAAGGCGACTGGAAGCTGGTAAGACGGAAGCTTTTCCTGGTCTGTTTAGATCGTCGAAAATGCGCGCAAATGAAGGCAGATAAAGCATGAGTGGATCGAAAGAAATTGTAGGCAAGATCAAGAGCGTCAAGAACACGCGGAAAGTGACGCGTGCGCTGGAAATGGTCTCTGCCAGCAAGATCCGCAAAGCGCAGGAAATGATGAATTCTTCGCGTCCCTACGCCCGCATGATGAAGCAGGTGATTGGTCACCTGGCCCACGCCAATCCCGAATATCGCCATCCTTTCACCGTTGAGCGCGAGCAGGTCAAACGCGTGGGCTATGTCATCGTGGCCACGGATCGCGGGCTGTGCGGTGGCTTGAACAACAACATGTTTCGCAAGCTGCTTTCTGAATTTGCGCAGTGGCAGGAGCAAGGCGTTGAAGTCACCACTGTAATTATCGGCAAGAAAGCCGCGCAGTTTTTTCGGCGAGTCAAAGTGGACGTTTCAGCAGCCACTCAAGATCTCGGCGAAAAGCCGCAGCTAGAAGATTTGATCGGGTCGATCAAGGTTGTTCTTGATGACTATCGCGAAGAGCGGCTGGATCGCTTGTTCGTCTGCTACAACCACTTCGTTAATACGATGGTGCAGAAATCAACGTTTGATCAGCTATTGCCGCTGCCGCCGACCGAAGATGAGCCGATGCTCGATCGTTGGGATTATTTATATGAACCCGATGCGCAAAGCCTGTTAGACGATGTTCTGACGCGCTACGTTGAATCATTGGTTTATCAGGCAACGCTTGAAAACCTGGCCAGCGAACATGCGGCGCGCATGGTTGCCATGAAGAGCGCATCGGATAACGCATCTGATTTGATTGATGATCTGAAACTGGTCTACAACAAGGCCCGGCAGGCTGCGATTACGCAGGAGATTTCAGAGATCGTCAGCGGTGCGGCTGCCGTCTAGGATTTAACTTAAAGTTTAAATTAACGATTGAAATTTAAAATCGAAATTTAAATTGAAAAATGAACCGGAGAACAAGCGCATCGGCAACGATGGCCAGTCTCCGAAATAGACCTTGAAACATTTGAAACGCCTGGAACAGTAGCGACAAGTCACTAGATCAAGTCGCTCAAGGCCAGGCAAAAACTGAGGAATAGCGCAATGAGTTCCGGAAATATCGTTCAAATCATCGGTGCTGTCGTCGACGTGGAATTTCCACGCGGCGAGGTACCACTTGTCTACAACGCCCTGAAAGTTGACGACACCGAGATCACGCTGGAAGTGCAGCAGCAGCTCGGCGACGGCGTGGTTCGGACGATTGCGCTGGGTTCTACGGATGGCCTCAAGCGCGATCGCGCGGTGACCGATACCGGGGCCGCGATTCAAGTTCCGGTGGGTCAGAAAACCCTGGGGCGCGTTATGGACGTGCTCGGCAACCCGATTGACGATGCCGGTGACATTGGTTCGGAAGACCACTGGAGCATCCACCGCCAGCCACCATCGTTCGAAGACCAGGCCGCCAGTAACGAATTACTGGAAACCGGCATCAAGGTCATTGATCTGATTTGTCCGTTCGCCAAGGGCGGTAAAGTTGGGCTGTTCGGCGGTGCGGGCGTTGGTAAAACCGTCAACATGATGGAGTTGATCCGAAACATCGCGATCGAACACGATGGCTACTCGGTGTTTGCCGGCGTCGGTGAACGTACCCGCGAAGGAAACGATTTTTACCACGAAATGAAGGACTCCAACGTCCTCGATAAAGTCGCCCTGGTTTACGGTCAGATGAACGAGCCACCGGGTAACCGCTTGCGCGTGGGCCTGACTGGTCTGACCATGGCCGAATATTTCCGTGACGAAGGCCGTGACGTGCTGATGTTTATTGACAACATCTACCGCTACACCCTGGCCGGAACTGAAGTTTCTGCGCTGCTGGGTCGGATGCCGTCGGCGGTTGGCTATCAGCCAACGCTGGCCGAGGAAATGGGTGTGCTTCAAGAGCGTATTACCTCAACCAAGACTGGATCGATTACTTCAATTCAGGCCGTTTACGTTCCCGCCGATGACTTGACTGATCCGTCGCCGGCAACGACTTTTGCTCACCTTGACGCGACCGTTGTTCTTTCTCGAAATATTGCCGAGCTCGGTATTTATCCGGCGGTTGATCCGCTTGACTCGACCTCGCGCCAGCTCGATCCGCTGATCGTCGGGCAGGAACACTATGATGTTGCGCGTAAAGTGCAAGGCACGCTGCAGCGCTACAAAGAACTGAAAGATATCATCGCCATTCTCGGTATGGACGAGCTGAGCGAAGAAGACAAAATGACCGTAGCCCGCGCGCGAAAAGTCGAGCGCTTCTTCTCGCAGCCGTTTTTTGTCGCTGAAGTCTTTACCGGCTCGCCGGGCGTGTATGTCGGACTGAAAGAGACAATTCGCGGATTTAAAGGCATTGTTGATGGAGAATATGATCATCTGCCTGAGCAGGCGTTTTATATGGTCGGGACCATTGACCAGGCAGTAGAAAAAGGCGAAAAAATGCTAGAGAAAGCTGCCTGAGGACGCGCTTCGCGGCCGCTGGCTGCGTTTTCGCGGCGGTGCAAGTGCTCACGTACTGATGTACGCTGCGTGCTTGGTCCTTGCTCAAGCCTTGCCAGCGACCGCGAATCGCGCCCTCAACGGTGAAGCGTTTTTTAAATTTTGATTCATAGCGGCGGACTCAAGGCACTCTTGCCTCGCTCGAGCGCCTGACCACCGCTCTGATGATCTAGCACCACACATGTTTTCGGAGTAGCAGGAAGATGGCATCGACAATTCATTGCGACATTGTTTCGGCGGAGTCGGAAATTTTTTCTGGTGAGGCGACTATGGTCGTGGTCAGTGGCGAGGAAGGAGAGTTGGGAATCGCGCCGCGCCATGCGCCGTTACTGACTCGGATCAAGCCCGGGCAAGTGCGGGTGATGCTGCCCAGCGGCGAGGAAGAGTTTTACTATGTCTCCGGGGGCCTACTCGAGGTTCAACCGCACGTTGTGACCGTGTTGTCCGATACGGCGGCTCGCGCGGGTGATCTCGATGAAGCGGCCGCGCTGAAAGCGAAAGAAGAGGCCGAGAAAGCGATCAGCGATCGCACTGCAGGTATGGAAGTCGCCCAGGCGCAGGCTCAGCTGGCTCAGGCAGTGGCGCAGCTGGCGGCACTGGAGCGCCTAAGAAAGAATCTCTCACGGTAGTTTCCGCTGTATAGACTCACTAAAAAAGCCCGGTTCCAGCCGGGCTTTTTTGATTTTATCGCTGCAAACCCGTTTTTGATAGATTAGTCTATAATTGTTTTAGGGNCACTAGACTAGCGCCTCAATGAGTGTCGTTTCACAGGGCAAATTGATCATGATTTGTAGTAATCAAAAGGGGACAAAAGCGATCGTCATGAGATACCCGTCATGAGATACCTAGGTGTCGTTGCCATATTAATTTCAGTTACCTCTTGCGTAAGTTACCAGCCGCTTCCGGAAGGC
>JGI12109J20283_10545100_pt1 | contig 13454 bp, 16 predicted proteins | sample ElkSlonscriptome_12_FD_20283 | JGI IMG/M metagenome (IMG submission 20283) | reverse complement strand
GCGGCCGGTCGCCCGATGCCCGAGCGCGCCGTGCAAACGCGCGTGGGCCTGAGCCACATGGCGATGCAGGCGGCGGCTGAAGGCCTCGGCGTGGCGCTGGTGCCGCGCAGCGTATCCGAGGGGCTCGCCGGCAAGCTCGGCCTGGTTGAGATCGGGCAGGACACCCCGGGCCTGACCCTTGTGCGCCGCCTGGTCTGGCAACGCGAGGCCCCCCAGGTTCAAGTGACCGAGGCCGTGGTTGAAGCCCTTCTCGCCGCGGTCATCCCCCGGTAAAATCGATGCGTGAAGTCAGCGCCGATGAGCTCGGTCACCACAGAGACCTGCCAATTGCCCGTTTAGGAGCAAAAGCCCGCTCTCCTGAAGGTTTTTCGACATGGTCCGCAGCGCGACTTCTCACCACCCCAAGACCCCGCTTCCGCGAATTACTGCGCCCGCTATGCTGCATCGACGCAGGTCAACATCCCGGCTCATGCTGAAAGACGAACGCGCGATCGACAGATCCGGGTGGCATTGCCAAGTAGTTTTGATCTGGCCGAATGCAGTCTGGCCCAAGCTCCTCAGGCGGTCATGTCGCGGGCATACCACCGCACTTCGGAACCGGACAAACCCCGACCAATTGAAAGCGAAGAGCCTCAGACCTGCCCGGCCCGGCCCTCTTCATTAACGTTTCCAACAGCCAAATCCAGCTCTGGCAGATCTCGCAGACTCTGCAAGTCGAACGTCATCAAAAACGTTTCCGTCGTGACGAATGTGTGCGGCGCCCCCGGTCGCGGCGATCGAGGTCCACTGGCGATCAGGTCTTTGAACCGCAGCCGGGCCAATAGATCCCGGCTGACCTCCTTGCCGAAAATGTCTTTCAATCCGGCCCGGTCGATGGGTTGGTGATAGGCGATGGCGCACAGGACGCCCATCTCCATCTCCGTGAAGGCCAAGGACTGGTCGCCGAGATCTGCCGCGGCGGTGATCGCATCAGCAAACTGCGCTTTGGTGCGAAACATCCAGCCGCCAGCAGTCTGGGCCAGTTCGTAGGGTCGACCCGTGAGCTCTCCCTGAATATCCTCAATCAGCATCTCGACCGAGGCCCCCTGCCCCACGACGCATGCGAGATCATCGCGGCCGACTGGTGTCGCGCTGGCAAAGAGCACCGCCTCGATCCGACCCATCCACTGGCGCCAGCGCAGATCTTGCGGCAAGTCTGCAAGCTCACGATCAAACAGGCTTTCGCCTGACGAGACGTCTTGTCCCTTTGCCGACTTTCGTTTGGCGGCAACATTCATGGTGGTGCGGGTCATTGCACAATCCCATACAGCCGGAATGTCGGTCGCCCCGTGAGCTCTTGTGCGACACCAAGCTCCACCAGACGGTCGCAAAACCGCCGCGCCGCACGATCCGTCATAGCGATTGTTGTGCCCTGGATCATCGGCGAGAGCATGGTCGCGGGGGCGACAGCATCCTCGGTCAGGAACAGGTTGACCGCTGCCTTCGATCCTTTGGCGCGGAGCTTTGGGGCAATCGCCCACAGGGACGCCGCTCTCCAAGACAGATCGCGCGCTAGTCTGATCGTGTCTTCGAGTGACTTAAGGATGCGGTACTGAATTGCCAGCTCATCCCCCTGCCCCTCCGCAACCAAATCCCGCAGCATCGCTTTGGAGAGACGTTGTGCTGTGACCGGCAGGACAGTCGTCCAATTCAGCGCTTGTGCCAAAACGACATCAGAGAGTAAGCAAGCAATCCGTTCTGACCGATCATCCACACCCAGAACCATGCGCATTACGCAAACGCATCCGGCAATCGGCCCATGGGTTCGGACGCACTCAGCCCCGGCTTCTATCCAACCTGAAACGTCATCTTCAAAACTCGGACCAACAATGCCCTCTAAGCCGTGATGCCAATCTCTGCCGTTCAATCGCAACCCAGCCACTTCGCGCCAATAGGCCAGCAGGTCGCCATCAGGTCCGCGTGCCTCGCCCATTGCTGTTAGATGATAAGCGTCGCGGATATCTGCCTCCCGCGCCAAGCGCCCTTCCAATTTCGAGGTTGCCGTCGCTGCGCTGAGCGCCAGCCGATTGGCGAGCAGCTTCAGCGGCACGCCATGGCTAGGATCGTCAACCAGCTGATCAAGCACTGTCAGCGCGGCCCCCGACCGAAAGGCCACAGTTTCAAGGGTTTCGGCCCGCCCGGAAGTGACCCAGCCCGGCAGCTGAGGTAGGCTGTCCAAGTCGTTGGAGATCGTGGCAGGTTGGTATGTCATACCACAACACTATTCTCTCGCGGCGCTTTCGTCCACAATATGATGCGCAAACCGCCCCACCCCGTCGGTTTCTTTTATGTCCAATAAGTTTGCATTATCGGACATGACTAGATATCGTTGGCCATATGTCAGAAAATCACGAGAAATCACACTCAGCGCCCCCGAATACTGGTCCCGACGCTCAGCATGACGAGAGCGCGCAGGGGCATCGTGAGACTATCGCTCTGCCCTCTCATGTCGCGGGGTCTGGCAGTCTCGATCGCCTTATTGATACGGCCCGCAATTACGCGCGTGCGGCCGCCTCTGACAACACCCTCAAGGCCTATGCCAAGGATTGGGCGCATTTCGCGCGTTGGTGCAGGATGCGCGGCGCAGACCCCCTGCCCCCGTCGCCAGAACTCGTGGGCCTTTACATTGCAGATCTGGCCGCACCTCAAGGCCAGGGCGCAACGAAGCCCCCTGCCCTGTCCGTCCGCTCGATCGAGCGCCGCCTGTCAGGCCTTGGCTGGGGCTACGCGCAACGCGGACTGCGGCTTGACCGTAAAAATCGCCACATCGCCATGGTTCTGGCCGGCATCCGGCGCAAACATGCGCGCCCACCCATGCAGAAAGAGGCCATCCTCGCAGACGATATCCGTGCCATGGTGGCCATCTTGCCCTTCGATTTGCGCGGGCTGCGGGATCGGGCGATCCTGCTTCTGGGATATGCCGGCGGCCTGCGCCGGTCCGAAATTGTCAGTCTCGACGTGCACAAGGACGACACGCCGGATAGCGGTGGTTGGATCGAGATCTTCGACAAGGGCGTGCTGCTCACCCTTAATGCCAAGACCGGTTGGCGCGAGGTCGAGATCGGTCGCGGTTCATCAGAGCAGACCTGCCCCGTGTATGCGCTCGAGCAGTGGCTGCACTTCGGACACATCGACTTCGGTCCGGTCTTCGTCGGCACCTCGCGCGATGGCAAAAAAGCGCTGGATTCACGACTGAACGACAAACATATCGCAAGACTGATTAAGCGGTGCGTGATAAACGCCGGTGTCCGATCCGAGCTACCCGAGAAGGAGCGTCTGACGCTGTTCTCGGGCCACAGCCTGCGCGCTGGCCTCGCCAGCAGCGCCGAAGTCGATGAGCGTTACGTGCAAAAGCAGCTCGGCCACGCCTCAGCGGAGATGACCCGCCGATACCAGCGCCGCCGCGACCGATTCCGCGTCAACCTAACCAAGGCAGCTGGGTTGTGATGCAGATCACACATCCTCGTTGTTGAACGCCGTCAGCGCCGCCGCATGACGCGATAGATCACTGCGCGCGTGCAGGATATCAACAATGACGACTTCGTCAGGATGGTCCAGGAAAACCAGGAAATGCTCCCCTGCCCTTGTGAACCGCAGGTCATCGGCCTCATCCACGAGGACCGGGCAACTCAGGCTATGCGCCTGCCCGCTCAGGATCTCTTCACAGCGGTTGAGCACTTCTGCCTCGTAAGGCTCTGCTTGGCACAGCCCAAGATTCTCGCTGGTCCATCTTGCGACCTCAGTGAGGCTGGCTTCCGCTCGACGGGTCAGCCTGAACGATTGGCTCATGTACGCGCGCGCGCAGTTGCAAAGGCCCTACGGACCGCATCATTGCCACTGCCTTCCGCAAGATCACCTGCATTGGCCTGCGCCAGACCTTCAAGAAGACCTTTCCGGATCCCCGCTAGCTGTGCTTCTTCCTGCTCTAGCAGCCTCAGGCCAGCGCGCATCGCTTCGCTTACATTCTGGTAGCGCCCGGACGCCACCAATGCTTGAACGAGATGGTCTTGGGTTTCGGTCAAGACAACGTTGCGCGTCACCATGAGTCGGATCTCCTTTATTGGCAATATATGCCAATATGCGATTTTGGTCAACGCAACCTGTTGTTGATCCGCAAACAGCCCATCATGCAGCCACTTCCCGGGGCGCTATCAATCGATCGGTCATTGCCAAGTTGTTTGTGTTGACCCGCGTGGGTAGAGGCTTGGGCATGCGGATCCCATCGTCCATGCCGAGCCTGAAGGGCTTTCGTTGCCCTCGTGAGATCACTGCCTATGCGGTTTGAGCGTGTCACCGCCCTGCCGTAACCACCCCGGACGTGGAAGTCCTCTTGTCGGAACGCGGCATGATCGACGCCGATGGCGACATATTAGACATTCTGGTTCAGACACGCCGCAACGCGAAGGCTGCCAAGCTCTGTCTGGCAAAACCCATTGCTCAGTTCGGCCAGCCAAGGATCGTCATCACGGACAAATCGCGCAGCTATTCCAAGCCGATCAGATCCTTCGCGCCGGTTGCTGATCACCGCGCTCACAAAGGACCCAACACCAGGATTGAGGGCAGCCACAGGCCAACCCGAAGGCGAGAGAAAATCATGGGGCGTTTCAAGTCACCGAAGCAGGCGCAGCGTTTTCTTACCGTTCATGACCAGATCAACGCCATCTTCAAACCCGCTGCTATCGCCTCACTACCAACTGCTATCGTCATGCAAGGGCAAATACGTTTCGCCTTTGGGACGCATATGCCCAAAAGATCACCGCATCACCGCTCAGGGTCAGGCTGCTTTCAGACGGTTGCAAACGACTTGGCAATCCCCTTCCGCCCCATCAGCCGCAATGACGACCCGTTAGAGCGACGGTTATCACCAGATGGCATCTCCCAGATTTTCCAGAACCGGCTGGAGGCGGCCGGCTTCCCAAAAGGCTTTGCCACAGCCTACGCGCTGCGGTCGGGTTTTCTGACGCAAGCCGCGCTAGACGGCGCGCCGATACAGGCAGCCATGCGTCTCAGCCTGCACCGGAGCCTCGCACGAGTGCAGAAATACGACGACGATGCGGACATCGTGGATAATCCAGCGAGGGATTTGTTGGGGTAACCCATGGGTTACCCTCGGGTCGGCCGGCTGGGTAACTCGTGGGTTACCCCTACCTGCCTAAAGCGAGGTAACCCGTGGGTTACCTTCACGTAGCGCTTTGCGGAATGCAGCCACAGCGCTTTCCAACTGCGCCTTTGACATGCCAGCAAAGTCATCCTCTGAGACAATCCGACATTCACCCTTGCGCGCCGTGACCTTCATATCGCCAACAAAGAATTCGCGCTTTTCCTTTGGTGCTGCGGTCTTTTTCGCGTTCTCATCGCTCGGTTTGCGGTCTGCAAACTTCCGCAGCACATCGTTCTGTTCATTCGCATTGGCACAGCCTGCCAGCAGTGCCCGCAAGGCCTCTGCATCTTCTGGCGACTTCAAGCTCCGCGCCACATCAACACCAAGATTGCGCGCCACCCCTTTCGGCCAACGCAGATCGTCTCCCAGTGCGGACAAAAGAAACACAAAGCTGCGAATGTAGGACCGCTTCATCTTATGCAGCGATCCGTAAAGCCGGAGCACCATGGCATTCGGATCCGTCTCATCCGTGGCTTCATCCTGTGCTGCTAGCATCGCAACCTGCGCCATTTCAGCAAAGGTCAGGTCTTCGCGGACAACGTTCTCTTCGACCATGTCGATGTAGCGCGCAAGCCGGTCATCCGCGCCCCCGTCCACCCGCGCAATGATCATGGCAAAGCTATCATCACCGGTTTCAGCAAAAAGCTGGGACAACGCCGTAAACCGCCGCCACCCTTTCTTGAGCTGCAACTGTCCGTTTATATCGCGGTAAAGTTCCACCGGCTCTTTCTGGCCGCGATCGCGGATCGAGGCTTTGAGTTCCTCCATCTCGGTCGAGGCTGCCACGGCGTCAAGATCAAGACGGTCGCGTGGCAGATCGGTTGTGGCAATCTCGGACAATGCGACCTTGGTCAGCATCAGCCCCTCGGCCTGCGCGGTACGAAACGCCTTGGCGTCAGCGGCGTTCTGGCGGCGCTGTTCGACCTTGGCCTCGGTCGCTTGCTGCATGTTCTCAGCCGCGTCGCGCACGGCGGCGCCCATCGGACCGACACTGCGTTCGCGCGGTTTCGGGATCTCGGGTGTGTCCATAGGCCCAAAGCCGAATTTGTTCTTGCTGCTCATTCTGCGGCCTCCGTTCTGGCGCTATCTTCTTCCCAGGCTTTCAGCACGATGGTTTTGAATTCGTTATAGGCCCGGTCGAAGCTTTGGCGCGCTCGTTTCCATGTATCGCGGGTCATCTGGCGATAGTCCTGTTCATAGACGCTCATCTGGAAGCGCCCGGATTGTTCGACGGCACGGGTCATCTCGATGGGGTTCAGACAGACGTCAGCGCCAAAGACATTGCGAAAGGCCTCCATCATCGCGTTGTGCAGCGGGTTGTTGATCTCAAACCGTGTCATTAGCAGGCGTATGTCCTTAAAGGTCTTGGGCAGGATGAGCCCCGCATCCTCAGCCAGACCAGCAAACCCTTCGGAGATGTCCTCCATCGCATCGCCAAGCTGCCCCAGGTAACTGGTCGTGCTGTCGTATTCCCAATAGCCAGGACCCGAGGGGATATAGAGGATGTCAGAAGCAAAGGCCGCATTCAGTGACTGATAGCCAATCGCTGGCGGGCAATCGAAAACGATCAGGTCGTATTGATCATCCGGCAGCTCATCCAGATAGCGTGCAACACAGCCGAAAAAGCTCCAAGCTTTGTGCAGGCTGCGGTATTGCGCACTGGCGAACTCAACAAACGCCGCGTTTGCACAGGATGGAATGATATCGATGGTTGGCCAGCACGTCGGCTGGATGAAGTCCTGGAACCGTTGCGCGCCGATGGACTTCACATCATCCGGCAACTCCGCCGAGGAAGGGTAGGGGCAGTCATCGGGGTCATCATAGCTTTCCATAATTCGGTCCGCCTCGCGACAAAGGTCACGGCACATGATCCCCCAGACCGTGTTCCATTCCTTCACCTCAACGATCCCCATCGAATGGGTCAGCGTCGCCTGTGGATCGAAATCGATGCAAAGCACGCGGTAACCATCAAGTGCAGCGGCATTGGCCAGATGCTGCGCCACCACAGTTTTTCCCACTCCACCCTTGAAATTGCTAACCGCCACGCGCATCGCGCGCCCCTTGGGCCGTTTGGGCAGCAGGCTCTTGCCACGAAACCTGATCCGGCGACGCAACTCGTTGATCTCGTTTAGGCTGAACCAGCGCTGGCGGCCATCTACTTCGGTCTCGCCTTGGGGTAGGGAAGGATCATCCGCCAGCTTCTTGCGCAATGTATCGGCTGGCACATCAAACATGAACTGGCTGATCTCCCAGATCGAGAAGGGGCGGAGTTCTTTGACCTCGCCTGGAGAGAAGGTCGCGCGGCGCACCGCGGCTTGTTGTGACAGGCTGCGTTCGTTCATGGCCTGAAGGTCTGCGTGGGTTCTCATGGTCTACTCTTGCTTTTTGCTGCTAGGTCGTGAATAACGGGAAATCTGGAAAACTGCAAAAACGAAAATCCGGATTCCGCATTTTTCCTGTAAAAGCGGCAAAGAACGGTAAAACGAGCCTTAGGATCACAATATTTGGTGACACAAAATCGATGTATTTCGAAATAGGGTGACATGAACGGCTGATTATGGTGACACCGAGATGTCCCCCTTAACCAATATAACCTCATTTCTTTCTTTTTGATTTTAGTTTTTGGTTTTTCTCGTACTTTCCTTTTTGTTGACAGAAAACGGGAATTCATGTCTTGCTTCATTGTAATCAGAATCGGCAAAAGACCGATCACTTGAGGCAAGACAGTGAGACCTGTGATGGATGCAAAACGCTTGACTGGCGTCAACGCCGGATCCTTGAAGTATGACCTGTTGACGGCACTTTCTGTCGCAGGACTTCATGGAGTATCGCGCCAGCAGATTTCATTCTCTCGGCTGATCCTTTTGATCACAGCCCGCTATAACTGGCGGCTGGATGAATTCTGCGTCGGGCAGCGTGATTTGGCGCGGATGTGGAACGTCACCGAGCGCACGGTAAAGCGCGAAATCAAATACTGGCTGGAGATGCGAATCGTGATCTGCAAGCGCCGCGGTGTGCGGGGCAGGGTAGGGGCCTACCGGTTGAACTATCCCGAAGTCTATCGCCTCTCAGAGCCGCATTGGCGCGCAGTCGGCCCGGACTTCCAGGAACGCATGGCCGAGAGCGATCCGGTACAAGCGAGCAAGGTCGTGACCGTGAACTTTCGCGCGGGTGCCGAAGCGTCGGGGGAGGAACCACCTGATGCGGCAGTGTCGATAGCGGCAAAGGACACGTCGGCAACCTGGCGTGCCGCGTGTCAGCGGATGCGGGAGATTCATCCAGCGCATTTTCATAACTGGATCGCTGATTTGCAGTTTGCAGCGGACGATGGTGACACGCTGTCGTTACGTGCCAGCAATCAGTTCGTTGCCCACTATGTGCGGACTCATCTGCTGCACATCGTGCAAGAGGCGGTTGAGGCCACGCTTGGGCCGCGAAATCGCATTGATGTGAAGGTAGGCTGAGCTCCGCTCTTGGTCGCCAGCAGGTCAGCATTCTTTTATGTGGCATTGCCAAGTTGTTTGTGTTGACCTGCGTAGGTAGGGGTTTGGGCATGCGGATCCCATCGTCCATGCCGAACCTGAAGGGCTTTCGCTGCCCTCGTGAGATTATTGCCTATGCGGTTTGGGCGTATCACCGCTTTGACGTAAGCACCGCGGAGGCGGAAAACCTCTTGGCGGAACGCGGCGTGATCATCAGCCGTGAAGCGGTGCGCCTTTGGGTTAACCGGTTTGGTGTTCATTTTGCCACTTGTATCCGTCGCGGACGGCTTTGCCCGAATGACAAGTGGCACATGGACGAAGTTGTGATCCCGTTCAATGGTGTGAAGCACTGGCTGTTGCGCGCGATGGACGCCAATGGCGACACATTAGACATTCTGGTTCAGACACGCCGCAGCGCGAAGGCTGCCAGGCGCTTTCTGGCAAGACTTTTTGCTCCATTCGGCCAGCCAAGGGTCGTCATCACGGACAAATTGCGCAGCTATTCCACGTCAATCAGATGCTTTTCAATTGTAGCGCGGTTTCTCCAGATTGATCACAGCGACCGGGTCCAAAACGGCTTGGGCAATTTATTCTGGTCATTTCGTTTTTCCTCGGGCCGACCAATGTCCCCCGCGCTGGACAGAACAGACACAAAGCCTCACGAGATCATTGGCGTCACAGCGGTGTTGTCACCTTAAGTCGCGCATTCGTTACGTTGTGGTGCCGTTGGTATCTCAAGCGACACTTGCCGCGGATTTCCACGCCTCGAATGCTTTGAGCCGATGGTAGCGAATGGCGAGGGCGGAACGACGGCGGGCTGGGACAGAGAAACGATTGCGGGTTGCGGACTGCATAAAGACAAAACGCTGCAAGCCGCCCGGAGATCGGAAGCCCTGCATTGCTCGCTCTCGTTTACGAATTCGCAGATGGCTGTTGTGGGACCAATGATCAAGGCCGGGCGCGACCTCGCGTTTTGCGGCACGATAGGATCGCAATTTGTCCGTAATGATCCGTTTGGGCACGAAGCCCCAACGTTTCATCAACTCGATCAAAAGCCGCTTTGCGGCGTGCTTGTCTCGCTTCGATTGTAGGATTTCCTCAAGAACGACGCCGTGTTGATCGACCGCACGCCATAGCCAGTATGACCGGCCCGCGATCTTCACGACGACTTCGTCCAAATGCCAGACATCACCAGGGCGCGGCTGCCTCCGCCGCAGAACGTGGACGATCAGAGGGCCGAACTTGACGGTCCAGCGCCGGATCGGCTCATACGAAACGTCCACGCCACTTTCCAACATCAGTTTCTCGACCTCGCGCAGGCTCAAGTTTAACCGGGCGTAGAGCCGGAAAACATGAGCAATGATCGGGGGCTGAAAGCGGTGACCCTTATGGCTTATTTTCTCTGTTTGCATCGACACCGCCTACTCCCAGATCAACAAACCAGCAACCTCAGGCCCCTTAATGTGACAACACCCATTCCAAACTCGTTGGATGCTCACCGAGGCCTCGGTCCGGATGACCTAACGGCGCGCCGTCTTTATGCGTGTTAACGCCTACAGGCCTGCTGGTGGCACAACGCTGCTCGATCGGCTGGTGATGAATGAAGAAGAAGCGGTTCATACCAAACTGCTCTCCAAGTATCAGGCGCTGGAAGACGAATTCGTGGGACAGGATGAAATCCCCGACGAGATCGACACGCGGCTTGGCGTGTTGGAAGCGGAGATGGAAAAGTTCGAGACCCGACCGTTGATCTTCACTCCGACAAAGATCGGACGGGCAGGGGGTTCGTCACGTTCGACCGCTACGGCACGCTTACAGTCTATCGCGGCTACGCCACCTGACCTCGGACGATTCCTTCGAGAACGGCAACACCGCCTATGAGTACACCTATACCGAGACCGTGCGGCGGTACGGATGACACATGGGAGGGCTCAACCCATCTCTTGCAGAATATCCAGAATGTATGTATATTCTGTGCAAATGGAGACCCCGATCATGCATCAGCTTCCCGAGTTCAAGGCGGCCGACCTGACGCGGCACACCAGTGACCTGTTCGACGCGGCCATTCGGTCGCCGATCGCGATCACCAAGCATCGCAAGCCGAAATTCGTGCTGATGAGCATGGACCAGTACCAGCAGCTCGCGCGGGGCGCCACGCAACAGGCTCATATGGTTGACGAGATGCCCGAGGATCTCAAGGCGCTGATGATAGAGGGGCTCGAGCGGGACTTGACGCAGGCGGATGACTAAGCCTGCCGCTGGAGAGGTTTTCCGCTATCCGTTCCTTTGGAAACGCGAGCAGATGGCTGGCGAGACTGAGGGCCGCAAGACGCGGCCTGTTTGTATCGCCATCACTGTCGCCAGATCCGATACCGAGACCGTGGTATTCATCCTGCCGATCACGACGCAGCCTCCCTTAGCCTCGCGCAAATACATCGAGGTGCCTCAGATCGAGTCGCAGCGCGTGGGGTTAGAGACCCATGTCCGCAAATGGGTCATGCTGGACGAGATTAACACCGATATTCTGGAGCGGTCCTATGTCTGGGAGGACCGCACGCCCATTGGCACATTCAGTTCCGTCTTCACATCCAAAATCCAGTCCAGCCTGATCGCTCTTGCCAGGTCCGGCGGAGCATCGGTTGTTGATCGGCTGAAGTAGTCTCGATCACCAAAGGGTCTGCCCAGCTTCACTTGTTTCCCTCGATCCACTTCGACATCAGCCCCTTGTCGCGGAAGCACTCGTCTGGCACGGCGCGGCGTTTGATGCGGGCGAGGCGTTCCGCCAAGGCGACCTGCTTTGAGGTCGGGCGGCTGTACAGCGCCGCCGGGTTCAGCTTGGCCTGTGCGTCGATCCAGGCGCTCAGGGACCGGCGGTCCTTCTGAACCTCCCACGGCAGAAGCGTCTGGTTGCGCAGGGCCAGCGCGCGCGCATAGGCGATCTGCTTTGGCGTCGCGGGCAGGGCGTAAGTGGTGCTTTCCATCGGCGATCTCCCTTCTTAGCTTGGCCACCATTATAGAACAAAAGAAGAACAAAAGCAAGCCTCCTGCGGAAATCATGAGGTTAGAGAGGAAGAGGAGGGCCGGGGAGAGTCAGGTCAGAGGTTGGCCGAAAAGGGTGTTCGAGCCTGATCCTGTTCCTGATTGGGGTTTGATGCCGGAGAGTGCGGGATCATAGGTTCTCAAGAGCTTCGCACTTAATACTCTCCGTCATCAAACCCCTAAAAAAGAGAAAGTGTCCTTCGTGTTTTGTGACTGACGGATGAGGGGCTTTGGGGTTCCTCGGACGGGTCCGGGCCGGGTTCCGGTCTGTCGTTCCGGATGAAGGGCATTCCGATGCAAACAGGTGTCTTGCGCGTGTTGCGCGCAATCGCTGCCTTCTGGTGGCGGCATAGAGAGCTGCGCCGAACCGGCCAGACGCGGCAGGCAAAGCGGCTTGAGTGCAAAGCCGTTCTCCGCGATCTCGGCTATCTCAGGCAGGCGGCGACATTGCCAAACGCGCAAGTGATCTGCGGAGGGGGCGGGACATTCATCCATCTCGGGTGGACCTTTGCGCCGATCGAGCGCTTTCCCTTGGCCGCTCTTGCGGTCGCACGCGGTTAGCCGTTCATCGATATCCGACCCGTCACCGATGTCATCGCCTTCGCGAACCTGCCGCGCGTGGCGCGGGACGGATCGGCGATGCTGCCCTTTTGGGTGCCGGCAGCTCCGTCTCGCTGACCACCTACATCGACATGGTCGAGCGGCTCGGCGCGAGGATCCTCAATGATCCACGGCCGCGTCAGACAACCTGATCCCCATTCCCTCTCACCAATACACGAAAGGACGCCAGCCATGGCCCGATCCCGCACGACCAAATTCGATGCCTCCGAGGTCATCACAAACGAAATCATCCGCATCATCGAGCGCGGCGTCCTGCCGTGGCGCAAGCCCTGGACGGCAGGCGGCAGCTCTCGCCCCCTGCGCGTGGGCGGTGAGCCCTACCAAGGGGTCAACAACTTCCTGCTGACCATGCGCACCGTGATGGCGGGCCACAGCTCACCTTTCTGGATGACGCTGCCGCAGGCCAATGCATTGGATGCAAAGGTCCGCAAGGGCGAGAAGTCTTCTGTCGTCGTTTATTACGGCCAAAGCCGGAAAGACGCGGGCGGCGAGGACGACCGCAGCGATGGCGATGATCGCTCCGAGGAAGCCCGCATCTTCCGCTTCCAGAAATCCTACCGCGTGTTCAATGCCTGCCAGATCGAGGGCTTGCCCGACAGCTTCTTCCCTGACCCGGAGCCCGCGCCCGCGCATCCGCCGTCCGAGCCCATCCCGCACATGCAGGCGTTTTTCGATGCCATCGACATTGCGACCGTCTTCACGGGCACGGAGGCGTATTATTTGCCGCCCGTGGACAAGGTGTTCATGCCGTCGATCGCGCGGTTCGAGAACCCGCGGAACTTCTACGGGGTCTGGGCGCATGAGCTCGCCCATGCCACGAAAGCCCCGCATCGGCTGAACCGCGATTTCGGGTTCTCGAAGTTTGGCAACACGTCCTATGCGCGCGAGGAGATCGTCGCGGAATTGACCTCGGTGTTCCTGGGTCAGACGCTCGGCTTCACGGCCCATACGCTCGAGATGAATGCAGCCTACCTCTACAACTGGCTGCGCGTTCTTCGGTCGGACAAGGGCGCGATCTTCAAGCACGCCGCCGATGCGCAGCGCGCTTGCGACTATCTGATCGCGCAATCTGACGCGGGTAGGGTAGGGGGCAGCGCCGAGGCCGCCTGACT
>JGI12109J20283_10194688_pt1 | contig 13460 bp, 10 predicted proteins | sample ElkSlonscriptome_12_FD_20283 | JGI IMG/M metagenome (IMG submission 20283) | reverse complement strand
CGTGACCATAACGATGGTCTTACCCTGTTCGACCAGATCCTCAAACAGGGCGAAAATCAACCCGGCTGAGACGGTATCCAGATTACCTGTTGGCTCGTCACCCACAATTAACGCTGGGTCATTGACCAGAGCACGAGCAATCGCCGCCCGCTGTTGCTGACCACCGCTAATCTGACTCGGATATTTATCCGCCAAATCAGTGACGCCAACCATATCCATAACTTCCATTGCCCGCGCCTGCCGTTGCCCCTGGAACGTGCCGCAATAGTGCATGGGCATCATCACATTTTCCAGAACAGTCACGGTAGGCAATAGTTGGAAAAACTGGAACACGACCCCAACATTGCGCCCCCGCCACTTGGCAACCTTATTCTCACCCATCTTCGTCAGTCGCGAACCAGCGACATGAACTTCACCCGTTGTTGGACGGTCAATACCGGTAATCATATTGATGAGCGTGCTTTTACCACTACCAGATGGACCGACAATGCCTACAAATTCACCGGATTTGATGGTCAAATCCACCCCTTTGAGCACCTCAAGCGGGCCAGCTTTGGTCTTATAGACTTTCCGTACATGTTCCAGTGATATGAGTATATCGTTGCTCATGATGGTTTCTCCTTGTTTATCTGCGATGCTTACTGGTAACGCAGAATATTAGATACAGTGCTGCGTGCAGCAGATAGCGACGGCCAGATACTCGCAATCGTCGCAATGATGACAATACCAACTAAACCAATCACCAGCACTTCTGGTGGATAGATGAATTCGAACGTATCACCAAAGCCCAACGCACCAGATAACCCCGTAGCCAGTAGATAGCTAAACGGCACGGCAACTAACCACGCCAATACACCGACCAGAATACCCTCGACCAAAAACTGCACGACAATCGTACCTGAACCAGCACCGATAGAACGCATCACACCGATTTCCTTCTGGCGTTCAAACACGGCCATAGATAGCGTCGCTAGCAGGCCGATGGCACCGACTGCGGCCATTACAGCAGAGGTCAAGTTAAAGATCATGCTGAAGACGTTCAACTGCTGGGCGATCTCGTCTTCCGTTTCCGGCTGATTACCAAAATCAGCCTCAATGCCGTTAGCACGCAGGTCATCACGTAGCACGTCGATAATCGCGTTCGTTTCCACAATGCCACGATCACCCTGTAAATCCACAGTAAACGAAGATGGCAATGGCATACCATTACTATCTACACGATTGGCCTTCACGCCCAGGTCGCGCCAATCAAAGTAGATCAGATCCTGGAAGGTGAAGCTATCCACACCGATGATCTCGTAGTCATACGCTGCGCCACCAATCGTCAATGTGACGCTATCCCCCGCCCCCTTATCAATCGCATCTGCCAGGGATCGCGTCAGCACGATGCCTTCACGGGTTGGATCTTCGGACCAGCCTGTCCCATCATCATAGATAAAGTCCAGTTCATTAGTTGCCGGGTCCGTACCGATGCCAAAAACCTGATTTGATCCCTCATTGAAAGGCTCAATACTGGCATAACCTTCCAGCCCGACCTGTACACCAGCAATACCAGGATACACATTGTCTACACCATCGACTGCTGATAGCGCAGTAATGATTGCATCCTGAGAAACGGCACCCTGTGGCACGACGATGACTTCGTAGTTGAATTTGTCGAAGATCTCCTCAAGTGTACTCCCAATGGAAGCGAAAACAGCAGTCACGCCCATAAAAGCCGCCGCAGCCAGCATAAGGGTTACCCCGGTCAGCGCAAGGCGACCCTTCTTTTGCACCACATTACTCAGTGCCTGGCGAATGTTAATCGGCAAGGGCAATGACCCAATGAAGCGCGAAAAGCGGGATTGCCCCCAATTGGACGAGATACCCACATCACTGATGGCCTCTAGAATGGTGACACGGGTGCCATTAAACACAGGGATCAGCGCAGCCAATATCGGCACCAGCAGCCCCATGCTCACACCAACCAACACCCCTGTAGCAGAGACTCGGAAATCTGCAATATACGTGAGTGCAAATGGAGCCAATTCCTGTGCCATCAAACCCGCCACAGGTATAGCGATTAACACACCGATAATGGTGCCGACGATGCCATAAACGAATGCCATCCCTGCATAGATGAACACGTTATCAAAGCGCGTTGCACCGATGGATTTCATCACACCAATTTGCTGCTTCTGCTCCACAACAATGGTATTGATCACATTGACAACCAAAAAGCCAGAGACCACCATCGAGATAACAGCCAGCATATTCAACACTGTTGTCACACTCTGTACTTGCCCCAGGATGAAACTGTCATCCGGATTATCAAACCACGCCCCTAATGTCCCGTAGTTGAGTTCTGGATCAGCGATAATTGCCTGTGAAAGCGGATTTTCCCCAGCGCGGGCTGTATCATAATCCGTGTACCGTACATAGATACTGCTTAGGCCATTAAACCCAACCAATGCCTGGGCATCAGCATAATTCGCGAAGATCATCTCCTCCGGCGGGATATTGTTGCCCCCACCCAACAAAGAGCCAATGGTGAAATACGATTGGAAAACAGTACCAACGATGGTATACGGCTCTGTCACCTGAGCGGTCCCATCACCCACCTGCAAAAAGACCATTTCCTCACCAATAGCCAGGTTATAGGCATCTGCAAACCGTTGATCAACCACAATCTCATTTGTACCGATTTCAGGGTAACGCCCGTCGTTCAATGTCGGCGGTTCCAATTGAATCGCACCAAATGGCTCTGTATAAGCCAGCATTGCACTCCGGTTGAACTCTGATTCAGGGGCAGCATCAACTGGTTTCCAGGCCACGAAGTTGATCGCCTGCCCTTCAACAGTTTCGATACCAGTCAACCCGGGGTTAGCTTGCAAGCGGTCAAGGAATGCTTGATTATCCGCCAGTGATGCCTGCCCCACAGGAAGGTCAATATAGGCATGGGTATGGGCTACGAAATCCGGGTTGAGATCCGCACGCAGTTGCGAGATCAACAAGTCATTCAAGCTTACCAGCGTAACCACACCGAAGACACCGATCATAATGGCGATGGTTACCAGGGCTGTGCGCCCCTTACGAGAGAGGACATCGCCCCATATTTTACGTGTGCGTGTTCTGAACATGATTATGCCTCCTGGCCGATAGATTGCGTGCGCAAGGCTTCAAGCTCTTGTGTACGACGCTTAGCAGCGGCTTCAATTGTGGTATGACCGATCATGCCATCCTTGATTTCAAGAATAGTCGGGATCTGGCGAACCAACTCACGGTCATGCGTGACGACAATAACGGTTGTCCCACTAGCACACAGCCGACTCAGTTGATCAAACACATTGGCCGCACTCATACGATCCAGATTACCCGTCGGCTCATCGCCGATAATCAGCATAGGATCATTTGCCAAAGCCCGTGCCAGGGCCACACGCTGCTGCTGACCACCACTGAGCATATCTGGTGTTTTATCAGCCTGCTCTTTTATACCAAACGTATCCAACAGTGTTATAGCACGGTCACGCCGTTCGCGTGGTTTCCAGACGCTACCGAAATCCATTGGTGCGATGACATTATTGACTACCGAGATCGTCGGTAACAGTTGGAAAAACTGAAATATGATGCCAACGTTGCGGGCACGCCACTTGGTCAGTTTACGGGCATTAGCATGCGTGATATTCACACCGTCCACGATGACTTCCCCATTGGTTGGTTGGTCAATGCCGGTGATCATATTCAGAAATGTGGTCTTCCCACTACCAGATGGACCGACTAATGCGACAAATTCGCCTTTATTGATTGTTAGGTCAACACCTCGTAGCACACTAAGCGGGCCAGCAGGTGTTTGGTACGATTTAGTGAGATTTCTCACTTCAATCAGTGGTTCAGACATTTAATTCCCCACCTTCATTGGTTACTAGCAATGTGATTGTGAAAAGCCGTTCAGTCAAGTATACGCGCAAAGTTGATGATAGGTTTCACAAACGCCCCATCAAACAACAGATACCACACCATCGCTTATAGATCGCTCATTGCGGTTAATTGCTCAGCAAGAAGATATAGCAATATCAGAATGTTATGAATCTGGTACACTTATCCGAAAGCACGTTAAAATATGACATCTAAAATTACATACCACACACAGCATTCTACTGTTATTTTCAAGGAGAGGTACCTGTGAATCAGAACACCCTCACGGACATCAAAGGAAACATACTCGTCGTGGATGACACACCCGTCAACCTACGATTACTTTCCGAACTGTTGACTAAACAAGGTTATCGTGTACGGGCGGCCCGTGATGGTCAAACCGCTATTCGGTCCGTACAGACCCATCATCCAGATCTGATCCTACTGGATATTAAAATGCCAGAGATGGATGGATATGAAGTCTGCACCCACCTCAAACAGGGCGAAATCACCGCTGATATTCCCATCATTTTTATCAGTGCGTTAAGCGAAGCTGATGACATCGTGCGTGCATTTGAGGTCGGTGGTGTAGATTACATCACTAAACCTTTTAAATTTCGTGAAGTCCTTGCACGGGTGGAAAATCACCTGACGTTACAACGCCAACGCCAGCAAATCGAGCAAGCTCAACAACGCGAACGACAATATTTTGAAAAAATTAGCACGATGAAAGACCACTTTGTGCAGGCCGCTACACATGATCTAAAGTCACCTTTAGCAATGATCATGGGGTACGCTAGCTTGCTGGACACGCAAGAATCCATCATAGGTGATCAGGAAGCAATGACTTACATCGCAGAGATCAAACGCGGTAGTGATAAAATGCTGGGCTTAGTACGCGAGATGTTAGATCTATTACAGATCGAAAGTGGCATCCATTTACAGGCAGAACCAACAGAATTAAACGCCCTCGTTAGGCAAGCCACCACCCCCTTCAGTCAACAGGCAGCAGGTCATAACCTGACCCTTGAAATGACATTACCCGAAGCTGACAGAACCGTCTTCGTTGACGCTGAAAAGCTAACTCGTGTGTTTGATAACTTGATCTCCAATGCAATTAAGTACACTCCTGCTGGTGGGGATGTTGTGGTTGAAGTCGAACACCTAGAAGACGCTGTAGGCATTCATATCCGTGATAATGGCATTGGCATCTCGGCAGAGGCACTACCGATGCTGTTTGAGGCTTTTTACCGGGTAAGGGACAAAAGCACTTCAGAAATCAATGTAGAAGGGACTGGATTGGGCTTATCCATAGCCCGGTCTATCGTAGAACAGCATAACGGCAGTATTGAAGTGAACAGTCAACCGGGTGCAGGCAGCACGTTTTCGGTTTATTTGCCCTATTCAGATAGCTATTGATGATGACACAGTCTACAAAAGGCGCATTGGACGGTATCCGTGTGCTGGATTTTTCCCGCGTATTGGCTGGCCCCCTCTGCACGATGATGCTAGGTGACCTCGGTGCGGATGTCATCAAAGTAGAACGGCCCGGCAGTGGTGATGAAACACGGGCCTGGGGGCCACCCTGGGCAGATGCAGCGGAACAGTATAGCGCGTACTTCCTGTGTGTTAACCGTAATAAGCGCAGCATCTCACTTGATTTACGCACACAACAGGGGCAGCAGATCGCGCAACAACTGGCTCAGAATGCCCATATCGTCATTGAAAACTTTAGACCCGGCCAGATGCAACAGTTTAACCTCGATGATGCAACACTACGCAAGGATAATCCAGGTTTGGTGTATTGCAGCATTTCCGGCTTCGGCCAGGATGGACCCTATCGAGACCGCCCAGGCTATGATTTTGTCATCCAGGCGATGACTGGTTTGATGGCAATTACCGGCCCCACAGATGACATCCCTTACAAGGTGGGTGTCGCTGTCAGCGATGTGTTCACCGCGCTATTTGCATGCAACGCAATCCAGGCCGCGTTACGCCACACTGAACAAACCGGCCAGGGGCAATACATTGACATGGCCTTATACGACTCACAATTAGCGGCCTTAGTCAACATCGGTAGTAATTATCTGGTATCCACGCAGGAACCTGGACGGTATGGAAACCAACACGCCAATATCGTCCCTTACCAGACCTTCCAGGCAGCAGATGAGCAGTTTGTCGTCGCCGTCGGTAATGACCGGCAATTTTCCAGATTATGTCAAATTATCGGTGATGCTGAGCTAGCAACCGATGCTCGGTTTGCGACCAATCCAGCACGGGTCACAAATCGAGACGCATTAATCAGTATATTGGAGGCAGTTTTCCTCACCCGGAAAGCTGAGTATTGGGTAAACGCCCTACTTGATGTGGGCGTACCTGCTGGTCCAGTTAATCGTGTATCCGCCGGACTGCGGATACCCAACATTCAGGCACGCGGCATGATCGAAAACATCCAACTGAGTGACGGCACACAGGTCCAGCAGATTGCATCGCCACTCAAAATGGATAGAACACCGACAGTCACACGCTACCCACCGCCACGCTTAGGCGAACATACCGATGAGATTCTACGGGATGAACTTGGCCTGACTGCCAGTGAGATCGCCCAATTACACGCCAATGAGATCGTTTAGCGGACCAGGGTATACCCCTGCGCAGTCCAGCTATTAACCCCACCCTGAATATCGTGGAAGTTGGTATAACCGGCCTCGCGCAGCACATCACGCGCAACACTGCTGCGATTACCGCTTCGGCAATACAAGACAATTGGCATATCTGTGGGTAATTCATCTAAGCGGCGGGCTAATTGCTCATGGGAGATATTATACGCGCCGTCGATGTGCCCATCATTGAATTCCTGAGCCGTGCGCACATCTAATAAGAAGTAATCCTGTTCACCCTGGGCAAAAACCTGTTGATAATCTGCGGGGCTAATTAATTCCGGTAGAACAACATCAGCACCAGGTTCAGCAGGTGACATAGCAACACCAGAATCAGCGTTGGATGCAGGCGCATCCTCACTATCCGCACTACAAGCCACTATCGAAAATATAGCCATGCCAATCATCAGCATGGTCAAGATACGACTATCCAAAATACGCGACATACTCTACTCTCTTAAGATAACCTGTTATTAGATACCCTATCATAGTAAATAGCAAAGGCTGATTTCAATACTGGAATTTGTCATGCAATCAGGTGATACAATTACCATTTTGGAGATTATGAGGAATTAGATATGGAGATCAAACGGCTGACATCAGGTGATGAAAAATTAGCTGCTGAAGCGATGGAGATCTTTTTCCCTGGCGAAGATGAAGATAAAAATGTTCAAGCCTTTCTGAACAACCCACAGAATTACCTACTGGTGGCGTATTGGCAGGGTACCGCCGTAGGTCTGTTGCTGGGTTATACATTAGAACGTCCAGAGACCAAACGCCCGATGTTTTTCCTATATGAGATGGAAGTTCTAGAAACACAACGCCGCATTGGTATCGGGCGAGGGCTGGTAGAAGCCTTCAAAACCATCGCCAAAGAACTCAACGCTTCTGAACTCTTCCTGATGACCAACACCACCAATATACCGGCCATTCGCCTGTATAAATCAACAGGCGGCATTGAAGAAGGTGATGAAGCGCAAATGTTTGTCTATCAACTGGATGAAGGCTAAAGCACGGCTGTTATTCGACTTCCACAGGCACCGTTACAATACCGCCGAATACACGTTCGTTGTCATCATGGAGCGCGTCCATAAATAAGACATACACGGCATTGGGCTGGGTGTAACCCTGCGGTATAACAACCTGTACAGAATCAGATACACCCAGGTTACCGAATGTAGCCAATGGATCTAAGACACCATAATCATTGGGGTCAACATCACCACGATAGAATAAAATTGTTACACCAGCAGCGTCTACCGCCGTCCACGTCAGATTGATGGTCTCACCCGGACGTATTGGTTCGTCCCCCGTATAATCAAATGTCTGAAGTGAAGGCTCTACCCCAGTGGATGTATCCATAGCGGCTGATACCGCTGGCGTTTCGGAAGGCACGGGCAATATATCAAGCTGCTGGCAAGCCATGCTGAAGCTTGCATCTGCTTCATTCATATACCCAACCCAGATGCTATCAGACGCATTATATGTCACACGGTACCACCCGCTGGCTGTTGTACTCAACACATCTATCGCTACAAAATCAGCCACCGTTTGAATAACCGCAGATGATCGCGATGGGGTCTCGTAAATAGCTGCATCAACACCGGCTATTGCTGTGACAGTACATTCACCCGCCGTAACCACTTCTGTTTCAGCCAGCGTGGGCGATGGCGACGGTGCAGCCAGATCACTACACGGGCCACTGAGGATGACTGCATCAGCACGTACCCAACCCAGTATGCCCCCTTCCAGGCGTATTAACTCATACCAACCACCATCCGCATCGCTATACACTGATACACTACGATATTCGTTGTGTGGCAAGGTATCAATCACGACTGTTTCCGCTGCCTGTTGATACACATTTACATCAGCATTAGCCGCACGCGCAACACAGCGATTCGGTGGGGGCGTCCAACTGGGCTGTGGACGCTGAACAACCGTATCTGCGTCAGTTGGTTCTGCTTGAGGGGTCGGTGTATGTGGCTCATCAGGTACGGAAAGTATACCTAAATCCGGTTCTGGCGTAGATGATCCATCAGGTGTACTGCTCACAGCCCGCGTCATTGTCTCCAACAATTGTGCGGCTGTTAGATTATCATCTGGTTCACGTAACAGAGCAGCAAATAACAAACCACCAAATAAAATAATCATTAGACCGGCAGCAACCAATGTAAACGGTATCCGCACAGACCGCCCTGATTGCGCCATTTTCTCTCTACGCGGTTCATGCACATCTGATGTTGGGAAAGGCACCACTTTTTGTGGTGGCTCGGCGGGCGGCACCTCATCAATGACTACTGGTGGATTATTCGGACGGGTCGCCCGGTCTGATTGCTGCACATCATGATTTATTGTCGTGCGTACTACATCAGAAAGCGGCGGCATCCCACGAGACCATGTCGCGGCCTCAGAGCGCACAAAATCACCAATCAGTTGCCATTCCTGTAAAGTGGCACGAGCCTCATCGGACTCAGCTAAGATCGCCTCCAGCCGCCGTTTATCCACCTCATTTAATGTGCCCGCAACATAGAACGGAATTAAATCTTGCCAATCTGATTGCATCACAAGTTCTCCTCACTCGGTAGAACCCGGCGCAGCATCTCTTTGGCACGGTGTAAGCGACTTTTAACGGTACCCACTGAAATATTCAGCATTTCCGCTACCTCCGCACCGCTTAACTGATGAAAGAACACCAACACGAGCACTTCTCGTTGCATTTCCGGTAATTGCTCAAGCCCTTCACGGAGGGCTTCATATTTATCCAATCGCGATACTTTCTCAAGCGGACCGGTATCGGTCACCTGTAACTTGACTTCTTCATTCAGTTCGACCAGTGTGGGCCGCAGCTTACGTTGGGTATTGATCGCACGATTACGTGCAATAGTCAACAACCACGTCAGCACCTTACTTTCCTCACGGAAATTAGGAGCGGCACGCCACGCTGCCAGCATCACATCTTGCAGCACTTCCTCAGCGAGTTGCCGGTTATTTAACCGGGCTACCAAAAAATTCAGAATGCCCGGCCCATAGCGCGCATACAACTCATCTAACGCCTCGGTTTCTCCGGCAGCCATACGCCGAATCAAGGTATGATCCGGATCTTCAGGCCGGTAAGCAGCGTTTCCCTCAGTCATGACTTCCCTGCAACTCTTCACTCAACATATATGACACACAAAATACCTGCCCGGTTCCCCAAAGCAGGTTTGAATCAAGTTATGATGATCAGTCTACCAGAAATCAACGTATTTGTGGCAACCAATTCGGGTTTAAAGGGACCTTAACGGGCCAAATCAAAATTAAGATAGGTGCTTGGCCCAGGCCAAATCTCAAATTGGGGGATTTCCTCAGCCAGCATGACTTGCTGTAATAACAGGGGCAGCGTGCCATCGCGCACCATCTCCTGCAAGGTAATTTCCACCAGCAAACGAAAGTCAATATCATTGCCGGGGGTGGCAAATGTCATCACCTCATAGCTAAAATCCTGGCCGACGATGCGTGGTGGACTGTACCAGCGTGGTTGTCCGTTTTCTTGATCAGTCAGCACAAGCTGCGAAGGATCATTCTGGACCAGTGGCACCAGCTTAAAACTACTGGCAAAGGCGGCTTCAACCTCGATTTCTTCATCACCACCAAGGAGCAAGAACCCCAAATCAGCCTCGCGTTGCTGATTGACATCAATCGTCCAGCTACGGTCTTCCGCAATGGCAACAGCATAGGCGGCAGTATTGGGTTCTGTGGTGGGTATCAAGATGGTCTCATCGTCCAAATCTGCAAACCCACGAATATCAACACGATCCAATGCCCGGATCATCAGCCGATACCCATGCCGCAAATAGTGTGATGTAAAATCTACCTCATCCGCCCGTTCCCAATCCGGCACCACACCCAGGGCAATATCTGCCCCACCAGATGCCACCAGATCAAGAGCATTATCCGCACTATCAGGTACGAACTCAACAGTCACACCCCACCGAGAAGCCATTTCCTGCATCAATTCACGGTGAAATAAATCAAGCCGACGTTGACTCTCTGGCGCGTCGGAATCCGCAGTGATACCCATCAAGCCGGCGACGAGTAACGTAGGCTGCGCCGCCAGCCGGCCAACGATGTATTGTTCCGGCAGATTCAGTGTAGTTGGGAATGCCGCTGGTGAGGGAGCATCACCGCCAATGTTATCCCACACATACATCGGCACATAAGAGCGACCCGTGAAATAACGATCATAAATCTCGTTCATGCGCCCCGTAAATGTGAGGAATTGCAGGGTCTTATTTACCAGATTGCGCATGCTGTTATCTTGCCGTTGGACGGCAATCGCAATGGGTTCTAGCTCAATGGGTTCATCTAAAATACGCACTAATTCTGGTTGAATGGCAGAGACTTGCCCCAGGCGATAATCACTATCTGCAACCCCATCAATATCACCAGCAAGCAGTGCCTGATGTGCTTGATCCAGCGTTAAAAAGGTCTGCACGTCAACGGTGATCCCGCTACGGGCCTGCCAAACACGCAGGGCCGTTTCAGCAGGGGTGGCGACGACTACCCCAACACGACGATCACTCATCTCGGCTAGTGATGTGGGCTGATCATCACCAGACCGGACCATGAGTGTTTTCTGCCCAAGATAGTAGGTTTGGCTGAACTCCATCATAGAGATTAGATCGCGATGATGAATCTGACGCGCCAACAACATATCCACATCACCACGCGCCAGCATCCTGGCCGCCGTCGCCGCATCACGAGTCACCTGGACAGGTTGCATCTCAACACCCCAGGCCTCCGCCATACTACGGGCCAGGTCTGCATCGAAGCCGACGAGTTCACCGCGTACATTGAGCACGCCAAAAGGTGGTGCATTGAACAACAGCCCAATACGTACCACACCACGTTCCTGAATGCGGGCCACCGCTGATTGGGTCGGCAACAGATCACCTTCACCTGTATCCGGGCGGGGTATAGGCGTAGGAGGGACTAGCGTCGGCACCGGGTTTTGCCCGATACTCGTCACTTGCAGGCTAATCAGCAGTAGGATACCTAACAGGACTGGAAACAGTCGCCTCATGGCAGATCCTCATATAAATTACGCTGTTGAATGTAATCCAGCACCACAGTAGGGACCATATAACGTACACTTTTACCCCGCGTCAGCCGATCCACAATATCAGTGGATGAAAACTCTACGAGCGGTGAATTTAGCATCAAGGCATAGTCTTTCAGGCCAGGGATGACACCCTCATGCATATCCAGGCGCAAATCTGGACTACCAAACCCTGGCCGCCGCATCACAGCAACAGCTAACTTGCACGTCTCGAACATCTCTTGCGGGCGGTCCCAGTTCGGCAGATCACGGTACACATCCCCACCCATGATAAAAAACAACTCCGCATCAGGGTTTTCCGCCTGGATGATACGTACTGTATCAATTGTAAAATGTGGTCCAGGCCGGTCAATTTCCACGCGAGATATTTCAAAATGGGGGTTATCTGCAATGACTAAGCGCAGCATAGCTAACCGATCATCAATTGTGGTGCGGGTATATGCCTTGTGCGGTGGAATGCCCGCTGGCACAAACAACACCTTAGAAAGATTGAGTTCCTCATAGGCATGTTGGGCAAGGATCAAGTGTGCGATGTGAGGCGGGTCAAATGTCCCTCCTAGAATTCCCAATCGTTTCATAAGTCCCTCTCCGCTGAGATTTTCCGACTCAGTCGGACCATTCCAATTCATAATCACCGATATAAACGGTATCACCAACCTCTACGCCAGCGTCTTCCAGAGCTTTTGATATACCGAGCGTGTCCAATATATTCTGAAAACGCAAGACCGCATCTTCATAATCCCAATAGGTCATAGCAGCGGCCCGCTCTATGCGCTTACCTGATACACGATAGACACCCTCATCTTCCTGAATGATTTCAAACTGGAAGTCATCATCTTTTAACTCATAAAGCGGTGTCTCTACAGCTTCATGAATTTCAGGTTCCGGCAGTTGCGCAACTAACGCGAAAATCTGCTGCTTCAACAGTTGTACATTTTGGTGCGTCACCGCAGAAATAGCAATCGCTTCAATACCGCGTTCGGCTAGTGAGGTTTTGATTTCGGGCCAGCGAGCTTGTGCATCAGGGTTATCCATCTTGTTGAATACCACAAGCTGGGGCCGATCTTTGAGATTGTCATCGTACAAGGCAAGTTCAGTGTTAATCTGGCTAAAATCCGCCATCACTGTTGCACTCATCCCATCTAGCAAATGAATTAATACCCGTGTCCGCTGCACATGTCGCAGGAAACTGTGCCCAAGACCAACACCCATATGTGCGCCCTCAATCAACCCTGGAATATCCGCAAAAACCAATTCCTGATCATCTAGCAGAACAACACCCAGGTTTGGTTCCAGCGTGGTAAACGGATAATCCGCGATTTTGGGCTTGGCATTACTCACAACAGATAGCAGCGTTGATTTACCCGCATTCGGCACCCCAACCAAGCCGACATCAGCAATCATCTTGAGTTCTAACATCAGCCAGCGTTCTTCACCCGGTTCACCCTTTTCAGCAAGGCGCGGAGCCTGGTTAGACGATGAGGCAAAACGTGCATTACCACGTCCACCACGCCCGCCTTTGAGCACAGTAAACTCTACATAGTGCTGGGTCAGGTCAGCGAGTACAGCATCACTTTCCGCATCACGGATAACCGTACCGGGAGGGACATCAATGACAAGATTATCCGCAGTAGCACCGGTTTTGTTGCTGCTGCCGCCCCGTTTACCCGCACCGGCGCGGAAGTGTATCTTTCGCTGGAAATAGTTCAGCGTGCTGAGCTTCGGGTTAACCCGGAAGACCACATCACCACCATGACCACCATCACCGCCAGAAGGCCCACCACGCGGTATGTACTTTTCGCGGC
>JGI12109J20283_10826261_pt1 | contig 13465 bp, 2 predicted proteins | sample ElkSlonscriptome_12_FD_20283 | JGI IMG/M metagenome (IMG submission 20283) | reverse complement strand
TGACGACTACTTGGCCAAGCCGATCGATCATGCCGCATTGGTCGCGATGGTAGCGCACTACAGCCAGACCGCCACCGCAGCGACCGGCGAACGAGATTAGATTCTGTCGGAATAAGGGTACGACTCTCTCTGGCGAGACTATCATTCCTAAAACCGACCTATCTACAAACTTTCAGCTCCACTTTGAGACAGAGCATAGCCACAGGCCGATAAATCTAAGGAGCTGCTTGAGGCGTTTCTGCGGAGCTATCTAGTCGTCTGCTTTGCCACCAACTTGATCTTTTTTTGAACAATCGCCGGGCCTGCCCGCCCCGGTGTGTTGCTGCAACTCGGCATCTTTACCGCCGTTTCGGCCCTTCGCCGGAATTGTCTGTACGCGATTGAAAGGGCGAGCATCAACTGCGGGGTCGGTCCGACGATCGGTCTCGCCGAGTCGATCTGGCAAGCGTTTAAACCAAGTCAATCAATGGCACGATAGGTGCTATCGAGGCGAACAACTTTAGTCGGCCGAGAGGCGGGCGAAGAGGCGGTTTGCGCGCCTGACTTGTGCAACTGACAGCGCCAAGGAACGGCCTGATCGCGTCGACAGATGCATCGTGTATCCAGCGGCGATGCGTGACAAAGTGAATCCGGCGGCGCAGCGATTCTGCCCGTGATAAGAGGACACTCGGCAAGCGTAACGAGCTCGGAAAGATGGCAGGAGCTTTCATCGGAACTTGAACGGACATTGCGAGCTGGTCTCGAACCCCTGCTGCACGACCAAGTATCGCTCGCGTCCGGATCGACCCGTCCGTTTTCCAGGACTCGAAACCGGCTTCCAGGACTCGAAACCGGCTTCCAGGACTCGAAACCGGCGAAATGGCGGGCCTCTCGGAAACGGCGGGCCTCTCGGAAGATGCGGGCTCATTGAGCGGAGCGGGCTCTTTCGGAGGCTGCAAGCCGTGCTTGTCGGCAGCGATTCCATCGGAAAAACCCACCCCCCGTTAGCACCGTGCATCGAGATTCCTGCTGCTCTATCGTTGACCTTCCAGACGATTCGTTTTGCCCGTACGCCGGCTGGGCGATGACAGACGGTTTGCTCGCGGTTTCACCGCGATAGAACGATACGGCGACCTGACCGGTGCATGGTTCGCGGGACGCGAACGTCAAGCGTCGTTTTAAAGAATAAAGCATTTGTGGACGTCGAATTGAATCAGCTTGACCTTACCTCCAACGCATCGAATCAACAGAACTTTCACGTCATCGGAGTGGGAGCGTCCGCCGGCGGACTCGAAGCGCTGGAGGCTTTTTTTGAGCCGATGCCGGTCGACACGGGAGCCGCGTTTGTCATCGTTCAGCATTTGTCGCCCGACTTCAAAAGCCACATGGAAGAATTGCTGGGGCGGAAGACCCGCATCCCGGTACGCGGGGTCGTCGACGGCGTTCGTGTCCAGCCGAATGTGATTTACCTGCTGCCGGCCAATATGGACATGGTCATCACCGATGGCCGCCTCTGGCTGACCAAGCGGGGAAAGGAGCGGACGTTATCGCATCCGATCGACCAGTTCTTCTGTTCGCTGGCCAACGATCGCGGCGATCGCGCGGTGGCGGTCGTGTTGTCGGGTACTGGAAGTGACGGGTCGCAAGGCGTTCGAGAGGTCCATCAGGCGAGTGGGTTTGTCCTTGCGCAAGACGAAGCATCGGCTAAGTTCGACGGCATGCCGGTCAGCGCGCGATCGACCGGCGCGGTCGATTTGGTCATGTCGCCGAGGCAAATGGCCGAAGCGTTGACGCGGTTTCTCCGTCGCGGGGTATCCAAGCAAGCCCTGCTTGACGAGCAGGAGAATGCAGAGCGGGCCCACTCGGTTGCCGGTTACCTGCAGCAATACCTGACCGGTATCGATTCGGCGGCGGATCCATCTGGCGTTCGACCCGCGGCGTTCGATCAGATTTCCGCGGGGAAGGATTCCGATTGGGAACCGACTGCTCGCGGAGGCGGCCCCGGTTCCTCGGATCGGATGAAAGATGCGAGCCACAACGACCGAGCGGTCAGGGATTCCCATTTAACAGGCGATCCCGAACGCATCGGATCGTCAGCGGCAATCGCCAGACCGGCTGACGCCAGGTCGGGTGAAATTGACCAGCGTGAATTGGCAGCCGTCGGCCAACTTTTTCAGTGGTTACGGAAGGAGTTTGGTCTTGATTTCAGCCAATACAAAGCAGCGACGGTCCATCGTCGCCTCCATCGCCGGGTTCGGTTGATGGGACTGGAATCGTTGCCCCATTACGCCGAGGTGGTTGCCGATTGTCCTGGTGAACTCAACGAGCTGTATCGTGATCTTTTGATTGGTGTCACCCAATTCTTTCGTGATCCGGCTGCCTATCGTTCTCTTGCCAAGGACGTCGTGCCTCAACTCTTTGCTAAACAGCCGTCGGGAGGCACGGTGCGGGTTTGGGTGGCCGGCTGTGCTTCCGGCGAAGAGGCCTATTCGTTGGCAATGCTGCTGGACGAAGAGCGGCGTCGACGAAGCAGCGAAGACGTGAAGATCAAAATTTTCGCCACCGACGCCCATCCTTCTTCGATCCGGTTTGCCGCTCGAGGCCTTTACCCGCCGGAGTCGCTTAACGGTGTCAGCGACGAACGGCTGACAACCTACTTTTGTCGCCAGGCCGACGGCTATCAGGTCAGTGCGGACTTAAGACGTCACGTCGTTTTCGCCAACCACAATGTCATTCAGGATGCACCGTTTACTCAGATAGACTTGGTGACCTGTCGCAATCTTTTGATTTATCTGCAGCCGGCCGCGCAAAGCAGAGCCCTGTCGCTTTTCCACTTCGCATTGCGATCCGGCGGCAACCTGTTTCTCGGGCCGAGTGAATCGCCCGGCGATCTCGATGACGAGTTTCAATCGATCAACGGCCGCTGGCGAATCTATCGCAAGCGTCGGGATTTTCACTTGCCGTTGGGCGCTGCGATTCATCCGACGCCGCTTCAGGGACATCGGATTCCTTTCACCGAAGAATCTGCTGGCGGGCCAGAACATGAGCGACGTCTAGGCCAGCAGCCGTCTGCTGTTGACCATTCGTCGGATGCAACGCATTCTGATTTTTCGATGCCGAGATTTCATACACATCGCGACAATCAGCCTTCCCAGGCGATGTACGACGAACTGCTCGACCACGTCCTCGGTTCCGGACTGCTCGTCGATCGTGGGGGCAACCTTCAGCATGTCATCGGAAACGCCGCAGAGTATTTGCATCATCCTCCGGGGCGGCCGAGTCAAAAGATTTTAGACCTCATTCTGCCGCCGCTCCGCCCCGCCCTTGCCGCCGCTTTGCATCACGTTTCGACGTCGCGAGCTGTTATCCGCTACACCGTTTCGTTGTCACCTGAAACGTCCGGCGACCAAGCCACGTCCGATACGTCGGCGTCGGCCGGGTCTTCCTCGAAAGCCGTTGCGTCCAGGACAGAAGTTGCGTCCAGCACGGAAGACGAGCGACCACGTCAACAGACTGGTGCCGACCTGTCGGAAGAAGAGGACACCACCAACCAAGAGAACGACACCAAACGAATACTCTCGGCACCGGCATCAGCACCGGCATCAGCATCCGCCGCCGAAGCGGAGCCTCCATCGCGCCGTGTTGTCTTAACGGTGACCGCCGTCGGCGATCCGGTCAACGGCAACGGCAACCGCCTTGTTCAGCTGACCCCCGAAGCGGCCTCGACGGACGCCGCCGCCGCACCAGACCTTTCGGAATCGAGCCTTCAGAGCACAGATCTGATCGAGTCACCGAACGAGTCACCGAACGAGTTAAGCGATCTGCAGTCCCAGCGAGTCGCGACGCTCGAGTCGGAACTGAAGATATCTCAAGAGACTCTGCAGTCGACCATCCAAGAGATGGAGACGACTAATGAAGAACTGCAAGCTGCGAACGAGGAACTTGTCGCCTCGAACGAAGAACTTCAAAGTACCAATGAAGAGCTGCACAGTGTCAACGAGGAACTTTACACCGTCAACGCGGAGCATCAGCGGCGTGTCGATGAACTGGCCGAAGCGAATGCCGACATGGACAACTTGCTTGTCAGTACACGCGTCGGCGTCGTCTTTTTGGATAATGAGTTTCGGATCCGGCGTTTCACCCCCGCGATGTCGGACCTACTCGGGCTGCGCAGTGAAGACGTGGGGCAGACGTTCCTTCCGTTCGCCCGGCAGTTGCAGTGCGACGAGCTGAAAGAGGAGTTCCGGCAGGTGCTCGTTACGGGTGAGCATCTCGAGCGGCAAGTCGAGGATCTGCACGAGCGGCCGTTTCTTCTGAGAGCGGTTCCCTACCGCAAGCGCGAACAGGCCGACGGTGTCGTTGTAACTTTGGTCGATATCGCCGAACTGGCCAAGGCGGAGCAACAACTGCGGGAAAACGCTGTCACGATGCAGCTGCAGCACCTCGCGATCGAGTCCGCGATCAACGGCGTGCTGGTGACTGATCCGAGGCAGCCTGACAACCCGATCACGTATGCTAATAACGGATTTTTGAAGCTTACCGGTTACTCACGCGACGAAGTGATCGGCAGGAACTGTCGAATGCTGCAGTGTCGGGAGAGCGATCCGAGTGTGATCGCCCAGATGCGTGAAGCGGTCCGCGAAGGCAAACCCTGTAGGGTTGTGATTGAAAATCAAAGAAAGGACGGCACCAGGTTTTGGACCGACCTGCAAATCACACCGGTCCGGGACGACAGCGGGAAGTTGATTCATTTCGTCGGGGTCCAGAATGACGTGACCGCCACCCGGCAGGCCCGCCAGACGTTGGAGCGAGCGACGCACGAGGCGGAAGCGGCGAATCAGGCGAAGAGCGCCTTCATGGCGAACATGAGTCACGAGCTGCGCACGCCGATGACCGCCGTGCTCGGCTTTGCCGATATGCTGGCCGAACAACTCCAGGACGCCGAACACGTCAACAAGATCCGAACGATCAAACGCAACGGTCAATACCTGCTGGCCCTGCTCAACGATATTCTCGACCTCTCGAAAATTGAGGCGGGCAAGCTGGCGATCGAGCCCAAGACGTTCGACGTCGTCCAATTTATCGACGAGATCCACGCGCTGATGAGCGTCCGGGCGATCGATGAAGGCGTGCAACTGCATTTCGGCTGGACCGAAAAGGTCCCCCAACAGGTGACCGCTGATCAAGTTCGTGTCCGGCAGATCTTGGTCAATCTGATCAGCAACGGTTTGAAATTCACCGACGAAGGGGAAGTGCGAGTCACCGTCGGCTGCCACCCCGAAAACGGTCGACAGACACTCGACTTCGTTGTGGAAGATACCGGGATCGGCATCGAACCGTCCCAACTGCCGGATCTGTTCACTCCGTTCAGTCAGTCCGGAACCAAGCAGCGTCGTGAATACGGCGGCACAGGTCTGGGCCTCAGCATCAGCAAGCGACTCGCCGAAGGGATGGGAGGGCAGATCGATGTTGACAGTGAGCCCGGTCGAGGCAGCCGATTCGTCTTCTCGCTTCCGCTATCTTTCCAGCAGTGGCAGCAGTCCGTACCGCCGCAAAAACTGGACGTCGCTGCCGGAGACGACGAGGAAGCCTGCACCGAGCGGTCCGGGGGCCGTCCCCACTCTTCGAAGCGTCGCAAGCGATCGCTCACAGGCGATGCTGCTCCCGTACCCCAAATCAAAGCCCGAGTTTTACTGGCCGACGACCGGCGCGACATCTGGCGGATCGGAAAATACTTTCTGGAAAAGGGTGGGGCGAAGGTGACCGTCGTCGAGGACGGCCTACAAGCGGTCGAGCGTCTGCAACAGGCGGCCGAGCAGGGCAAGCCTTTCCATCTGGTGTTGATGGACATGCAAATGCCGGTGATGACGGGACAAGAGGCGGTCGCCGAAATCCGAGAGATGGGCTTTGATACTCCTATCATCGCGCTGACGGCTGATGCGATGGAAGGTGAACGCCAAGCCTGTTTAGAGATGGGCTGCGATGATTACCTTCCCAAACCGATCGACGGGCAAAGATTGATGCGAGTCGTCGCCGAACACCTGGCCGGCGATTTGACGGAGGCAGACCGGCGATGATGACAAACACGATTCGCAAAAAAACGTCTCCCCTGCGACCGCCGGCACCCGGCTTTGTGGCGCTGCATTTGTCGCCTCGCCTGGGTTCGTACCTCCATCACTGCTAAGATCGGCCGAACGGTTTTGCCATCCTGATCTCGGGTTTTCCTCTTCGCCTGACCCGCCGTACCCAAGTGATCCGAAATTTGTGCTATGCCTGACCATTCAACTGGTCCAGACACCGATCGATTGATCGTCGGAGTCGGTGCCTCCGCCGGCGGCCTCGAGGCATTCCAGCAGTTCCTCGCGGCGTTACCAAACGCCGACGGTTTGGCGATCGTCTTCGTTCAACATCTCGACCCGGGCCGGGACTCGCTGCTGGTCGAACTGCTGTCGAAATCGATTGATCTGCCGATCCTTCCGCTGACCGACCACCAGCATTTAGAAGCGGGATCGGTCTACGTCCGGCAACCCGGTACGGAAGTCAATCTTCACCAAGGGGTTGCGATTGTTACGGGGGTCGAAAGTCCCCGCTCGCTTTCAACCGTCATCGACCATTTCTTTCATTCGCTCGCTGACGATCAAGGTTCCAACAGCGTCGGCATCGTCTTATCTGGTTCGGGAGCAGACGGAACGCTCGGGCTCAAACGGATCAGCGATACCGGCGGACTGACCTTCGCACAGGACCCGGGCAGTTCCAAGTTTGACAGTATGCCACGAAACGCGGCGACGACCGGCGTGGCGGATCACGTGATGGAGCCGGCGGCTATCGCGCGGGAACTAGTGCGATACCGTCGGCACATCGCTTTGTTCAGAGAGCAACGACCGTCGGGCCAACATCGAGAGGAGATCGAAGCTTCGATCAGCGATATCGCGGAGAAGCTAGACGAAGTCACCGGGCACGACTTCCAGCATTACAAGCCGAATACGCTTGTCCGCCGAATCTCGCGCCGCATGCAGGTGCTCAAAATCGCGGATACCGGCGAATACATGCGACTGTTGCAACGCAGCCGTGAGGAGTGCGAGACGCTGTTCCGCGAGCTACTGATCGGCGTGACCGCCTTTTTTCGCGATCCCCCGGCGTTCGAATCTCTGTCCCACAGCGTCCTGTCTCAGTTGATTCATAAGGCCGGCCCCGATGATACCGTCCGTATCTGGATTCCCGGCTGCGCGACAGGCGAGGAGGCTTATTCGCTTGCCATCCTCTGCAGGGAATGGATGGAGCGACGGGAGATTTCACCACAAGTTCGCATCTTTGCGACAGACATTGATACCCATGCGCTTCACATCGCGCGACAGGGCAACTATCCGCTTAGCATCGAAAGTCAGATGAGCCCGGAGCGGCTGAAGAAGTATTTCGTTCGCCGCGGCAATCGTTATCAGGTGGTCAAGGAGGCACGTGACCTGGTTTTGTTTTCCTCACACAACCTGATCAACGATCCTCCGTTTTCCAGGTTAGACCTGATCAGTTGCCGAAACCTGTTGATTTATCTGGGGCCTCATCTCCAAAACAAACTGATCCCACTATTCCATTACGCACTCCGCCGATCCGGTTTTTTGTTCTTGGGCCCGAGCGAAAACATAACGTCGCACGGAGAGTTGTTTCGCCCGGTCGATGCCAAGCACCGCATTTCCCAGCGGAAGGGTACGGCGGTTGCCGCGGCGAGCAGATTGTCCTACCGACCCGGCGGTCCGAGGCCGCACTTGGCCGAGCTTTCATCCTCGCGAGTTGACATCGACCTCAGCGAGTACCGCCAGAAAATCGTACTCGATGAATTTGCTCCGCAATCGGTCATCGTCGACGAGTCCGGCCAAATCATCAACGGCTCGGAGAATTTGCAAAAGTATCTGCGAGTCTGCAGCGGCGATTATCACAATAATGTGGTGAAGATGGCAGTCCGCGGTTTACAAACCGGGCTCCGTTCGGCACTCGCTCAATCGCGTGAAAATCGCCGCAAAGTTCAGGTGGACCATCTGTCAATCCAGGTTGGCGACAACGTTCAGCAAGTCATGTTGACGGTTCAACCGATGCCCAATGTCGGTGAGGAGGATGCCCTCTACTTAATCGTCTTCCAGGACATCGGACTGCCCATTCCGCGCAGGGAGTCGGGAAGTGACGAAAACGAGGACGCAGAACGTCCTCATGATCGACACATGGCACAGTGGAATGCCGAGTACGGCCAGGATGCCGATACAACGATCGCTCACCTCGAAAAAGAACTCGAGGCGACTCGCGACGAACTCGAACGGTCGATGCAGGAGATGGAAGCAGCTAACGAAGAGCTGAAATCATCGAACGAAGAACTGCTGTCGATGAACGAAGAGTTGCAGTCGGCCAACGAGGAATTGGAGACCACGAAGGAGGAGATACGCAGCAGCAGCGATGCGGTCGCTCGGGTCAATAATGACCTGGAAAATCTGTTACGAAGCACACGAATCGCGACGATTTTTCTCGACGGTGAGGGCAGGATTCGCAGCTTTACACCAGCCGTTCAAGATCTGTACGGACTGATCGATACCGATGTCGGTCGTCCGCTGACCCAATTGATGCCGAAAGTCGTCGAAATGCCCCCCATTCCCGACACGCAGACTTTGCGGGAACGGGAGGTCGTCGAAGATACGATTCAAGCCCAATCGGGAAAGGCTTACATTCGACGTGTGTTACCCTACCGGTCGCACGAAGGCATCGACGAAGGTGTCGTTGTCACGTTCACCGATGTGACCGAATTGCAGGCGAGCGAGCAGCGACTGGCCTGGGCCTTGGATGCGACCAGCAGCGGCACCTGGGATTGGGACATTCCCAGCGGAAATGTCATCCTGTCGGACCGCTGGATCGAAACGCTGGGATACCACCGCGATGAGATCCCATCGCATATTCGCTTCTGGGAAAGCATCCTTCACCCGGACGATGTCGCCTCCACGCAGGAAGCGTTGGAAAAGCACTTCCAAGGCGAAACTGATCTTTTCTATTGCGAAAATCGACTCCGAACTGCTTCCGGCGAATACCGATGGAACCTGGCCCGCGGACGCGTCGTCGGCTGGGATAAAGATGGAAAGCCCCAGCGAATTATTGGCACCGATACCGATATCACGGTCCGTAAAACTGCCGAGGAGAATCTGGCCAGTCGCGAGGCACAGATGCGAACGATTACCAACGCGCTGCCGGTCGAAATTGCGTATATCGATACAGATGAAATCTTCCAGTTCGCCAACGCAGTCTTTGCGGCGGAACTGAGTCGCCCGATGGAAGAGATCGTCGGCCGATCCGTGAAGGAGGTTTTCGGAGATTCTTCATATGCCGACATGGCCCCTCACCTGCATCGCGGGTTGAGCGGTGAGTCATTCACCGTGGAGGTGACCCTGAACGAAGCCGGTACCTCCGCGGCGCGAGTGAAGGAGACGACCTACATCCCGCAATACAATCCAGACGGGAGCGTCCGAGGTTGCCACGTGATGGAGGCGGACGTGACGGAAAAGAAACGTTGGGAAGCCGAACTATCATCGCGAGAAGCTCACCTGCGACGGGTGATCGACAACATCGTCGGATTTGTGGGCGTCCTCGACCCTGACGGAACGCTATTGGAAGTGAACGAACGCGCTCTTTCGGCCGGCGGTGTCCGTCGCGACGAAGTGATCGGCAAGACATTCTGGCAGTGCCCCTGGTGGGATTTTGACCCGAAAGTTTCCGGCAAACTTCAAGACTCCGTTCGTCGAGCGGCCAAAGGCGAATCGGTCCGTTATGACACCGAAATCCGGACTGCAAACGATAATCGGATGACGATCGATTTCATGTTAGTCCCGGTACGAGATGAACAGGGAGAAATCACCTACCTGATTCCCTCCGGTTACGATGTCACGACGAGGCGAAAGACAGAGGTCGCACTGCGTCGACAAGAAAAGCAGTTGAAAGTGGCGATGGATGCCGGTCGCCTGGGGGCGTGGGAGTGGTCGTTGGAGAATGATCGCATCGTCTGGTCCGAGCAGTTGTTCGACATTCTGGGGTACCGCAAAGACCAGTTCACCGGAGATTTCGATAGTTTCCTCAACCTGATCCATGCCAATGACCGTGAGGCTATTCGTGAAAAGGTGGCGACTGCTATCGAGTCCAACGCAGACGACTACGAAGTGGAGTTTCGGGTCTGTCACGGGTTAGAAGACCGGGTCGTTTGGCTTCACGGCCGCGCCAGCATCCTTCGCGACGATTCGGGCCGCGCGGTCAGAATGATTGGTGTCGCCAGCGACATCACCACCTTAAAGCAACGCGAGCTAAACTTTGCGATGCTTGCCGAGATCCAGGCAGAATTCGCCGGCGATAAGGATATCGAAGCAACACTCCAGAAGTGTTGTGCGACGATCGCAAAAGGCCTCGATCTATCAACTTGCTGTTTGGTGGAAATCGATTCAAACGCGGAAAATGCCAATATTTTCTGTGAATATACCGTTCCAGATTCGCCTTCGACGATTGGGCATTATCGGATCAAAGATTTTCATACCGAGGAAGATCAGGGTCGTCTAGCACGTGGCGAAACTCTGGTCATCAACGATACGAAGAATCATGGCAACAGTGAAGCGCAGGTACAGCGTTTCTTGCAGCTCGGAGCTGCTTCTTTGGTCAATACAGCTTATGTTAGTGACCAAGGAATGAAGTTCGTCCTGGCGGCCTACAAAGCCAATGCCTATACATGGCAACAAGCTGAAATCGAAATGTTGGAGGACTTGACGGAACGTCTGTATTTGCGATTCCAACACGTGCGGTCAGAATCTCGGCTTCAAGAATCGGAGCAGAAGCTTCGCGCCATCTATGACGGGACAGCCAACTTTACGGGACTGCTAACCCTCGACGGTGCGATGATCGAGGCGAACGCGGCGTCGCTTCGGTTTGGCGATTTTGACCTGTCCGATGTCATCGGTAAGCCCTACTGGGAAACAGGTTGGTTTGAGCATACGCCCGGCGGGCCCGAGTTGGTACGACGTCATTTCGACGAAGCGACCAAAGGGAAGATCGAGCGATTTGAATTGGCGCTTGTGCTGCCCGACGGAAAACATGTTTGGCACGAATTTACGTTTTTCCCGATTAAAGATGAGGCCGGAAAAACGATTTTCGTCGTGCCGGAAGGACGGAACGTTGCGGATCAAAAGCTGGCACAGAAGCAATTGGCGGAAAGCAATTCCCGCCTTTTGATGGCAACCACCGCTGCCCACATGGGCGTCTTTCAGTGGGACCCGGTCAGTGGACATGCCGATTGGGATGAACAATGGATCGCGCTGCTCGGTCGCAGCCATCAAGACGGCCCCGGCCAAGCCGAGGAATCTTTGAGCCGCTCCGGCGAAACGCTTTTCCGAAACATTCATCCGTCGGATCAAAAGTTGTTCCGCGCCATTGTGGACCGCGTGACCAACGAAGGCGGTGAATACGACACCGAAGTTCGAATCTTATCCCCCGACGGCGAGGTCCGATGGCTGTCGACTCGCGGTAAGTGGGACCCCGGCGACGACGTCCGACCCGGTCGGTTGGTCGGCCTGTTTTGGGATATCACCGAGCAAAAGGAACAGGAGCGGCGGGTTCACGCCAGCGAAGAGCGTCTCAGACTGGCAGCAGCGGCCGCCGGCTTCGGTACCTACCATATCGATCTTGTCCGCCAAAGGGTGATATGGTCGGCGGAATTAAAACGTTTGGTCGGTATCAAGCCGCACGAGGAAATCAACTATAAGCCAGGCGAGATCCCGTCCTTCGTTCATCCCGAGGACCGTGCGGAAGTCGAACGACAAATGGCCCAAGCCTGTTCTGCCGATGGGAAGCCGCGACACTCGTTTTTACATCGGATCGTTCTGCCCGACGACCGCGTCCGCTGGGTCAAATTGCAGGGCAAGACCGTTTATAAGAAAGGCAGCCGTGGTAAGCGTCCCACCCAAGTCATCGGCACTTTGGTCGATGTGACCAAACAAAAAGAATTCGAGGAATCGCTCGAAAAGGCGATCCAAGCGGCTGAAGCTGCCAACGAGTCGAAAAGCGAATTTTTGGCCAACATGAGCCACGAAATTCGCACGCCGATGACTGCCATTCTTGGTTACGCCGACCTCTTGTTTGAACAGGAACAGGATGAAGAGAAGATCCGCTACCTGCAGACGATCCGTCGTAACGGAAAATTCCTGTTGGGAATCATCAATGACATCCTCGACCTTTCCAAGATTGAGGCAAAGAAACTGCAAGTCCAACGAGAGCGATTCGCCCCGCATCAACTAGTCGAGGACGTCCGTTCGATCATGGAGGTACGGGCCAAAGAGCGGGACCTCGACTTGAACGTTGATTATGAAGGAAAAATTCCCGCAGACATCGAAAGTGATCCGAAGCGGCTGAAACAAATCCTGGTCAACCTCGTTGGCAACGCGATCAAGTTTACCGAAGAAGGAAATGTCAATATCGTGGTCCGTTACGACGACGCCGACGAGGGAAGGATGCATTTTGAGGTGACCGATTCGGGAATCGGCATGTCGGAAGAACAACTAGCCAGACTCTTCCTCCCCTTCTCTCAAGGTGACGCGGCCGTCAATCGTCGCTTCGGTGGGACCGGTCTAGGGTTGGCAATTAGTCAACGTTTAGCTCACATGCTGGGAGGAGAAATTCAGGTCGAGAGTGTCGAAGGTGAAGGCAGTACGTTTACTTGCACCGTGGATGTGGGTGACATCGAACAGGTGCCGTTGATCACTCCCTGTGATGCCACGGATACCAGTGGCGATCCGACCGTTGCTGACCAAGTGGAACTTGATTGCCACATCTTGGTCGTCGACGACCGGCGCGACATACGCTTCCTCAGCAATCGGCTTTTGACTCGATCGGGGGCGCGAGTCGACGAAGCGGAAGATGGTGAAGTGGCGTTAAAACTGGTGACCGAGTCGATAGACCGCAGTGAGCCGTACGACTTGATCTTATTGGACATGCAGATGCCCAACCTGGACGGTTACCAGACGGCAACTAAACTCCGCCGCCTCGGGTTCGACGCGCCGATCATCGCACTGACCGCCGACGCCATGCAGGGTGACATGCGACGCTGCCTGGCGTCTGGGTGCAATGCTTATCTGAGCAAACCGATCGACCGGCAGATGCTGCTCGACATGGTCGTCCGCTACATCCAGCGTTAGGAATGAACGATCCACAACTGGCGGCTTTCGTTGCTCTCTCTCCAGATCTCTCTCGGCTATTCCCGCTGCGCGGGGCCGGGAGAGAAATATCAAAAGGACAGTGATTGAGCGCTCGTTCCTTAACGACGCCGTGGGGCGAGTTTTTTTCACAGCTTTTCAGCGAAGAGCCAGGCGGCGATCCGGATGGGAAGGACCTGTCACCAGCGGGCCAGCAGGTCCAGCCTGACAACCAAACTTCGGTCAAATGAAAGGCCTCTTTTCCAGTCACCCTCACAGAGCCCTTTCATCCG
>JGI12109J20283_10933721_pt1 | contig 13470 bp, 8 predicted proteins | sample ElkSlonscriptome_12_FD_20283 | JGI IMG/M metagenome (IMG submission 20283) | reverse complement strand
ATGCGCAGATAATCCCGTGCCACCAGCGGCGCCAGCATTGGGCGCTCGAAGGCGGCGGCCCACACGAACCGTCGCAGCAGCGAGATCGCATCCCGCCCCGCCGGGTCCGGCACCAGCCCCACCAGCACCAGCCGGCTCACCCGGGCCGGCGCCGCCAGCGCCGCCTCCACCACCGTCTGGCAGCCCAGCGAGTGTCCCACCAGCACCGCCCGCTGGATCCCCATGGCGGTGAGCCAGTCCAGCAGCGCTGCGGCCAGACCCGGCACGTCCAGCGCCCGGGCGGGCGTATCGCTCCAGCCATGGCCCGGCAGATCCGGCACGTACACCGCGTAATCCACCGCCAGCCGCTCGGCGGTGGGGCGGAAATAGGCCCCCGAGACGCCGAGCCCGTGGACCAGCACCACCGGGGTGGTGCCGGCCATGGGCGCCACCCGGGCGTGGATCCGGCAACCGTTCACCACCACCCGGTGGTCCCGCAGCGCCCGCAGCCGTCCGTGGCGCAGCGCCACGCGATGCCGGCGCCGGCGCAGCGCCACGCTGCCGGCAAGCCAGCCCGCCGCCAGCAAGGCCACACCTTCCCAGGGTGTCCAGCGGGCCAGGTCCGCCATGGCCATCCTCCGTCTCCACGGTTGCCATTCCAGCCTGCTTGGACCACGGGGAATGGCAGCCGGCTCCGCTGGATTCCTCACAGGCTCCACCGCTGGACTACACTGCACGCTAATGGCGCTTCAGCCTTGAAATTTACGCTCTCTTGTAGGGTGGGTGAGGCCCAACCGGGCCGAAACCCACCATCCGGGAAGGAAACCACCAGATCCGGGAGTTTCCACCAGGGCAGGTGGAATTTCCACCCGCGCTGCCTTCGTTCCCGAATGGTGGGTTTCGTCGCCCGGCGGGCTCCTCACCCACCCTACGCCAGACGGGTAAGTTCAGGTTAAAGAGATATCGCGCCAGGCCACCGCCGGGTCTCCAACACTCCGGACCGGCGCGCCCCGTTCATCATCGTCGAGGAGTCCCCACCATGACAGATTCCCAGCCCCACGCCGTCCCGGGCGAGATCCTGGAGCGCCTCACCCTGCCCGCCGGGGCGCCCTGGAGCGCACGCCTTGAGGCGGGCGAGCGGCTTCGCATCGTCGATGTCGAGGGCCGGCAGGCGGTGGATTTCCTCTGCTTCGACGCCGCCGACCCCGCCAACCGCTACAACGCCGCCAACACCCTGAAATTCGCCGGCAACGTGTATCTCGGCGAGGGCGCGGTGCTCTACTCCGACCGGGCCGAGCCGCTGATGACCATTGTCGAGGACAGCGTCGGCCACCACGACACCATCGCCGGCTGCTGTAGCGCCGAGTCGAATTTTCACCGCTACGGCAAGGCCAACACCCCCAACTGCCGCGACAACTTCAAGCGCGCGCTGGCCGGGCACGGGCTGGACGATCGTTACATCGTCGCCAACGTGAATTTCTTCATGAACGTGCCGGTGCGCCCCGACGGCGCCACCGCCATCGACGACGGCCTGTCCCGGCCGGGCGATCACGTGGATCTGCGCGCCGAGCGGGCGGTGCTGGTGGCTATCTCCAACTGCCCGCAGGTGGACAACCCCTGCAACGGCTTCCATCCCACCCCCATCGAACTGATCCGCTGGCGCCCCTGAGCCGCCCGGAGCGAGACCCCATGCGTGTCACCGTCGCCGATCTCCTCCCCCGGATCCCGCTGCTGGCCGACCTCGCGGGCGAGGAACGGGCGGCGCTGCTGCACCACGCCCAATCCATCCAGTGTCCGGCGGACGCGCCCCTGAGCCTGCCCGGGCAACTCTGTGAAGCGCTAGCCATCGTCGTTGCGGGCACGGTGCGGGTCTACCAGGTGGCCGAGAGCGGGCGGGAGATCACCCTGTATCGTATCCAGGCGGGCGAGAGCTGCGTGCTCACCGCCTCCTGCATCCTCAGCCGCCGGCCCTTCCCGGTGGTCGCCGCCACCGAGGCGCCACTCAGCGCTCTACTGATCCCCGCGCCGGTGCTGCGGGCGTGGATCGCCGGCTCCACGTTCTGGCGGGAGTACGTGTTCGGGTTGCCGGCGGCGCGGCTGGCCAGCGTCATCACGGTGCTGGAGGAGGTGGCGTTCCGGCGCATGGATGCCCGTATCGCCGAGCTCCTGCTGGCCCGCGCCGGGGCGGGCGAGACGCTGCCCCTCACCCACCAGCAGATCGCGCTGGAACTGGGCACCGCCCGGGAGGTGGTGAGCCGGAGCCTGCGGGATCTGGAACGGGAGGGCGTGATCGCCCGGGGCCGGGGCACCATCGCCGTGCTGGGCCGGGAACGGCTCCAGCTTATCGCCCGTCAGGGCTGAACGGCTCAGTTCACCGCCAGCATCTCCGCCACGGTCTGGCGCACCTGCGCCGGCACGAAGGGCTTGTCCAGCACCCGGCAGCCGGTCCCGGCGAGAAAATCCCGGGCGCTATCGTTCAGGGTATCGCCGGTGACGAAGACCATCCGCTCCGAGAGAGCCGGATAATCCACCCGCAGCGCCGCGTACAGCCCCCGCCCGTCCAGGTCCGGCATCCTCAGATCGCTGATCACCAGATCCACCGGGGCGCGCTGCAACTCGCCGAGCGCCGCCCGCCCACTGGCGGCGGTGATCACCCGGTAGCCGGCGCCGCCCAGGATATCGGCCATCAGCGCCGCCACCTCGGGTTCGTCGTCCACCACCAATATGGCGCGGCCCGGGGCGGCATCCGCCGGAACCGGTCGCTCTCCGGGCGTCTCCATCACCTCACCGCCCCGCCCCGCCGGCAGCAGCACCTGGAAGCTCGCCCCACCCAGTTCGGATTCCGTCAGGCGCAGACAGCCACCGTGGGCCTGGAGAATGCCGTGGCTCACCGACAGCCCGACGCCGGTGCCCTCCCCCACTCCCTTGGTGGTGAAGAAGGGCTCGAAGATCCGGTGGGCGATCTCGGGGGCCACCCCGGGGCCGGTGTCGCTCACCGTCACCGCCACCGCCCGTCCCCCGTCCAGAGCGCAGGCGCTGATCCGCAGGCGCCGCTCCAGCCGGGTATTCATGGCCTGCTGGGCGTTCACCAGCAGGTTGGTGAACACCTGCACCAGTTGATCCGGGTCGGCGTGCAACGCGGGCAGATGGGCGGGCAGATCCAGTTCCACCACCACCCCGTCGGCCTTCAGCCCATAGCCCACCAGTTCCAGGGCGCTCTTCAGCAGGCTCTTCAGGTCCAGTTCCACCCGGGTGGGTTTCTCCTGGCGGGCCATGGCCAGAAAGGTCTTGACGATACGGGCGCAACGCTCGGCGGCCTCCCGCACCCGGGCGATGGCCGGGCCGGCGGGCTGGTGGCGCAGTTCCTCCTCCAGGATCAGGCTCCGACCCACCACCACCGACAGGGGATTGTTGAGCTCATGGGCCACCCCCGCCAGCAACGAGCCCAGCGCGTTCATCTTCTCGCTCTGGTGCAGGGCCTCGCGCTGGCGGATCACCTCGGCCTCGGCCCGGCATCGTTCCTGGAGTTCCGCGGCCAGTTGCCGGTTGAGGGTCTCCAGCGCCTCGCGGCGCTCCTGGAGGGCCGCCTCCCGGTGGTTCAATTCCCGGGACATGCGGTTCAGGGAATGGGCCAACTGGCCGATCTCGTCGTCGCGTTGCTCGTCCAGTTGCAGGTTGTAATCCCCCGCCGCCACCCGCCGGGTGGCGGCCATCAGCCCGGTCAGCGGCTCGGCCACCTGGCGGCGCAGCACCGTGGCGAGGATCGCCAGTTCCAGCAGCAGGGCCACCAGCCCGAGGCCCAGGATCAGCCGGGCGGTGCGATAGGCCCGGGCGTTCACCAGCGCCTCCGGGAACACCGTGACCAGATACCAGCCCGGCCCCGCCAGACGGGTCACCGCCAGGAACTCGCGGTCTTCCGGGTTGGCGATGATGGGGGTCTCGCCGTCCCAGTTCAATACCCGCCGGTAGATCCGGCTGAGATGGGGGTCGTCGGCCCCGGGGATGGCGAGCTTGCCGCTGGAAGCCTGGATGGCCTCCATCAGCCGGGGGTGGGCGATGAGCCGTCCGTCCTCCCGGAACAGCAGATTGTAGGTACCGTCCAGATGGTGGCTGAGGGTGCGCTGGATGAGTCGGTCCAGCGGCACGTCGTGGCCCACCGAGAGCTGGTACTGGCCGTCCAGGTTCACGGGTTCGGTGGCCGACAGCAGCCAGTCGTCCACCCCGTAATCGAAATACAGATCCGACCAGGTGGCCTCCCGGGGGGCGCGCTGGTCGGTGACCAGCACGCTGTCCTCCGGCGCCGTGAGGGCGAGCTTGGCATTCACCTCCCAGTCGCTCACATCCAGCGCCCAGGGCTTGTCCGGCCAGTACATCAGCACCGCGTTCTCCGGGGTGGTGACGTAGAGGTTGACGAAGCGGTTGCGCCAGGCCGGGCCGAAGCGCGAGAGCAGCTCCAGCGCCGCCACCAGCCGCCGCCGTAGATCGGCGTCCACGGGCACATGCTTGCCGATCACCCCGGTGATGCCGGTCTCGTTGAACACCGCCAGCCGCAGGCGCAGGCTGCCGTCGGGGTGGCGCTGGAACAGCGCCTGGAAGCGCTCCCGGGGATCGCTGTCGCCCAGGGTTCGCAGGGCATTCTCATAGTGTTCGGCGAACACCTTCAGATTGTCCCGGGCCAGCAGGAACGGCGCGCTCTCGCGCACCCCCCGCTGGCCGATACTCCCGGCCAGTTGCGCCAGCGCCTGCTCCTCCAGACTGTGGCGCACGTGCAGGAAGCTGATCACCGTGGCCACCAGCACCACCAGCGCGATGCGCACCGCCACCCGGGTCTGGGCCTGGCGGATCAGGGAACGGGACATGGGCGGATCCTTGCTCAGGGCACCACCGAGGCCAGCGGCGGTATCTCGGTGATGCCGAGGCGCCGGGCGATGGTGCGGTTGAAGTAGAGCTGGCCTTCCTTATTGTAGGTGAGCGGGATCCGCGAGGGTGCCACCCCGTCCAGGATCTTCAGCGCCGCCCGCGCCGCCCAGCGGCCCTGCTCCTCGGGGAGCTTGCCCACGCCGAGCAGGGCCACGTGCATCAGCCAGCCAAAATCCGTGCCGGTGGGGATGGCGGTGTGGGTCTCGGCGAAGACTCCGGCCGCCGCGTCGTCCCAGTCACCGAGCGCCGCCACCCCGAGGATCAGCAGCATATCCACCTCGGTCTGGGCGGCGCGGAAGGCGTCCTGCCAGTCGGCGAAGCTTTTCACCAGGTATACCCGGTGGTAGTGGATGCCGAAGAGCTTGCGGTGGTATTCCAGTTCCTTGCGCTTGGTGGGCGTGTCCTCGGCCAGAAAGCCGATCCGCTCGCCGCTGGCGTGGCGCTTCAGGAGGCGCACGATCTGCGGGATGGGCGAGACCTCCACCATGCCGGTGGTGTTGCGATAGGGCAATCCATAACCGGCGGCGTCCCAGTTCAGGCCGCTGAACACGAAGGGCAATTCGGCGTCCCGGTAGTGTGCCTGGATGAGGTACTTGGCGGCGTTGTCGTCGCTGGTGGTGACCACGTCCGGGCGGAATGCCTCGATCACCGCCCTGGCCTCCAGCGCCGCTGCCCGGGCGAAGTCCTCGCCGGGGTTACGCTTGGTGTCCAGGTGGATGATCTTCAGTTCCACCCCGGTGTCGGCCAGCGTGTCGCGCACGGCATCGGCAATGCCGTCGTTCCAGGTGTTGCCCCGGTGATAGGAGTCGATGTGCAGCACCCGCTTGCCGTGGTAGTCGGCGCCCATTGTCATGCCGCCGGTGGCGAGCAGCGCGAGCGCGAGGAGTGTTGCCGGGAATCTCGCCATGATCCGTCCCCCTGGGTGATCGCGTGGACTGTCCGACTTCCAGTGTGGCAGGAGGATATTTCCCGCCGATGTCCCGGGCGCCGGGAACGGTTTCAATTGTTTCGGGGATGGCGAAGCCCACGAACCCGGGGATTTTTTCCTACACTGAAATCATTGGTTTCCGTCACAGAGGTATCGATCACCCATGTCCCGCCCCCGCAGTCCTCTCACCGCCCTGCGCCTGATGTACGGCTTCTTCGCCGGTTTTCTCGCCACCATCATCTTCCATCAACTGGCGCTGGCGCTGCTCTGGGTGGTGGGCATCTCGCCGTTCCCGCCGCTGCCCATGGGCGCCACCGAACCCTTCGGGGTGCCGGCGGTGCTGTCCCTGGCCTTCTGGGGCGGGGTGTGGGGGATCGGCTATGCGGTGGTGGACCGGATGTTCCCGCCGGGGGGCAGGGGCTACTGGGTGACCGCCTTCCTGTTCGGCGCCATCTTTCCCACGCTGGTGGCGCTGTTGGTGGTGATTCCCGCCAAGGGCGGGCCGCTGGCGGGGGGCTGGAATCCATGGCTGATGTTCACGGCATTCATCATCAACGGGGTCTGGGGACTCGGCACCGGGTTGATTCTCACCGGACTCGCCCGCCACTACGACAGACCGCCCACCACCACGGGTTGAGACATGACCACCACGGATCTGGATCTCGCCGCCTATTTCCAGCGGATCGACTACACAGGGGATACCGATCCCCGGCTCCCGGTGCTGGAGGCGCTGCACCGGCATCATGCCATGACGATTCCCTTCGAGAACCTGGATGTGCTGGTGGATAAGCCCATCTCGCTGGATCTCGCCGATCTCCAGGCCAAGCTGGTGCGATCGCGGCGGGGTGGTTACTGCTTCGAGCAGAATCTGCTGTTCGCGGCGGTGCTGGAGCGGCTAGGCTTCGACGTCACCCGGCTGGCCGCGCGAGTGCTGTACCGGGGGCCGCAGCCACGGCCCCGTACCCACATGCTCATGCGGGTGCGGATCGACGGCGACGATTTCATCGCCGATGTGGGCTTTGGCGGCGAGGGACTGCTACTTCCCATCCGGCTGCTGGCCGACCACAGAACCCAGCACCACGCCTGGAGCTACCGGGTGCGTCGGGCCGCCAGCGACGAGTGGGTATTGCAATCCTGCTGGGCCGAGGACTGGCAGGATCTCTACAGTTTCAACCTCGTCGCGCAACTGCCCGTGGACTTCGAACCGGCCAATCACTACGTCTCCACCCATCCCCAGTCGCGGTTTCGCCAGACCCTCACCGCCCAGCGGGTCACGCCCGAGACGCGCTATGTGCTGCGGGATCGGGAGCTGATCATCGACCACGGGCCGGATCAACGGGACAGTCGGATGCTGCGGGGCGAGAGCGAGATATTGGACGTGCTGCGGGATACCTTCGGGATCGAGGTGCCGGTGGGGTTCCGGGTGCCGGTGTTCGTGGCCTGAGGGGGTGAATTCCCGTGGGGATGGTTCTGTCATGGTGGGGCAGCGTATCGGCCACGACTACACTTGTCGAAGGCGATACCAGTTGAAGGATCAGGAGCATGGCCGAGTACGATGTGTTCCTGTGTCATGCGACACCGGATAAACCGGCCGTCGAGGAACTGGCGAAAAGGCTGAGAGATGCCGCGATCAATCCCTGGCTCGATAAATGGAACATCATCCTCGGTAGTCCGGCACCACGGCAACTGAGTGATGCGATCAATCAAAGCGCCTGCTGCGTGATCTTCATCGGCTCCGGAGGCCGAGGACCGTGGCAGAGCCAGGAGATCCAGGCGGTTACCGAGAGACAGGCGCGGGATCTCGCATTCCGGGTCATTCCAGTCCGCCTTCCAGGGGCCCCGGCATTCGAGGATCTCGCGGACGTCCCGATCTTCGTGAAGACCAACCCCGGCGTCGAGTTCGAAAACGGATTGAGTGACGATGACGCGTTCCAGAGTCTGATCGCCGGCATTCGCGGACAACCACGCAGCCCGGCACCGGGAATGGAAAAACCGGGCACGGTGCCCACTTACCCATCTCCGGGAAGCGAAGACGCGCTGATCATCCACCTCCATCTCGACGACCGGAGCCTGACCCGGCGGTTCTTCGACAGGCATTGCGCCGAACTCCTGCCGGAGCCCGCGCCACTGAGCCCGGCGCTGCCGTCTCCCCTTTCCCGGAATGTGGGCAACGAACTGTTCGACCTCCTGTTCCGCGACGGCATACAGGACCGCTGGCCGGATATCCGCCGCCGGATCATCGGCGAAACCGCTGAGGTCAACCCCAGTCGCTATCCCCTGCGGCTGCGCCTGCATGTCAACGATTCCGGACTTGCCAGCCTGCCGTGGTCCCGTCTGCAATGGACCGACCAGAGCCTGGACCAGATGGGCTGGAGCGTTGAACTGGCCGAGGAGGACGACGCCACCACCTGGCCCGGCACCAGCCTGTCGTTGAATCAGCACGATGGCGTGTTGCTGATTATTCCCGATCAAGCGGTGCTGGATCGGGATGCCCACGCCGGCGCCCTGCTATGGCATTTCGAGGCCATCTGGTCCAGGCAGGACCAGTTACGGATTGTCAGCGACGCCGACGGCATCCGGCAGGGCTTGCGGCAGATCCGGCCCGGCATCGTTTACTTTTTCGGCATCGCCGAACACGGCCCCGATGGCCTGACCCTGCGCTCGGACGACGGCGCACGCCTGGCCACCCTGCCGGAACTCCCCATGCACTGGCGTCGCCCACCGCAGATCGTGTTCCTGAACCTGTTGATCGACCCGGCGCAGGCGGCAGCGGTGATCTGGTCGGCCCGGGCGCTACTGGGCCAGGTACCGCTGGTCATCGTCCAGTACGGTGCCCGGGATAGCGACAGGGATCAACGCGAGGCCCACCGCAGCGCGCTGGACTGGTTCGAGGCCCTGTTGAGGAACGAGGCTGGCGCCAGCCCGGTCAGGCTTCTGCATCGCCATGGACTTCCCACGGCGGTGGCCTGGAGCGACCACGGCACCTGGCAGATCGACCTGCCGGACCCACGCCGCAATCAGGTCCGGGATCGACTGGCCCGTCTGCTGCTCGACCGCGAGGATCAGCGCAGGGCCGCGCTGGATGCGACCCTCGCGCTGGTCCACCACAAGGAGCAGCGGATGATCTGCTTCCTCTGCTATGGCGGTCCCAGCGACATGGGGGGCTGGTTCGGTCGACAGATCCAGTCCCATATTCGCCGCCGGATCACCGATCAGTTCGACATCCGCATCCGGCAGTGCCGGTTACCACCGGGCGATGGTTTCTCTGCGGACGAGATCCGCAATGGTTTTTTCGAGACCTTCAAGATGGATGCGTCCACGGACCCGCAGGCGGTGTTGCTCGCCGCCAAACGCAAGCTGCCCGGCAACCGCACCCTGGTGATGATGCTGGACTGGCAGGCCCGCTCCCTGGATAGACCACGTCAGGGACTCACCGCCAATGCGCTGCGTAACTGGCTGGGTTTCTGCGCCGATACGCTGGCCGGCGCATGTCCCCGGGGCATGCGCGTGGTGGGCTGTCTGGTGGTGCAAGGATCGCCGGATAAGGCCCGCAAACTCGACAGCGTCTTCACGAAACTGAAGAAGGAATTCAATGCCCGCACGCCCCTGTTCCATCTGGAAGTGCTCAATCCCCTGCACCATGTGGACGAGGAGCATATTGTCGAATATCTGCGGAAGGTGGGCTGTCCCGGGGAATTCCACGATAGCCTTCCGGCCCTGATCCTGGCGCAGACCGGGGGTGATTTCGAGAAGACCGTCAGGCTCCTGGATGAACAACAGTTCCGCATGGGCTGGAACCGGTTAGCGCAATGGCTTGGAGAACAACATGGGCGGACTGTCCCTATACCGGCCACACCGCCCGATGACGATGAGGACGATCAACCACTGTGAACATGCCGTTTGACCTCATCACCCGGGTCACCGACCCGGAGCACCACGATGCCGCCAGGGTGCGCCAGCAACTGGACCATCGGCAGTTGCCGGAGACCCTGAACGACCACGAGGCCGGCGCCTCCCGCTACCAGCCCGACGACGACCTGTTGCTCGCCATCAACTCGGCGCTGGTGGTGGGCGCGCCACTGCTGCTGACCGGCGAGCCCGGCACCGGCAAGACCCAGGTGGCCTACTTCCTGAGCTGGTATCTGGGGGTGCCGCTGTTTCGCTACCAGGTGCGCTCCACCTCCACCGCCCAGGATCTGAAATACGACTTCGACGCGGTGGCCTATCTGCGCTCGGCGCAGCATCCGGCGCGGGGGCGGCGCAGCCGCCGCGAGGATTTTCTCACCCGTAAGGCGCTGTGGCAGGCGTACAGCCATCCCGGCAGTTCGGTGCTGCTCATCGACGAGATCGACAAGGCGCCCCGGGATTTTCCCAACGACCTGCTGCTGGAACTGGATCAGCATCGCTTCCGGCATCCCTTCCAGGACCGGGAGGTGGTGTCCAACGGTCAACCGCCGGTGGTGGTGATCACCAGCAACGCCGAGCGGCGGCTACCCGATGCCTTTCTGCGCCGCTGCGTGCTCCACTGTATCGAGATGGACGAGGATCTGGTACAGCGGGCGGTAGATGCCCGGGTGGGGGAATTTCCCCGGCTGGATCCGGACACCCGGAAGAAAGCCATCCAGCGTTTCTGGGAGCTGTACCGGGTGGAGGGACTGAGCAAGCGACCCTCCACCGCCGAGCTACTCACCTGGCTGGCGGTGCTCAGCGCCCGCAAGCAAACCGAGGATCTGGATCTGGACGTTTCGCTGGTGGAACTTCCCTCGTTGGGCGTACTGATCAAGGATGCGGCGGATCTGAAAAAGTTGTAAGGCACAGCCATGGTCCACGATGGCGATCCACAACCACCGGCGGAGGTTCTTGAATTCCCGGCTTTGGAGGTGTTTCTCACCGCCCTGCGCCGGGAGGGCGTGCCGGTGGGCGTTCTGGAGATCGAACGCCTGCGGCGGGTCTTCGCCGCCGAACCGGACCTTCGCGACGAGCGTACCTGGTATCGTCTGCTGGCCGGGCTGTTGGTGAAAAACGAGGTCCAGCGGATTGTCTTCGACCGGGTATTCGCGAACTGGCAGGCGAGCTGGCCGGCGTATTTCCGGATCCCCGAGTCCAGAACGCCACCAGCGGGCGGGGCGAGCGGGGCACGCAAGCCCAAACCATCGGACGGCAAGGCGCTGGACCCGGACACGTCGTCGCCACGGGCAGCCGATGGGAATGAGGAGCTCGGGCCGATAGAGCCCGACTCACCAGAGACGGCGCCGGACAACACCGATTCCCCGGTTTTCTCCCTATTGATCCCCGGGCTGGCGCGCTGGTGGCCGGCAGCCCTCCCGGTACTTGCCGTCCTCGTCGCGCTGTTGGGCGGCGTCCGAACCACCGGGACAGCTCATGGGTGGGTGTTGTGGAGCCTCGGCCTGGCCATGATCGGCTGGGTGGTCTGGCGGGAGTACCGGGCACGACGCCAGTTACAGGCATCCCCGCCCGGTATGCCGGCTGGCTCCGGCCCGGGTTATCTGCCCTATCTGCCCCGCTCCGAGGGTAGCGGTTTTCTCTCCCCGGAGGAGGTACGCGAGATCGTCTGGAGCGTCGGGCGCTATATCGCCGAGGACCAGACCCATGCGCTGGACATGGATACCACCGTCGCCCGCACCGCCGCCGAGGGCAATGTGTTCACGCCCTGCTATGAACGGGCGGTGTATCCCCGGGAGGTCTGGCTGTGGGAGGACGGGCTCAGCGAGTCGCCGCTACCGGAACAACTGTCGAGCGAGTTGATCCGCCATCTGGGCCGGGCCGGCCTGCCGGTACGCCACGGCATTTTCCGGGGCATCCCCCGGGAGATTCACTGGGAAGACGGGGAGCTGTTCGAGCCGGTGGTGGTGGAGGGTTTTCGCCAGCAGGCCATCGTGTTGATCCTCACCGATGGCGAGATCATGGGCGAGGCGCATCATTCCGACTGGTCCCACCACCGACTCCACCGGTTGCTCCACGATCTCGGCGGCTGGCAACGACTGGCGGTGGTGGACGTGGCCGAGGGGCGGCATGGTCTGGAGGCGTTGCTGGCGCCCCATGGCGTGGTCTGTCTGCATCCCTGGCAGATTCCGGGTTTCATGGCCAGTGGGGAGCGGGCCACGCGGCGCCGGCCTCCGCTGTTCGAGGTGACCGGTGACCTGCGGGCCTGGGCCGCCGCTTTGGCGTTGAGTCCCCGGGAGCCGGATCTGAAACTTGCCCAGCGGCTCCGGGAGAGGCTGGGGTTGCGGGCGGAGTCCTGGCAACTGGAGGCGCTGCTCCAGTGGGAGCAGACGCTGGATGAGGGCCTGCGCTTCGAGCCGAGGCAACGGCGCATCTGGCTGGACTGGCTGGTCCGGGCCGAATGCCGGCCCGGGGGGATCGTGAGGGGCGGGACGCTGGAGCGGGCGCTGGATTTCTGGTGGGGAGAACTGGACAGGGAGGAACAGGAGCGGGCATCCCGGGGAAAGACAGGTTTATTCGCCTGGGAAAACAGCCCGGCAGCGCGACAACTGGCGCGGGAAAAGGCCCTGCTGGCGTTGTGGCGTGACCCCGACGAGGCCACCGATGCGCTTTATGCGCTCTGGCAGAACGAGGATCAGAGCGCGGCCGTGGCGGACGCGCTCGCCGGCTATGCGCCCCGGGATCCGGAGTTCGCGGAACGCGTCGATGATGCCGGAAACGATCCGGTGTTGCTGCTGCCGTGGTCGATGGCGGAGCACTGTCGCAAGCGGACCGCGAGGCGGTTGACGAGGATGGGGATCGGCGCCGGACTGCGGGCGACTCCGCGGGGGAGATTTCCGGTGCGGGGGCGGAGCTGGCTGGCGGTGGGGGTTGCGTGCGGGCTCGGGGGGATGGGTGCGATTCGCCTCGGTGGGGTGATCGGTGGGCTGGGCGCCGGTGTCAGTGTCGGGCTTGCGGTGGGGCTCTGGGCCTGGTGTGACCGGAAGAAACTGCTTTATCGGGGTCGGCCGCAAGTTGAGATCGTGGATGAGGAGCCAGGTCCGAAACTGGAGCCTCCCTTCCAGCATCCGCTCACCATGGTGGAAATCCCCGGCGGCACTTTCCTCATGGGTTCGCCGGCGGACGATGAACAGGCTTTTGGCAACGAGCACCCACAACACGAGGTCACGATATCGCCCTTCCTGATGAGCGAGACCACCGTGACCCGGGCACTGTACCGGGAGCACATGGACAAGCAGCCGGAGGAATGGCAAGGCGACGAGGACGATGGGCAACTCCCGGCTAACCATGTGTCCTGGTTCGACGCGGTGGCCTTCTGCAACCGCCTCTCGGAGCGAGCGGACCTGGTACCGTGTTACGACATTGACAACAAGAAAGTCACCTGGAACCGGGAAGCGGACGGCTATCGGCTGCCCACGGAGGCGGAATGGGAATATGCCTGCCGGGCAGGGACGATGACGCGTTGGTACTGGGGATATACGGAAAGGGGCATCAAGAAACACGCCTGGTATAGCGGTAACGCCGAGGATCAATTCCACCCGGTCGCTCAAAAGAAGCCGAATCCCTGGGGCCTGTACGACATGGCGGGCAACGTCTGGGAATGGTGCTGGGATTGGTTTGGCGAATACCCCGAGGACCCCCAGACCGACCCCGACGGTCCACCGACGGGTGTTTCCCGG